>Ga0099364_10005808_pt1 | contig 18179 bp, 14 predicted proteins | sample TergutTh196P3_FD_73070 | JGI IMG/M metagenome (GOLD analysis project Ga0099364, IMG submission 73070) | Microcerotermes parvus P3 segment gut microbial communities from Pointe-Noire, Republic of the Congo - Th196 P3 | ecosystem: Host-associated > Arthropoda: Insects > Digestive system > Gut ...
GCCGCCCAGCAGATAGCCTTCAGGATGAGCGGTTGCGGGTTGCTTTACTGTCTCTCCCTGTATCACAATTTGAGAAGTTACGCCGCTACCGCCCTGCGAATCAAAAGTTACCGTATACGTGGTGATGATGCTATCTATCCATTTTGCATAGAGCGTGATGTCTTCCGTTACCACGTCAGTAGGGAAGTTCCACTGATTGATGCAGTCTGCCTCTTTGAACCAGCCGCCAAAGGTATAATCTTCGCGCTCGGGGTTGGAAGGTTGCACAGCATTATCGCCTTCTTCGATGGCTTGCTGGGGCACATCGCTACCCTCCTGCGAATCGAAGGTTACAGTAAATTTTAACGCTTCGATGCTGCCAAAGTCTTTCCATACGTCGGCGTCTTTGTAGAGGTCGACGCTTGCGGCGCGAACATACAAAGGAAGGTTTGCTATATTCACACTTTGAAAAACATCTGCTGAAATGTTTTGAGGTTCAACTGATAGATTGGTTATGGAGGTAAAACCAGTGCATTCGTAAAACGCAAGATCACCAATACTTGTAACACCTTCAGGAATAATTATGGAAGTAAGGCTGCTGCAATTGTAAAACGCTTCTATGCCGATACTGGTTACGCTTTCAGGAATATTTACAGACCTAAGATTGCTACAATCATAAAACGCACGATCACCGATTGTAGTCATTTCATCGGAAAGGACAAATGTTTGGATTTTATTTCTAAAGGTATACCAGGGCAAAGTATACCGATAATAGTTAGTCATCTCTCCCGTTCCGTTAATAGTAAGGGTTGCCGTCATCATATCATACGTCCATGTTAGATTCATGCCACACGAACCTGTGAGCGTGAGTTCTGATATACCTTCGATATAAAACTCTTTCCACACATCCGCTTCAGAATATACTGTTTCAGAGCCTTGAGGTACTAAAAGTAGCACATAATTTGGCTGGCAATCGTTAAATACATTTCTATTTATGTCAAGCGGCTCGTCCCAATATACGGTTACAGAAGTAAGACCGCGACAACTTACGAACGCATTTTCGCCAATACTTGTAACGCTTTTAGGAATGATGACAGAAGTAAGAGCGTGACAATTGATAAACGTACGACTACCAATGCTTGTAACGCCTTCAGGAATAACTACAGAAGTAAGATTGCTGCAATTTTGAAATGCAGCATCACCAATACTTGTAACACTTTCAGGAATAACTACAGAAGTAAGGCTACTGCAACCTAAAAACGCATTAACACCAATGCTGGTTACGCCTTCAGGAATGATTACAGAAGTTAGATCGCTGCAATTTTGAAACACTCCAAAGTTGATTATTGTAACGCCCTCAGGAATAATTATAGAAGTAAGGCTACGGCAACCGTAAAATGCATTTTCGCCAATACTTGTAACACTTTCAGGAATAATTATAGAAGTAAGATTGATGCAATTTTGAAACAAAGGGCCGCCGATGCTGGTAACACCTTCAGGAATAATTACAGAAGTAAGAGCGCTACAACCGACAAACGCACGATTTACGATACTGGTAACTCCTTCGGGAATGGTATATGCTCCCTGTTTTGTCGCAGGATACTGTATTAAAGTAGTTTTAGCCTTGTTGAACAACACGCCGTCAGCGGAACTGAAAAAATTATTGTTAGCCGCTACATCTATAAAGGCGAGACTGCTGCATCCATTCAATACGTAGTCGGCAATGGTTGTAACGCCATTCCCGATGGTTAAGGAAGTAAGAGCACTGCAATAGGCAAACGCAAAACTACCAATGCTTGTAACGCCGTCACCAATTATCACCGTAGTGATGGAAGCATAATATTCCCGCCACGGGGCAGTTGTAACATTACCAACATCGGGCATATTGCTACTACTCCAGTTTGCCATCATCCCCGTTCCGCTAATTGTCAGCGTACCGTCGCTCAATGTTGCGGTTACATCGGCTGCGTTTGGCGAGCCAATGTTCCAAGTTTGCGCGTTCAAACTTGCTGCGCAAATCAATCCGCACAGCAAAATCCCCACTCTCAACCTCTTCAAGAGGCTGTTGGTGGTCATCGTTGTAGAGACGCGGCATGCCACGTCTCTACCAGTATTCGTATGGGCGTGGGCAAATGCAGCCACTACCCGCAATATGCCTCTAAAGGCATCAATCATGCCGCTCAAGGCGGTCTTCGTAAAGTAAACTATTTTCATGTTTCTACTATTTTATTATTTTATAATTTTTTATTTTTTTATTTAAGAATTTACAGATTTTGTTTTTTTACACGTAAAATGAAATCAGCGTGGAATCTATTCCTTGTACGGTAATTCAGGTTTCCACGCCCACATCTCTAACAAGCTCCTCCACGCCGCATACGCGACGTTTACTAACCTGCTCTTGAGATGTAACCCGAAAACTCGGGTTGTGGAATTGAATTACCAAGAACAAATAGCAACTGCTACTTTTCTATTTATTTTTACGTTTTTTTATTTTATCATATGCTTTCTATTTATGTTACAATATTTTAGATATAACTTTTAGCAAACGCCAAGTACAATAGCAGCGTCAATATCAAGTTTTTTACTTATATTTCGGGCAATGTTATACGAAGGTTCTTTTCTCCCTGTTATAATTCCATTAATCCTATCCTGCTTAATCCCAAGCATATTTGCCAATGCTTTTTGTGTCAGCCCCATTTCGTACATTCGGAGTTTAATCGCCTCAACAAGCGTAGGCGCTCCTATTGCAAAATGTACATCAGAATAATCGGCAACCAAATTCGAAAGTAACTGCAATTCAATACTGTTAGGGTCGTCTAACGGTGTTTGGTCGTCAACTAAAGGCAAAAGTTCCTCTACCTTTTCTATTGCCCATTTATACTGGGCTTCGTTCTCTATGGAGTATTCCTTTAACGTCTGTTCGGTAAATATCCTCATTACCACATCATTGAATATATTATTAATCACAAAATCATTCTGCAAAGATAACACTTTTTTGTATTTGCAAAAAAAAATAACAATTTTTTTTGCATTTTTCCACTTTTCGTGTAAACCAATAGTATTTTTTTAGATATTAGAAACTATATCAATTCGTTATCTTTCAGTATTTTAGTTACTTGGTCTGATGTTAGGTCAGTTAGGTCCTGACTTTGACAATGCGCCACCCAAAATAACTTTAAGTTCCGGAGAAGGTCATATATTTTTTCTGAATTGATTTTTTCATTTTTTGGGATTTCCATTCGATTCTAAAGCGGTTAAGTTCCAAAATTTTTCGTCAAACAGGCTCTCAATGGACTTGTGTGCCTTGGTTAGAAGCATTGTTCGTTCCAAAACTTTGTTATTATGTGGTAGTCGAATGCGGATTGTTGTAATAGTTTTGGCAATATCCAAAACTTTATCTACACTTAAGTTGATTTTTTTTAGTTTCAAAATACGTTCCAGTTCCTTGTACACTTTGTAGGCAACAAAGCAAATGCAGATATGCGCTTTTATTCGTTTTTGGGTAAAATGAAACATCGGGCGCAATTCAAGTCTTCCCTTTGTAATGCGAAAAGCACGCTCAACCTGCCACAAACTACTGTATTGCTCATAAATTTTTTCTGCCGGCAGGTCTGTGTTGGTAGTATAACCCTTTAGTCCATCCCAGCGTTCATCGTCTTTTATTTTGTTGTAGTCGATATTCACGGTTACATCATCGCTTATTTTCAAAAACTTGTTATAACCGCGTTTATTGATTTTTTCCTTGGTTACCCGTCCGCTTTCAAACTCTTTTTCAAGACGCCCAATGCCTTTATTTCGGTTGTAAACATCTTTTTTTGCCCTTTTTTCAGAATACCCCACTATTAATCGAGATTTAGGAGGATATGGATTTTGGGGCGTGGATTTTGGGGTTTTGTCAAGTTCGTAGAAGCTGCCCTCTTCCTTGGATAACGAAAATATCCACTGTTTAACCTTTTTAGTTTCATTTTTAATCTTGGCGCCAAGAATATATTTATAATTGCCTTTTTCCAAGAGTTTTATGTTATCACTGTTCATCAAGCCGGCATCGGCTACAATTACGAAGTTTTTCAAGTCAAATTTTTTAACAAATTCGTCCACCACAGGCAACATTGTGTGACCCTCGTATTTATTACCCTCGTGAATAGAGTACGCCAAAGGGTAACCGCCATCACTGACCAACAAGCCTAAAACAATTTGAGCACAAGTATGTTTGCCGTCTTTGGAGTAGCCGGTTTTTCGCAAATCGTCGCTTTTGTCGGTTTCAAAATATAATGTTGTTACATCGTAGAAAACAAGTCCAATGCTGCCTCCTAATATTCTACGTGTATGCTCTATGCTTATTTTCTCTACAATTTCCTTTTGGGTATCGTGCAATTTGTCTAAATATCTATAAAGTTTTTGAGGCTGAACATCCTGGTCGAAATGTGATTTCAAGTAATCTACAGTTGCTGCCTTGCTCAAGGGCTGACAGATACGGGATATTACCAACCCTCTGAACTCACCATCCTCAATACGGTCAAAACCAGTTAGATTGAATACCCGATTTAGTATCAATTGCGTACCATTAAGAAGAATATTTTCGATATTGTTGAAAAAATAATCAACGTTATACTGTTCAAATTTCTCATTTTCATGCTGTTCGAAAATGTCTAACAACGGCAAGCCTGTTTTTTGCTTTATCCACTGGCGACCTTGTCGCTCAAGCGTCTCTATGGTGGCAGTATCGGAACTTACACCTACTACATGAATTTCCTTGTATCGACCCGACTGTTTCGACACAATGACAACACTGGTGCTGCCTGAACGATTTCTTTTCTTACGTACATACATGATACAAAGGTAGCAATTCTATTTCGTTTTTTTTCAAAAATAAATTGCGCCACCCAAAAAACTTCAAAAAAAATCGTATATAGTTGTATATAAGCGCTTTAAAAAATGAGATTTTTTAGAGTGTCAAAGTCAGGAGATGGTATTGTATTGTGAGGGGCTAAACCTACTGATGTAAGAACGCCATTTGCATTGATACGGTTGCCGTTTTTCCATGCAATAGAACTGACAGCCTGAATATCGCGTTTTACAAGTTCGTTATATCCAGCCAAAGTAAGAGCGTGACCTACGCTACGTTTTTGGAATTTTTTTAGTACGGCAATGGTCTTTATTATGCCGATTTTTTCCGCACAATTGATGTATCGTGGAAGATCTGACTGGCGCACATGGAGATACTCGCATATTTCCGTTTTAGGCAAAATCCTGCAAAGACAAAATCCTATGATCTGCTTTCTCATATAAGCAACCTTGCATATGTATGATTCACAATCGGAAACGATGTTTAGCATCTCCTGATAATTCAAGAATCCATCGCCTAATTCTGCATTGGCAATGGCTACAATTTGCGTTAAATGCTCCTTTCCGGCATCTGTGATTTCATATCCTTTCAGGATAGGGACAAATGTATATTTGCCGGAATTGACAATATTGTTTTCCGAATCGTAACCCGACCAAAGTCCATACATATATCGATTGTTGGCGACCTTTAAGAAAAAGTTACCGATACCTTTATCCATAGGGTCTGCGGCAAAATATACGCCGTGGAGATTGCCCATTTCAGTCAATTCGCCTTCGATAATCCAAGTGCGGTCATTACCTAAATAAGTCTTACCCTTAACATTTTTTCCATGTTGCCTTAGTATAGCCAAAGCAGAGGTATTGACAGTTTCACCGTTTTCGATATCCTCAAAGGTGGTTAAGTATGTGCCTTTAATTGGGTATTTCCTCTCAAGGATCTTATTCTTAAAAAAAGATGCAAGATAAAATACAAGGCTTACGACAATCCCGCCTAATAAACCAACTAAAATATTCTCCCATGCTATACCTAAAATGCTGTCAATTCCCATTTTCTATTTTTACTTTTGCATTGACTTCAATTGACTGTTTCTTTCGTTTATCGAAAGCAGCAACGAATTTGCTATGGATATCGCGTCTTCTTTATTACCTGCTGAGACCTCGCGTTCAAGTTCTTTTATTGACTGAAGTATCTGTCTTTCCGTATTCGCTAAATCGGGGTGCGATTTTACCGGACTGGAATACATGGCGTCATAAGCCCGCTCAACCTTCTGTTTCGTTTCTTTGTCGCTAATCTGATCTAACAAGCTTTTCAGTTTTGCCGAAGCCTCCTTAACATATGCAATTTGCGGTTGCCGTATTTCTTCGGCTTCTGCTGTGCGTTCGTTGGCTATCATGTTAGAAACCAAAATAATACCATACAGTCCCGCAATGCAAAGTTGAACCGACAGCGCAGTATTAATGCCTTCGGGAGCTACAAGTATAAATATTATTCCGGTGAAAAGCTGTATGAAAAAATAGGTTGCCGATATCGAGTTAAGGGCATAACCGAATACTGTTGAGCTTTTTCCTTCGCGCACCAATAAAGGCGTGAGCAACATCATAAAATATGCAAAATGAATAAACCCATATGACATCCATACGGACGTATTATGTTCTTTGCCGCCTAATGCAAAGAACAGCACATTAAAAATTATCAGGAAAATAAGGTTTAGAATAATCCATAAAATATTTATCTTTTTCATATCGTGTCCTCCTTTACATTCTGTTCATTATTTCTGTTTTTTTAGCGTCGAACTCAGCCTGTTCTATCAGTCCAAGGTCGAGCATATCTTTCAATTTTTTCAACGCAGCAACTGGGTCATCGGTCGCCGTAGCCGTAGATTTTTGTGAAAATCTGCCCGAAGGTTGCTGTACAACAGGCGTTGGCGGTTGCGGTTGCAATGGCGTAAACAATTGCTGCGCCATATTTCCAAAAATTCCACCGGCAGCCATTCCCATACCAAGTCCTGCACCGGCTGCGGCAACTCCGCCTGAACCCGGATTTGAGGCAAGCGTGCCGAGTATATTTGCCGCCTGTTGTCTGCCCCAATCATCGCCCAGAACGTCCATAACGCCTTTGTCTGCCTGTGCGTTGCGCATTTTTGCTATTGCCTCCATTCCTATTTCGTCATAACGGCGACGCAATTCGTCATCGTCAATGTCGAGCGCGGCAATAGAAAACTTTATCAGTTTCAAACCGTAATCTTCAAATACTTCGCCCATGAAAGGCTCTACCGTTTCTGCAAACTCTTCTATTCGTGCTTCAATTCCGAGAAGCTCAGTCTGTGTTTCGTTGAGAGCGCGGGTAATACTTGATCTTATTTTGCTTTGAAATTCTTGCGCAAAATAATTGTCTACCAGTTGCTGCTGCTCCATATTGGTGATATTGTTTCCGATAAGTTTTGTTAGAAACTTTTGCGGATTATCAACCTGAATTCTGTAAGCGCCTCGTGCGCGAAGTTTTGTTGCAATACCAAGCAACTTGTCGCGAACTTGAATAGGAGACGTGGTTCCCCACAAAATCTCCATGCTGTGCGTTTTTCTAACAAAATATACCACACAATTAAACGTGCTTATTCCGCCTGTGAACATGTTACGCAAACGGCTGATTACCGGATAGTTTTCGGTAGAAAGCTTGTATGTGCCGTTATCAAATGTTTGCTCAATAACGCCGCCCTTAATGAAGATTGCCTCTTCGCCGGGCATGACCACAAGCGTCGAATTGGTATTAAAATCTTCTTCCGGCTGTCGCCAAATAAGAAGATCGCCCGGACCGGAGTTTTTTATAACATCCGCCCAGTGCTTTTTACCGCCTACGTATGCGGATTCGTTTGGATTTCTTTTTAAAATTGACATATTTATTATATTTATTTATTACCCTTAAAATGCGTTTTCATCGTCCGATAATCCGGCGTATATACCGCGCAGGGCTTTCTTTTTCGATTGGAATTGTTGTTTTACATCCGCCAACTGACCTTCAAAGGCTGCGAGGTCATTTTGGGCTTCCATTTGGACATTTGATACCTGTTTGTTATGCTCTTTGGCTTTTTTGCTATAAGAAGGAATCAACATTGCCAATAATATAGCGCCTGCCGTTGTGAGCAACGCCCATGGCAAGAGTTCGTGTCCGTATCCATCAATGTAATTGAACCAAAGAACGAAAGCGGCAATCACAAACACCACTAACCCCAAAACAAGCCAGCCCACGCCCTTCTTTTCAAGATTTTTCGCTGCTGACAGCGCTGCATTTTTTTCATCAAGGGCTTGCTTCCTTAAAGGGTCGAACGGCAAATCGCCGTACCATATTCTTTCTGCGTCGCCGGTTGCCCACATTGAATATTCCTGTCCGTTGTAATTGTAGCCCACACGGAATAATCCCAGAAATACACGTTTCATGTCCTGTTTGATATTACTGCCCATCATCGATAAATTGCGGGTCATGGATTTGCTTCTTAACGCTATTTTGACGTCTGTTTCAAGTAAGTATTTCATGTGGGGTCTTACGTAATAATTTAGCGCCGTTGATTCGGGCAAGTCGAATCTGTATGTTTCTACATTTGCCGGATATATCAGATTTTCGATGTCTGTTAATTGGTTGCTCAACTGTTTAGCATCAAGTGGCATGTATAAATTTTCAACAAATTTTGCAAGTTGATTTTCGCCCGGTACGAACATCGTTTTCGTAATGGAAACCTCGTTGCTAACCGTACTCCAATCGATATAGGTTTTTTCTCTGACTTCAATGTTTTCGCCGCTGCCAACGGTATATGTCTGTTTTCGTTCTTGTCCGTCTTCATATGAAAATGACATGGTTCCGTAACATTCAAAACAAAATGCAGGAACGCAATGATGTTCTTCGCAAACTACTTCAATCTTTTCGAAGGCGTCTAATGGAATGTATGGCGATTCATACAGTCTTGAAACAAGTTGTCGATGCAGTTTGGCAGGGGAAGCGCTCAAAGATATCCCGCTGTTGATGTTTTCCTTTGCGGCAATCTCGGTGTTTTTGACGATACCGTCCAACACACATTCGGTACCGCAAAACTTGCATTTTACTGTACTTCTGACATTTTTCGGAATTTCTAAAGAAGAACCGCAACCATCACAACGAAAGTTTTTGGCGATGACGGTAGTAGCGATAAAAGCAGGCTCTACCGGCGGCGCTTGGGGAGTTGGCGGCGGTGGCGGCGGCGGCAAGTTGCTAACAAAACTTTTTAAAACCGCAACCTCGCTTGCAGGCTTCCAATCACCAAATCCTTCCGTCCAAACTAACGTATTGGACTTTAAACCAACCGACTTAAGCCGGTCGATATCAAAAGGTCCCTTTTGAGCATTATTGTTATCTAAATAATAAAATACTTGTGCCATCAATAAAAAATTTTTGCAAATATAAATCTTATTTTGTATATTTGCAAAAAATCAAAAAAGTTTACTATTTTTGTAACCTTTTTCAAAACGATTCGTATATGGTTTTGTTATGAGTGATATAGTTTTTAATGATAAAAGTTAGTATATGGAATTGATGTACAGACAAATTTTTGAGCCGGAGATAGAAAATATCAACATTACCGTTCCAAAAGCATGGAAAGGAATGAATATTGAGGTGATTGTATTTCCGATAAAAAATACGGCAAAACGGGTATCAGAAACAAAGAAGAAACGAAATGAACTTCTTGACAGATACTTGATTGACTTATCCGATTTCAAATTTAATCGTGACGAAGCCAATGAATATGAATAGGATTGCTTTAGATACAAATATCCTTTTATACTGTCATGATAAAAGCGATATGCGCAAGCAAGGCATTGCAAGAACATTACTTGATTTATGCCCTGTCATTTCGACCCAGGTCATATCTGAATACATCAATGTTCTCAAAAGGAAAACAGCAATTCCAAAAGATGAACTGATTGATTTGTGTGCACAAAATCTGGATGACTGCATCGTTCATTGCGTAAATACTTCGACCTTGAAAATGGCAAAACGTGTTGTTCAACGTTACGATTTGCAAGTTTTTGACAGTATCATCGTAGCTTCCGCTGTGGAAGCGAATTGCCAAATCATTTATTCCGAAGACATGCATCATGGATTGGAAATTGAGGGCTGTTTGAAAATTTTGAATCCATTTTTGTAACCTTTTTCAAAACGATTCGTATATAGTATATAGTAATGTATATATAATTAGTAGTGTTAACAAAAATTTTTGCGTATGACATAAAAAAAGAGCGTATTTGATGCGCACATTGTAAGACATAAAGGAAAAAGGCGTATTATCGCGTTTTGGTTTATTGAAATCTAGACAATTTCGGCGAGTGACCGAAAAAATCGATAAACTTTCACGCTTCGGCGTGGACGTATGCATTCGATATTTGGTTACTCGGGTAGTCTAGAACCACAATAAGCCGGTAAAGAGATTTGTCCGCGCTTTTTTTTATGTGCGTATTACGAGGTTCAATAAGGACAAACCCGGAGCCGATTTTAGAATGGGCGTTTGTGTTTTTTTTTCGAAAACGAAACAAGCGAATATTGTTTTGTATTACGTTTTTCATCAGTTGAATCCAATCTTTGAATGAACGAATGAATTCTATTCGGTTTAGGTAAAACGTGGGAATTATTTTGTGGCTTTTTTGAAAAGGTATCTTCTGCAAGCCTTGCAAAACTTTCCCCCCTTCCAAAAATTTTCGTTTATTTGCACCCGCGTTCTGAAGAAATTTTTAGCCCGTGTCTCGAAAAAAAAATCGAAACTTTTTTTTGTCGTTTTCGTATAAATGAATAGAAAAAGGCACAGAGACATATTGGATTGAAGCATTTTGTTTAGAAGATAAATAATAAAAAAATCAAATAAATAATAATAACAAGTAGTATTTAGTATTAGAAAACATGACGAATCATAAAAAATTAGTAGCCCTAACCGGTGCTGGAATAAGCGCCGAGAGCGGCATACCGACCTTCATTAGCGGTTATGCAGGGCAGTACAATGTACAGGAGGTTGCCAGTATTGACGGATGGAAAAAAAATCCCGAATTGGTTTTGCATTTCTACAACGAGCGACGCAAACAACTTGGCGAGGTGGAGCCAAATGCCGCCCATCGCATTTTAGCCGAATTAGAAAAAGATTTTGACGTTACGGTCATCACGCAAAACGTAGACAACCTTCACGAACGCGCCGGAAGCGCTAAAGTCATCCACCTGCACGGCGAACTGACAAAAGTCCGCAGTTCACGTCACGCTGATTTGATTTTCGACATCGGCTACCGTTCGATTCAGATGGGCGAGCAAGCGCCGGATGGCAGCCAGTTACGTCCCCATATTGTGTGGTTTGGCGAACCGGTAACTATGATTGAAGCAGCAAAAGCAACAGTAGCGGCTGCAGATATTTTTGTTATCGTCGGGTCGGCGCTCGAAGTATATCCAGCAGCCGAATTAGTAAAGTATGCCAACGTCAATGCGCCTATTTTTCTGATTAACCCAAGCGAGGTTAAAAATCAGGGGCGTTCTATGACTGTGATTCGCGAAAAAGCGACAGTTGGGATGGAAAAACTAAAAAAAATCCTGACAGAAACAGAAAATAAAACGCAAATAGAACCGCCTGATAAAGAAAAGACCAGCAACAGTAATACATATAAGAATTTAACTATCTTCCTGATTCAAGGAGAAGATATGTTGAAACGTAATTACTTAACTTTGGAAGAAGTTATGAAGCAAAAGAAAATTACGCTGCATGAAACAGGCAATGTCGGTGAATTGTCGGTTGATAATACTTCTTCCGATTATGTTTTTGTTATGGCTGGCGATATCGTGAAGGGCGGTCGTCAAGACCGTACTATCGGCGAAGATATTGTGTTGGAGCCGGGCGCAAAAAAAGTCCCCTTGAAATCGTTTTGTGTTGAACAAAGTCGATGGGGAAGTCGTGGGGCAGAAAGCGATGTTAAATTTTCCTCGTCTGAATACATGTTGAGTAACAGACATTTGAAGATAGCCGCTCGGGAAAAAAGAATGCAAAACGATGTATGGGAAGAAGTTAGTAACTATCAGACGGGTGCAAGCAGGCAGATAAAAGAGGAGGTCAGAAGCCGTATCTCGCCTACCAGTTTGCAACTCACTTTGGAAGACGATAAGGTAAAAGGCAAAATTTCTGAATATGTCGAAGCGCTGCAACCTGTTTTCGAAGGTAAAAAAGATGTATTAGGTTTTGCGTTCTTTATCAATGGGAAAATCTCAACGGTAGAGACATTCGGTAATGCCGCGCTGTTTGGAAAATTGCAGAAAAAAATGTTAGAAGCCGCCGCTTCAGAGGCTTTTGAACAGTATGATGAAACACTGTTGTTTGACGCACCATCCTTTGCAGCATTACAAACTTTTATGGAGAGGGCTGAAAAAGGAGAAGAATCATCCCGCCAAACGTCTCCCAACATGATGGAATACACGATAAAAACCGAAGACAGCATCCTGTTACGTAGCGTCAATACCGATGCAGGCACAGCAGCGTTGCACACCAGCATTTATTCAACCGAAGGCTTGTCGAATAGCCAAAATGACCCGGACTATGAATATGGCGGCAGGCAGCGTAATATAAACAGGTTTAGGCGCAAATTATTTTTTTGAAAATGTATTGCGGATTGAAAAAGATTGATTACCTTTGCGGCGTGATAGGTTTAGGAAACATATCGGGTACGGCTGGCGGCAGATGTGGCGCCGGTGGGCTGATGGACGGGAATTGGACGAGCCATCGGAAGGGTAGTTGTGTTTTTTTACGACTTCGATATTTCCGTGATTTTGTTATTTTGATTAAAATGCTGTACTAAAATGGGTTGGAAAAAAATCAAAATAAAAAAAAGTTGTGGCGAGTGGGTTGAAGCACAAGCCCCGGTTATAATTTCTGCCAGTCGCTCAACAGACATACCCGCTTTTTATTCGGATTGGTTTATCAATCGCCTAAAAGAAGGATATGTGAAATGGAAAAACACATTCAACGGCGTCTATTCGTACGTTTCTTTCGCCGAAACGAGATTGATTGTATTTTGGACAAAAAACGCCGAGCCTATAATTGATAATTTAAATTATTTGGATGACAAACATTTGAATTATTACTTTCAATTCACTCTCAATGACTACGATGCAGAAAAATTAGAACCTCGCGTACCGTGTGTCAAAAAAAGAATAGAAACTTTTCAACATTTATCCGAACGTATAGGCAAAAAGAAAGTTATTTGGCGTTTCGACCCTTTAATTTTAACTGATAAAATAGGCGTTGATGAATTATTAAGAAAAGTTGAAAACACAGGCAATCAGTTACAAGGCTATACGGAAAAGTTAGTATTCAGTTTTGCGGATATTAAAATATACAGAAAAGTTCAGCATAATCTGCGGAGTAACTGTATAGCATACCAAGAGTTTAATGAGCGAACAATGAACGAATTTTCTGCGGGACTTCAAAAATTGAACGAAAACTGGCGCTTTGAATTAGCAACTTGCGCCGAACAAATTTCATTGGAAAAGTTTGATATTAAGCATAATAAATGTATAGATGAGGATTTGATAATAGATTTATTTCACGATGACAAATGTTTGATGGATTTTTTGGGTGTTAAAGTGTCGCCCACCAATATTTTTACTTCAAATCTTACTTTTGCAAAAACAAAGGACAATAAAGACAAAGGTCAACGAGAACTTTGCGGTTGCATCGTCAGCAAAAATATTGGCGATTATGATACTTGTCCGCATTTGTGCGAATATTGTTATGCTAATACTAATAAAAATGTGGTATTAACAAATTGGAATTTATACAAAGAAAATCCTAATAATGAAACAATTAAATAAAAATAAATATGGCTGGATACTATTTTAATTTACCTCAAATAACGCAATTGACGCTCCCACAGCAAGCAGCGTTGAACGAAACAAAGCAAATTGCATTGTCAGGTGGTCCCGGTACAGGCAAAAGCGTTGTATCGTTATGGCGGCATATATCAAATCATCAGAGAAAGAGAAAAAGTTTATTGCTTACTTACACAACCACTTTGACTAAATACTTAAGTGCGTGTTGCAAAACTCAAAATCAATCCGCAGCCGATAATGTGAGGACTTCTTTAAGTGGAAGACCAAGAACGGGAGAAAATTTTGATGAAATAATTATTGATGAAGCACAAGATTTACCAACAGATTATTACAATAATATTAAGACAATATCAAAAGTATCTTATGGCGCTGACGATTCACAAATTTTATATCCGAATGAATGTTCTACACAAAGCCAATTAAAGGCATTGTTTGCATCGAACGTAGATTATGTGCTTGACAAAAATTTCAGGAGTACTCAACGGATAATGAAATTTGCAAAAGAAGCATTTCCGGATGCTTACATTCCTAAATCTACAATTGATGGACTTTCACACATTGTAGGTGAACTACCCGTGATGCTCATATCGGGACAAAATGAATGGAACAATGAAACAGATAAGTTCAATATATCTAACAAAAAACAAGACAAGTCCATTATTAAAATAATAAAATCATTCAGGTCTGATACTCACAATATAGCAATTCTTGTACCATTTAAAAACGATGCACAGACTTTTGAAACTGTTTTAATAGACAATAATATTACTGATTTCAGTATTTATTACGAAGACCGTGATGGACGCTTTCCTTTCGGCTGCGAGGATATAAAGAACTTACACGTTACAACTTTTAAATCAGCAAAAGGTTTGGAATTTGACACAGTTATCATACCAAATTTTCATAACTATCAAAATGACTTGAGTAAATTTAATATCGAATGGCAAGATTACTATGTTGGAGTAACAAGAGCGCGCAGTAATCTCTATTTGATTAGTAGTAACGATATATTTCATTTAAATTCAGTAACAGATAAACAAATTTTATAACATGGATAAATATTTTTTGCCAATAAGTTCATCTTCACTTGCTCATTATTTCGGCTGTGCTTGTATAAAGCCGAGCAAGTATTTTGAAAACAAGCAAGAGGATTTGCAAGACAAATTCAACGATTTTCTGCTTGTAACGACCCATTTTGGAACACAACAAACCGACTGTTGTTTAGAACTTGTTCTTACTGAACAAGAAGCAGCCGAATTGATAGACGTGAGGAATGGTTTTTATTTATATGAAAAGCCTTTGCCTATCACACGAGTAAGAAAAATTTATTTTTCTCGAAACGAACAAAAAGAACAAACCATTACTAATATCAATATGAGTACCGCGTTTGTGCCCAATGAACTTGTTGATATTAAAGAGTTTGATAATATTTTGGCAGACAATTTAGAGAAACCGCAAGACATTCATATTGTTCCATATAACGAACAATTGAAAAAATATAATAGTTTTTTAGGAGGGTTTGCGTTAATGCGTTTAGCAGGTGAGGAATATATGAATTATTCCGAAAACTATTTTGCTACGCTTTCTTTTTTCAATGCTGCTATTCAGCGTGACCTTGACAATTCAAAAAACAATTTTACGAAAGTTTATCAAGGTGCATTTACAGGTGAAAACGGTTTTCACAAATTTATTTCGTATTTGAATAAAACGATTGATGAAACTGATATAAATGCTATCGCTCAAGATGAAAAACGAATTATTAATAAGGATAAAATTACAAGAATTATTGACTTCTACGCTTTAGATGGGTGGACATATACGGCTGCAGTTTTATATACTTACGGTGTTGGAAGTGAATCAAAAAAGAAAAAAATTGATGAATTAATTTTATCAAATTTTAAATCTAATATAAAAACAGGAAAATCAGAAGGAATTGCCTTGTGTTACGGTTATAACAGAGGATATACTGCTTTTTCAAACAAATATGGTTTAAGGGATAATGAAAAAATTGTAAAGTTTCAACTAAACAGTCAACTTGATTATTACACAATTGAAAGTATATTTCAATATGTTTTTAATAATAGAAAGTTTAATGAATTTCCATATTTGAGTTGGTGTCCAAAATACAAAAATACAAATATTGCAAGTAAAACAGACTATAAAATTTTAGACATTGTTGTAATTGGTAAAAAAAAACCAAAAGTCTTATCCAAAGAATATTGGACAAATTTGTTACCATCATATCTTCAAGGCAATAGATTATTTGAAAAAACATTGCCTCAAATTTGCCAAGAATTAGGCGCAGTAATATATTCAGACACAAAAGAAGAAATTGCGAATGAGTTTGAATATCAAATTCTTCAAAAGCAAGAAGAAATAAATAAGTTAAAAATTATACAAAAAGAATTATTAGATTCTCAAAAAACAACGCCAATTAGAGAATATAAGCAGCCTGAAGAAAATCTTACTCAAAAAGTCGCAGAGCCTCAAGCAGTATATTATACAAAAAATGATGTCAAAAAAATAATTGAAGAGTATTTAGAATATGACAAAAAAGTCATAAATACGCTGAAAGAAGAAGCAAAAAAGAAAGGTATAAATGTATCTAAAAAATCTAAAGATGAAATAATTATAATGTTAATGACAACTCAAGAATCAACAATAAAATTAATTTAATTAATTAGATGAACACTTTGAACACTTTATTATTTGACACTTTATATGAAGTATCTGATACGCCTAAATCATTAGATGACTTTTTGCGTAAGAACATGCAATTTTTAAACGATTTTTATAATTCGGATTACAAACATATTGTTGCTTGCAAAAGTTCAATAGAACGCTTTGTGTTACTTAAATACAATCTAATAGCAGAATTAGATTATTCTAATAGTTACAACAAATCTTTTGTTTTAATGTTATTGGATTATTGCGAGAGATTTTATTTTCTTGCAGCAACCCCGAGAATATGGTCTATTTTAAATAGTAATAACATCGCAATTAACAGTAGATTGCAAGCGGCTTTGCTTTTCTTATATCCCAAGCCTAAAACCAATTCCGAACTCGTTGAAAAATTCGATGCAATTTGTGAGAAACTGCAATTAGCCATAGAAACAGAAGAGGACGATAACAGCAAGGTATTAGCAACGTTTCTAAACTATTATAGCATTGTACTTATTGATACAAATGTTCAATTTGCAGAACAAATAAAGAAAAAGTTAATTGAAGCAGTTGAAAATGAATCATATCCATTTCTTGAAAACTCTTGCATTAGTGAAATATTACAATTAAATCTCTATGATACAGATAATTCGCATGAACAATTACAATCTGCGATTGATACAATCTTAAGTAAAAAATCTTCTGTGACCTCTAAAATAGCAAGTTTAGAAGAAGTATTAATTGAAGAAAATACAGAGTATTCAAATGAATTACAAACAGTTTCTGCAAATTTTGATTCTATTCGTTCAATTTCTTTACGTCTCGCTGAATCTAAAAAAATATCAGGTCGCGGTGTTAAAATTATCGAATCGGAAACTGAACTATACGGATATTTTAAGAGTTTTGGTAATATGCACAAGGCAAAACTGCAATCTGCATTTGAAAAGTTACCAGATAGTTTTTCATCTAAAGTAGATATTGTGGATTGGGGTTGTGGGCAAGGATTTGCAAGTATGATTTTTTTTGAAAAATATGGAACTGATACTATAAATATGATTACACTAATTGAACCTTCAGAACTTGCACTTATGAGAGCCGCATTACATATCGAAAAGTACAGTCCTGCAATTTCAAAAAAAACCATTTGTAAAAAATTGGACTGTCTTACAAAAAAAGATATAAAAGGCAATAATATTAACACTACAATTCACTTGTTTTCAAATATTCTTGATATTGATGATTATAAACAAAAACAACTAATTGATTTAATAGAAAAAACACAATCCAATATAAACTATTTTGTTTGTGTAAGTCCTTATATTGACGACATTAAAACTGAAAGATTGGAATCGTTTAAAAGATTTTTTGAAATAAAATATGATTCTTTTGAGTTACTGTTAGATGTCCAAAATTCAAAAAACAAAAATGATGGTTATGATGATTATTGGAATTGCAATAATTTATTTAATAAGAAAAAATGTATAAATCATCCTATTTGTGGTTGTATAAATAAATGGACACGAGTGATAAAAGTATTTAAAGTTAAATTATAATTTATTAATATCAATGACAACCCCCATCCTCCAAAAATACTTTTCCCCGCCTAACCTCCGCCTTGCATGGGAAAGAATGATACGCTCCAACGGCAAGGACATCAAGGATTATTTCGGCATAGAGATTTATGCATCCAATCTCGACGCTAACCTTGCCCGTCTTTCTGAAGCAATTATCAGTGGCGAGTTTGCGCCGCAACGACCGTTCAAGTATTATGAGCCGAAGGCGTCGAAAACTCACAGAACAAAATCTGTTTTGAGCA
>Ga0099364_10005809_pt1 | contig 18176 bp, 14 predicted proteins | sample TergutTh196P3_FD_73070 | JGI IMG/M metagenome (GOLD analysis project Ga0099364, IMG submission 73070) | Microcerotermes parvus P3 segment gut microbial communities from Pointe-Noire, Republic of the Congo - Th196 P3 | ecosystem: Host-associated > Arthropoda: Insects > Digestive system > Gut ...
CTGTCGCGTTTCTTTTGATGGTATGTTATCGCGAACCTGTGGGTCTCCTCCTGAATACGCCCTATCAGCGCGAACAGCGACGGATTGTGCGTTAAGCCGATTTCGCCGCCGTCGGGCGAGACCAGCGCGCGCGTGCGGTGGCGGTGATCCTTTACCATACCGAATACCGGCACCGACACGCCTATTGCCTCAACGGCCCGGAGCGCCATCGAGGCGTGAACCGCGCCGCCGTCGATAAACAGCGCGTCCGGCATCTGCGAAAAATTCCCGTCTTGGTCGGCCAAGCGCTTAAAACGCCGCGTAAGTATTTCCTGCATGGCGTGGAAATCATCCTGTATCGAGGGATCCTTTATGGCGAACAGCCGGTAGTCACGCTTGCGCGGCTCGCCGTCCACATGCACCGTCATGGCGCCTACGCGGTGTGAAGGCCCGGTGTTGGATATATCGTATGCCTCAATTCGGCGCACCGCGCCGGTCAAGCCAAGGACGCGAGTCAGTTCGGAGGTAAGCCTGCGCGACTTTTCCTCTTTTGTGGTGAGACGCTCCGCTTCCTCCTTAGCGTTGGTATTTGCCATATCGACGCGGGCGGCCTCCTCCCCGCGTTTCGGCGCGTGCAGTCTCACGGCGTGACGCGCGTTTTGGCGCAGCAGAAGCGCGACGGATTCCCTGTCCTCGATATCGCAAGGCATGAGGATTACTCTCGGCAGCTGGACGCGCTGCCCGTAATACTGCTTCAGGAAGTCTGAAATCAGCTCGCCCGCCTCGTAATCGGGCGGCAGCGTCAGCACGTCGCGGCTGTACAGCTCTCCTCTCATATAATGCAGAACCGCGACGAAGGTGTGGGCCGCGGCGGCGTGAAGGCCGACCACATCCATATCCGACATGCCGCCCGCCACTACCTTCTGGCGTCTTGACAGCGACGCGACGGCCTTATATCTGTCGCGCAGCGCGGCGGCTTTTTCAAACAGCAGCTCGTCCGCCGCTTCCCGCATTTCCGCCTCTATACCCGCAAGCAGCTTGGCTTGTCTGCCTTCCATGAGCAGCACGGCCTGCTCAACGCGTTCGCGGTATTCCTCCGGCGTGACTTCGCCGCCGCACGGGGCTATACAGCGGCCCATATGGTATTGCAGGCATGGGCGCCCGCGCCCCGCGTCGCGCGGGAAACGGCGTTCGCACGTCGGCAGCTTCAAGGTATCCGACAGGGCGCGTATCACGCCGAAAGCGACGTTCCTGCCTCCATACGGCCCAAAATACCGCGAGCCGTCGTCCTCGCGGCGGCCTGAGACGCTCATGCGCGGATACGGCTCGTCCGATACGCGTATGAACGGAAAGCCCTTTCCGTCTTTGAGCAGTATATTATATTTTGGCTGGTGGCGCTTGATAAGCGAACACTCAAGCACCAAAGCGTCAAATTCGCTGGCGGCTATGATGGTATCGAAATCGGCCGTCTTTTCGACCATAGCGGCAGTCTTGGGCGTGTGCGAGCCGCCGCCTTGAAAATATTGCGTAACGCGGCCGCGCAGCGCTTTCGCCTTGCCGACATATATCACCTTGCCGGACTTGTCCATCATTATATAAACGCCCGGTTTGGACGGCAGCGAGGCCGCTTTCTGTTTAAGCTGTTCTTTATTCACAATACCGACCCCTCGTTGATTCCGCATAGCAAAAAACCGCCGGACACGGCGGTTAATAGGCGGCGGTAATCAATCAAACGACACCTTGGTCACCAGCTCGGACAAAACCTGAACCGCTTCCTCCTCGTCAACTCCCGAGGCTTCGATGTTTATGGTCATGCCCTTGATAACGCCCAGCGACAAAACTCCAAGCAGACTTTTGGCGTTGACGCGCCGCTCGTCCTTCTCGACCCATATACTGGAATTGAATTCATTCGCCTTCTGTATAAAAAACGTAGCGGGCCGCGCATGGAGGCCAACTGCATTCTCAACCGTGACTTCCTTGGAATACATACGGTTCCCACTCCTTAGTATTATTATTGAGATTATAGCAATTATATGCTATCCCGTCAATAGCCTATACCTTATAAGCGCAAATATTTGGATATCTTGTACATAAAGACCACTCTGTGTTAATAAATTGTTAACGCTTCACACAGAATCAATGTTCGGGTTTTTACTTCAATTCGGCCAGCGTGACGCCATCCTCGCCTTCGCCGTACCTGCCGAGGCGGAATGACTTTACATGCTTGTTTCTTTTAAGCGCCTGATGCACCGCTGAGCGCAGGGCGCCCGTACCCTTTCCGTGTATCAGGGTGACGACGTTCAGCTTCGCCATTATCGCGTTGTCTATAAACTGTTCCATGACCATCACGGCCTCGTCTGAGGTCATGCCGCGCAGATCGGCTTCCGTGCTCGCGCGCGCCGTGACCGGCGACGCGGCGCCGGACGACCGGCGTATATCGGGGCGTTCCGGTTTTTCCTCGGTCAGGCGCACCTCGGACAGCTTGGCCGTGACCTTCAGCAGACCGGCCTGAAGCTCAAGCCTGCCGCTTTTATCGGGCGGCTGGATGACCGTCGCCTTTGTCCCCGAACGCGTCAGTATCACAATGTCGCCCGCTTTCAGCGGTCTCGGCGGCGGCCCGGGTTCCTCCTGTGTGCCGGGCGGCGACATATCCGCCTTGTTAAGCTCGGCACGCAGATTCGCGCGCGCCTCGTTCAGCGTTTGGTAATCAAGCTTCTCCCGGTCGGATTTTTGCAGCTTGCTCAATTCGGACAGCACCCTATCGACCGTATCGCGTGTCTCCTGAATGATTGCCGCCGATTCGGCGCGCGCGCGTTCGGCCGAGTGCCGGCGCTCGCGCTCCAACACGCCGCGCGCCTCCATAGCTTTCTGCGCGTCCTGCTCGGCTTCGCGGCGCCGCTGCGCGGCAATCAGGGTTTCCTGTTCCCAATACTGGCGCTGCGCCTCCAGCTTTGAGACCACGTTTTCAAATTCGGTATTCTCACGCCCTATCTTTTCCCGCGCGTTTTCAATGATATCCCCGTCAAGGCCCAGACGCCGGGATATGGCAAACGCGTTGGACTTGCCGGGTATGCCGATCAGCAGCCGGTATGTGGGACGAAGCGTTTCAACGTCGAACTCGCACGAGGCGTTCTCGACGCCCGGGGTGTTAAGGGCAAACACTTTCATCTCGGCATAATGCGTGGTGGCGGCCGTTTTCGCGCCCAGCAGCCGGGCGCGCTCTATTATCGACACAGCCAGCGCCGCGCCTTCAACGGGATCCGTGCCGGCGCCCAGTTCGTCAAACAGCATCAGCGTCTCGCCGCCGGCGGAGCCCGCGCGCTCAAGCATGGAAACGATATTGGTCATATGCGACGAAAAGGTAGACAGTGACTGCTCAATGCTCTGCTCGTCGCCGATATCGGCCATAATCTGTTCAAATACGGCGGCCTCGCTGCCGTCGCCGGCCGGGATATGCAGTCCGCAGGCCGCCATCAGCGACAGCAGGCCGATGGTCTTTAGGGCCACTGTTTTGCCGCCTGTGTTAGGGCCGGTTATAACCAGAGTGTCGAAATCCGAGCCAAGACGCACAGTCACGGGAACGGCGGCCTTTTGGTCAAGCAGCGGATGCCGGGCGTTTTTGAAATAGATGATTCCTTTGCCGTTCAGCCTCGGCTCACAGGCGTTAAGGGTATAGGAAAATTTGCCGCGCGCGAAAACGGAGTCAAGCTCTATCAGCGCCTGATAATCCGTCCTCAGAGCGTCCGCCTGTCCGGCGCAGTCGGCGGACAGCTCGGCCAGAATACGCTCGATCTCTATCTGCTCCTTGGCCGCCAGCTCTTTAAGCTCGTTATTGGCGTTGACCACCTGCATCGGCTCCACGAACAAAGTCGCGCCTGAGCTTGACACGTCGTGGGTCAGGCCCGGCAGCGCGCTCTTGTTCTCGGCCTTTACCGGCACTACGAAACGGTCGCCGCGCTGTGTGATTATCGGCTCCTGTAATATCTTCGCGTATGCCGGCGACGATATAATCTTTTGGAGTGTTTCGCGTATGCGCGACGACGACGCGCGCATACGGCGGCGTATTGACGCCAATTCGGCGCTGGCCGCGTCGGCTATGGAGTCCTCATCGGCTATGGAGCCGGTTATCTTATCCTCAAGCGCGTTCAGAGGCGTCAGCATCCTGAACAGCGGAGTGAGAATATTATCCCCGCCCTTCACGCCATAGCCCTTGACCTGACGCGCCGCCCGGCACACGGCCGCTATGTCTAAAAGCTCGCGTGTATTGAGGCTGCCTCCCAGCTCGGCGCGCTTTAAGGACGCCTCAACGGGCTTGATGTTTACAAACGCCGGCCCGCCATACGCGCCTATCAGCGCGCACGCCGCCGTGGTCTGCTCCTGCAGTGAGCGCGCCTCCTCCAAAACGCCGGACGGCCTTAATCCGCGCAGGCTCTCGCGCGCCTGCGACGTGACGGCGTGGCCGGCCAGCATGTCCAAGACTATAGGAAGCTCCAATGTTTGGATGGATTTTTCAGACGTCATGTTCCCCATTATCCTTGTAATATATAAGGCTGTCGAAGCCGCGCCCTATTTGTGACAGCGCGTAGCGTTCACATACCTCGCCAAGTATCCGCGCGTCGTACGCGTCAAGCGTAAACGCGCACAGCCTGTTTGGCCCGCAGCCCACTATGTGCCGCATCGCGGCATACGCGCCCGCACTCAGGCCGACGGCTTCCCCGCGCGGTATCGACGCGTCGAAGCATCGCTCACAGCATACCTCGCCCTGTGTTAAATGAAAGTAATTGACCTCCGCCGCCCCGCCGTCGAACACGGCGCCGCAAGCGGCGCAGAAGTCCAAATGCGGCTCAAAGCCGAGCAGGGCCATGAGACGCAGCTCAAACGCCGCCTTTACCAAAGCGGGCGGGCGTTTGCCGCTCCCCAAAAGACCGCAGAGCCATATGCCAAGCCTTAGTATATCGTCGTGACGCACGCCCTCGACACAAACCGCGTCCATCATCTCGGCGCAATAGGAAGCCAGCGAGAAGGCCGTAAAATTTCGTCTCAGCCCGAAAAAGAGATCTAATGTCTCGGCGTCGTCGAGGCTGTAACGGCCATTCAGCGAGAAAACCTTAAAGTCGGCGTATGCCAATAGCTGCGTGGACGCGAGCAACGCGCTGCCGCGCCGCCGCGCTCCGCGCGCGCAAACCGAAAGCTTGCCCTCTTCGCGCGTCAGGATTGTCAGCATCTTATCACAATCCCTATACGCCGTTTCGCGCAAGATCAGGCCGGCGGTCTGTATGTGCATACGGCGTCACTCACATTCCGTAGGGTGTATGCCATTGTCGAGCCTTGTAATGTCATAGCCACGGCGTATCAGCAAAGCGTAATCCCTCTTAAACCGGTTGGATAACTCGGGCTTAAGCATTTAACCAATCCTTGGCCTGTTCCCAAGTGTCAAAGGAATTATATTCAGCGTCGGCCGGCGGTTCGCCAAGAGGCTCCGCGATTACATTGTCAATAGGAAGCCGCCGCTGTATAACCGACTGCGTAAGAAATAAATTCACCGCCGACGAAAGCGACATGCCCATGCTTTTATAAAGCGCGTCGGCTTCTTTTCTAATGCGCGAGTCAATGCGGATATTATAGGTCGTGTTGTTTGACATTTTCATCACCCTGTCATTAGTGTACCACAAACACACCGCATTGTAAACAATGTTTAGACTACGCTTATTTTACCACAATAATACGCGCCACGCAAGCCGCGGGCGTTGTTAAGCGCGCTTCCAACCGCGTTTCAGCAGAGCCGCCGCCGCCCAAAATATGATTACGGCGCATATAACCGACGCGACGCGCAGCGTACCCGACAGAGTGCCTCCGAAATCCATCCTCGATAAGCCGTCCATCTCCTCAAGCAAATACCCGGACACGGGCAGATGGAAATCCAAAACGCGTATAAGCAGTAAAACATACGACGTTGAGATTATACCGTGCAGCGCCTTTCCGGTTATATACGGCCATACGTTCAATCCGCTGTCTCCTATAAAAGTCAGCACCTGACAGTGTATGGAGATACCCGCCCAGCCCAGCATAAACGCGGCCATAGCCAATTTCTGAGTAACGGCCGCGCTTTGGTTTTGCAGCGCCCAGAGACCGGAGGCGACCTCTATCATGCCGGCGAGGAAGCGCTCCGCCAAGCCGGGCGTCACACCGAACGGTCTCAGCAGACCTCCCAGCAGCGCGCCGAGCGCGCTAAGTATCCCGAACAGGTAAAGCATACGGATGGCGACGGCGAAAAATATCACAAACGCGCATACGCCCATTATGGCGTCAAACGACGAGCGCACCGCGCCCGTAAACGCGACGGACATCCTCACGCCCTGCCCGGACATCCCGGCGTTACCGCCGGCCGGAGGCTCGCCGCGCTTATAGAAGCGAAATATAAGCCCCACGGTCAGCGACGCCGCCGCATGCGCGAGATACAGCAGCCAGCCTACCTTAGAGCTTGAAAAGATGCCCGCGCCCACCGCGCCCAATATAAACGCCGGCCCTGAATTGTTGCAGAAGCTCAGCAAGCGCTCGGCCTCAGTTTTGGTACAGACGCCCTTTTCATACAGCGCCAGTGCCGTGCGCGCGCCTACAGGCGGCATATCATTAGTACAAATAACTTATATAAAGAAAATCTTTATGTTTTTGGCGGTATCTACCCTTATTTCTTTAATTATCCCCCGCCAAAGGGTTTGGCGTTCCCGCCTGTCCAGAGAATGGTATACCTCCCTAAAGCCATTGCCAAGGAAATCATTGAGCGATTTTATATCCGGGCCTTGGGGCCGCGGCTCCCGCCCTTCCATAAGCCGGGCATTGTACATTTCGTAGTCGGCCCGGTATTCCTCTATTGAAATAAGCTCGTTCAAATACAGCTCTTTAAGCTTGGCCAGCCGTCTTTTGATTTTCGCACGATCCGGCGCCTGCTTTGGCCGAGCCACCATCCTCGCGTTATACTCGGCCACGAAAGCGCCGGCCTCATCGCAGATATTCTCAAGGAGCCATTCTTCAATATGCTTTTCGTTTATGGTGATGCGGTTTCGGCATATGCGCGTATTCATGGCATAACAGCACCTGTAATGATAATACTCATGCGGGTCACGGAAAACATATCGCCCGCCGCAAACGCGCCCACATTCGGCGCAGCGGACAAGTCCTGTAAAAATGTAGACGCGGCCCGTACGGGGTTTGCGTATCTCTTTGGACTTGATTATTTCCTGCACGTTTTCAAACAGTTCCCTATCAATCATCGGCTCGCAAAAGTCCGGGTTGTCACGATATTGCCCGATATAAAGGGTGTTGGTCAGCATATTCTTCATGGTCGATTTTTCAATACGCACCCCGTATTTCTCATAGATATATCTGACCGAGGCGTATTTGCTCTGATGCAAGGCAAAATATTGAAATAGATCAATAACCATGCCTTTTTTTTCCTCGTCATGCACAAGCCGCTTCCCTTCTATCCTCAAGCCCGGCGGCCGCGCTCCCGTAATAACCTCTCCTTTCGCGACTTTATTGTCAAAGACGAACTTTATACGGTCGCTTGTGCGGTCGGATTCATCCTGCGCGACGGAAAGCCTGATATTTATGTAGAGCCTGCCGTTTGTGGTGGTTGTGTCGTAATTTTCCTCCGTGGTTTTCCAGCCTACATTATGGGCTTCCAGTATATCCTGTATCTTATAATAATCTTTAACACTGCGAAACCAGCGATCCAGCTTGATAAACAGTATAATGTCGATTTTATTCTGCCGGACATCGCCCAGCATACGCATAAACTCCTTGCGGCTTGTATACTTTTTACGCGCCGAATGGCCATCGTCGATGTAGTAACCGACTATGGCCATTTCGTTTTTATTCGCGTAGGCGGTCAGGGCCTGCCTTTGGGCGTCCAACGAGTACCCGTGCTGCGCCTGTTCTTCCGTGGATACGCGTATATAAAGCGCCGCACGCTGCATAATTATGGCACCTCGTTTATATGCCTCTCAGGGCTTCACCGGCCTGTTCGCAGTCAAACTCACCGAACATCTTTGCGGCCGTCTCCAGCAGGGCGTTGGTGTTTTCACCGAAATCAAAGGCCAAGAGGGGCTTTATGGCGGCGAGGCCCGCTTCGTTGTCATACTCCTCGGCGGCGGCCAGCGCTTTTTCGACGCCTTCACGCAGGGCCGCGGCGTCGCCCGGCTCCTTCTTGGAAGCCTCTTCCTCCTCGGGGAAGGCCGCCGACAGTTGTTTGTGCAGCGCCAGCAGGCTTTCACAAAAGTCCGGGAACACTTCTTCACAGGCGCCGGCATCGCCGTCCTTTGCCGCCGTTTCCAGAGCGAGCGCCGTATCGGACAAGTCTATCGCGCCAATGGTGGCAAGGACAGACTTAATTCCGTGTACCGAGATGGCGAACCCGCCTATGTCTCCGCCGGCCAAGCTTAGTGACATTTTTTCACATTCCGCGGGCAGATTTTCACAGCATAGCTTGACGGCTTCGTAATACAGCCGCTCTACCCCCGACGCGCCGCTCAAGCCTATGCTTACGTTGATTTCCTCAATTCCGTTGACGACAGTCCAAAAGCCGGAATTATGGTTTTTCTGCTCTTCAACCGGCTCGTCGGACACTTCCTGCAGTTCCTTCGGCAGCCATTTCTCCAAAACGGATATCAATTCCCGGACATCAATCGGTTTTGGCAGGAAGTCGTTGAATCCGTTGGCTAAGAAAAATTCCCTCGCGCCCTGAACCGCGTTGGCGGTCAGCGCGATTATAATAAGCTGTTCAAACTGTCCGCCGAGGGCGCGGATGGCCGCCGTTGTTTCCACGCCGTCCATTTCCGGCATCATATGATCCATAAAAACAATGTTGAAATCGGTTTGCCGAACCATTTCAAGGGCCAGAAAGCCGGACGCCGCCGTTTGAACGTCAATCTTCGATAGGTTAAGCAGGCCAACCGCTACCTTTAGGTTAAATTCGTTGTCGTCAACGACCAATATCTTCGCGTTTGGCGCGAACAGCTTTCTGCCTTTTTGGGCGACCGTCGCGATTTTATCACGATCCCCCTCAACCAGCGGGATAGAAACCGTAAACGTGGTGCCTCTCCCGTATTCGCTTTCCACCTTAATAGAGCCGCCCATCATATCGACAAAGGACTTGCAGATCGTAAGTCCCAGACCGGTGCCTGTGATTTTTCTGTTTCTGACGGTATCGGTTTGCTGGAAAGCGCTGAAAAGGTTTCCGATATCCTCCTCCCTGATGCCCCTGCCGGTGTCTGAAATCTTGAATTCCAAAGCATCGCCCGCATTGACGACCTTGAGCTTTACGGTTCCCTCCTCGGTAAACTTTACGGCATTTCCGCAGATATTGATGATGACCTGTCTTAACCGTATATCATCGCCGTACAGGTAACGGGGCGCCTCGCCGTCTATTTCAAACTCGAATTTCAGCCCTTTTTCATCGGATACATAGTTAAACATGGAATGTATATTGTCCAGAAAGGCCAAGAAGTCATAGTCAACCGGCACAAGCTCCATCTTTCCGGACTCTATCTTTGACATATCCAATATGTCATTGATTATGGAAAGCAGGGAGGTCGCGGAATGGTTGATATCTTTTACATAGCCCATCTGGCGGCGGTTAAGCGGTTCATGGGCCAACAGCTCCAGCATACCGATAATGGCGTTCATCGGGGTTCGTATTTCGTGTGACATGCTGGCTAAGAAAGAGGATTTCGTGCGGTTTGCGGTTTCGGCGGCGGCAATCGCCTCTTTCAGCGCCTCGGTGCGGCTTTGCACCAGACTTTCAAGGCGGTGGCCCTCATTGCGCTTGCGCAGGAAAAGGAAGCTTAAAAAAGCCAAGACCAAAAAGGCCGCCGTCGCCACTATAAGCCACAGGGTGCGCTGCTGTTCCAGCTTTACGCGGTAGTCAAAGGTTCTGCGCATCCAATGCCCGGAGATTCCTTCCGTGTCGATCAGGCCCAGAGCCTTATCCATGATGGAGCATAATACGGCGCAGCTTTGGTTGAATCCGAACGTGGTTTTGAAATTGTTGTCAAAAATGTAGTTGGCTTTATATCCCACCTGCTCACGGTAGTTGGTAATGCTCAGCAGCTGGTTCTGGCTCGACATCAGCATATCGATCTCGCCCCGCTCCAGAGCCTCAATGCTCAAGGTGTTATTCTCATATTCCGTAAAATACCAGTGATCCGGGAACCATTCCCTGAACAGGGCGGCATGGGCCGTTTCCCTTACCGCGCCTACTTTAACATAAAGAATCTCATTTACGCTGATATCATGGTGTTCGGTTTTGGAAATAAGGATAAACTGATTGGTAAACAAATTGTTGTCCGGCCACATATACCTGCTTGCGCGTTCTTCGGTATATATAAGCTCCGTAATCATGGCGGCCTTTCCGGTTTTCAAGGTCTCCAGCAGTTCCGGCCATTCATCTTCAGGGCCGTTGACAATCTCAATCCTCATTCCGGTGTATTTTTCAAACTCCCGGAGTACGTCGATGGCAATCCCCTGCCAGCATCCTTCGCGGATATTATAGAAGCTTACCGGGTAGTTGGTGACTTCGGCGGCAATCGGTATGACAGGGTTGTTTTTGATGTATTCACGCTCCTCGGCGCTGAGGAGTGATTGAAACTTATGCTTTATGTATTCCTGCTGCCCTTGGTTGTACAGCTTGACCAAGTGCCGGATGGCGCCGTCGTCCAGCGCCTTTTGCACAACGTCGATAATGGGGATAAATTCTAAATTTTGCGTGGAGAGTGAAACGGAGACAAAAACCAGCGGGAAAAAGTAACTCATCTCCACATCGCCGTATTGGTCAAAGGCTGCTTCGACGCTTCCGTCGGCAATAAAGGCGTCCGCTTCTCCATTTTTCAACATTCTGTAAATACCGGCGTAATCATCGGCAAAGAGTGAACTGAACCCATCCTCATGGGCGGAGACAAGGCGGTCTGTATTTGAGCCTTCTAAAAACGCATAGCGCGGATTTTCCGTTCCTTCCTGTAATGGGGCGGTTCCCTCCAAGCGGACGGAGGTCAGCTGGCGTTCGGCTATGGCTCCGGTCATATAATAGGTTTCCTTATGCTCCTCGGTTAAGGAAATCTCGCCCGTAAAGTCAACTTCTCCGCGTTCCAGGCCCGCGGTTAAGCCGTCCCATTCGTGCAGGGCGGGCATAAATGGGATGCCGAACAAATCCGTCAGCCATTCACAGAGCATGGCGGTGAAACCGCTTATGTTCCCGTTTTCATCAAGAAACGCCTCGGTACTCAGGCTCATCCCATAAGAAAATGAGCCTTTTGACGCTTTCAGCTCCTCAATGGCTTGAATCTCGGCCTGAGTCACGCCGGGAACATCGCGGAACGAGGCGTATCCGCCTGATTCCGTGTAGCTATCCGGGGCGCAATCCGTTGCGTTGGAGCAGGCAAATACAAATAAAGCCGATAAAATACAAAGAATACTGACCACATGGCGGAGCTTTATCATTTATATAGCCCCCCTATTCGTCATCCACCAGCTCGTCTTGCGGCAATTCTTCTTCCGGCTCCTCAGGCTTTATGTACTTTCCTATCCGCTCAAGGAGCTGGGATTTGGTGACCGGCTTTACGATAAAGTCAGCCGCCCCGGCTTGCAGCGCCTTAACCACAGAATCTTTTTTGGCGTTGCCGGTGAGGAAGATGATCGGCGCGGTGTGTCCGGCCGCCCTTACTCTGCGCGCAAGCTCATAGCCGTCTATTTCGGGCATTTCGATATCGAATATAAACAGGTCGGGATTATGATTTTTAAGGTAGTTCAGAGCCGACGCTCCCGAGTTGATACAGGTCGCCTTATATCCGGTGTCATGAAGCATTTGCTTAATAGACGTTAGGAAAAAATGTCTGTCGTCAACGGCAAGTATGGTGTTTTTAACCTCGGATTCCTGAGCGTCATCCGGTTTTTGAATATTCTGATACCCGGCCATTTGCAAATCAATAGACAGTGCTGAAACAGCTTTTAGCAACCCGATTATAAAGGTCTGCAAGTCCTCATATTGGGTATCGCCCACTGTGTTGAGCTGGCTTTCGCACGACTCGGCCAGCTTATCGGCATATATCTGCCGCATCATATCACAGACAGCCGCGAGCGATTTTGCCAGCACGTCGCGATCCTTAGCTCTCAGGGCGCTTTTTACTTTTTCCTCCTGCGCCGGGAATCCGTCGATAAAGGCGTTAACCTTTACAGCGAAAGAATTGAGATCGCTTTCTTCCAATTGCCCTATCTTGGCGCCGTCCAGTTCTGAAATTTTTTGAAGCCGCTCCAGGTCAAGCATATATTACACCCCTTAAGTCTCCGAAACAGAGCTTGATGAATGTATTATAATATTATCCTGAAGAAAATGCAAGATATATTGAGTTCCCGTAATTTTGGATTCCGGGTCGATGGGGCGCGTGCCGGGACGCCGTAAAAAATAAGGCTTGCACGACTTGGCGAGCCGTGTTATAATAGCACTCGTTGCAATGTCGGGGTGTAGCGCAGGTGGTAGCGTGCTTGGTTCGGGACCAAGAGGCCGTGGGTTCGAGTCCCACCACTCCGACCAAGATTTCTCTTAGAGCCGCAAGGCTTTGAGGGATTTTTCTTTGCTCTGTATTTTCCATTATTTCTCATCTAAACTCGCCTAAAGCTGTCTATTTTTGCCCCCGTAGCTGTCAAACGCTGTCAAGCGCTGTCAAGTCTGCATCTGGTAAGCATTTTTAAGCGAACGCTTGACTCCCGCTCAGGTGGCCGGCGACATTGGTTCGTATGTTCCTTTCGTGATGGCGTCGTATATTGTTTAAGACGCGCATAGCCGCGTTGCGTTCGGTGGTTTCGCTTGTGTAAATCATAAAGTTTCGCTCCTTGGTTTATTTCATATTCCGCTTGCCGGTAATCTGCGTCACATCAAGACGAAGGACGCAAACGGCGGCCAGCGCCGGTTCGGGAATCGTGAACTCTTTATCAGGCGCGTAGTGGCGCATGAGGGCCGTCAGGCCGCGAAGTTTACTGGCCGCATCGTTGCAAATATGTATGTTGCCGCAGCCGATCACGCTTTCATATTCCATCGTAAACCGGCTGGCTTCTTCGTACGTGATTAGCGCATGGGAGCAATCTGCCTCAAAGCCAACCCGATTATCTCTGCGGATGTTGTCGAGCTTCAATCCTTCAGGGGCGCAGTGAAGCCACAATGTCAGGGCTTCGCTTTCCACGTCCATACCAAAGTTCATCGGCACGACATAGGGGTAATCCAGCGTGTTGATGCCCAAACGGATCACATCACATTTTTGTAAAACGGCAAGTATTTCTTGCCGGTCTTTTATCTCGCGGTCGCTTCTTCTCATATGCGGTTCCTCCACGGAAAATTTTATTTCAGGCCGGTTGGCTCGCCCCAAGCAACATTGTGTTCCTCAAGCGGCAGTTGATTTATAACACAATATAAACCGGGATGCCGCCGCTCCGGTTTCATAAACGCATATTCAAACAACGCGCCTCTTACCGCAGATATCTCTTCAGCACAGCCATCACCTCGTTTATGTCCAACGGTTTGCCGACGTGCCAATTCATACCCGCGACGAGGCATTTTTCAACGTCCTCCCTGAACACGTTGGCCGTCATCGCGATGATGGGCAGCGTTTTAGCGTATTCCTCGGGCAGCGCGCGGATTTGCCGCGTCGCCTCCATACCGTCCATCTTCGGCATTTGCATATCCATGAACACAAGGTCATAAAGCCCGATGTTGGTCTTGACTTTTTCGAGCGCCACGCACCCGTTCTCAGCCTCGTCAATTATAAGCCCCGTACCATCAAGAAGCGACACGAGGATTTCCCTGTTAATCTCCACATCCTCGGCAAGCAGCAACCTCTTGCCGTCAAACCGGTCGTGCGACGCCTTAGTAAACGCGTCTTTCTGCCGGGTGTTTTTAACTTCAAAGCACTCGTTGACATATTCGATGATGGTGGACGCGAACAGCGGCTTCATCATACATTTGTCCGCGCCCGCCTCAAACACCTCGTCTTTGATATCCACCCACTCGCCGGTTATCATGGCGACAACGCACCCATCTTCGCGCTCCCTGATGCGCGTTATCAGCTCGTCGCCGCCCGCGCCGAACATACTCCAGTCTATGAAATATATGCCGTAATCCCCATTCACGCCAATCATACGGAGCGCTTCGGAACCGCTTGACGCTACACCGCATTTTATGCCTACATGATTTAATGTATTCAGAATGTACTCGCGCGCGACAGAGTCGCCGTCAACCACAAGGACATTCATTTCCTCCGGCTTAATGTCAGGGAGCAAGAGCGATAACAGCTGTTGCTTTCCGCGTTCGGCTTTTACGTTAAAGATGAAGCGGGCGCCTTTTCCAAGTTCCGACTCTACCCAAATTTCCCCGCCCATCAACTCCACGATGCGCTTGCTCAGCGCAAGCCCAAGCCCCGTGCCGCCGAATGTGCGGCTCGTTCCGCTTTCGGCTTGGGAAAACGCGTTAAACAGCTTTTCCTGCTGCTCCGGCGACACGCCTATTCCGTTGTCGGCCACCTCAAACCGCAGCGTGCAAACGTTGCCTTCCTCCTTTTCCAACGCTACGGTAAGGCAAATCTCGCCGTTTTCCGAGGTGAATTTGCTCGCGTTTGTAAGCAGGTTGGTAACGACCTGCGACAGTCTCTGATCGTCGCTTATGACGAAATGCGGGGCGTTGGCGTCTATATGTACATCAAATTTCTGTTGTTTTTCATCCATTCGGAACTTGACGATCGAGATCACCTTTTGCAGCATCCGCTCAATATTATACTCAATGGGCGACAGCTCAAGCTTGTTGGCCTCAATTTTCGCCATGTCAAGCACGTCGTTTATGATTCCGAGCAGGTTGATCGACGCGTCATCGACTCTCTTTAGCGCGTAGTCCTTGCGCGCTATGTCCTGCGTATTTTTGCCGATTGCCGTCATCCCTATGATCGCGTTCAGCGGCGTACGCATTTCATGGCTCATAATGGAAAGGAAGTTGCTCTTAGCCTCGCTGGCCTGCCTTGCCTTTAGGGCTTCTTCCCTCAGCATGTCATTTTTGCGGATTGCGTACGCGCCCGCTATGATGGAACCGGCCATGGTAGCTAATCTGAACTCGCCCTCCGACCAGTTCGCTTGCTCGAACATGGTGAAGAACACAAGGTAGCCCGCTCTGTTGCCGCCTATGGTCAGCGGGATATAGCAGAAGCTTTTCTCGCCTAAGTCGGTCGCAGGGTATTTATCAAAGTACCGCGACGCTTCCTTCTCGTAGAAGCAGCCGGTTTTCTCCGCTTCGTCCAGTATCGGTTTCTTATCCTCATAGGTCAGCGTACGTCCGTACACTCTCGGGGTTTCCTCGTTTATCACGCTCTCATGCGTGCAGCTAAGCGAGCCGTCAGGCTGGAACTCCAAGATTATTGCGCGATCCGTGCCGGTGAAGTCTCTCAGCTCGAATATCGCGTTATCTATCAGCTCATCGAAGTCGTATGGCTGTGTGAAGGGTACGGAGAACTTCGACATGAACTCCTGCGTGCGCGCGTTTTCGATATTAAAATTTAATGAAATGTCTCCCATTTTTACAAACCCCTCTTATGTTTTCCCCCAACCGCATCTTGGTTTCCGAAAGACGCCCCCAATATATCCGGCATAACGCGCGCTAAAACGCGAAATACTTACAATATTATAACAACTCACCGCGCAACAGTCAAGTCTTATGCAAAATAAGTTTCTTCTGCGGCGATTTGAATGAATAGTGCCCGTCAAGGAACAGATCTGTCTTAACGCTGCCCCTGCCTGAAATATGTATCAAGGCGAAATTCCTCTTGTTTATCTTGGCTATCTCCAGCAAGGAGAACGCCAAAGACTTGGCCCATGCCGCAGGCTCGCCTATCATGCCGGCGCTTTCGTCAAGACAGGCTATGATATCACCGTGTCCTTTGCATATGACCTCCCGATACTTATGCGATATATGATACGACAAGAGGCGTGATAAACACGCCTCATTTTGAGTTGCTCTCGGGTCAATGGTTCCGTACTCGGCGCGAAGCTCCGGGTCTTGGAGGCGCGACGGTTAAAGAAAAATTTACAAAATGAATATTGAATCTGGTGCGGGTTTATGGTATAATTAAAAATAATGATGTTAGCGATGTTTGAGGTCTGTGTGACCAACGCAAGGAGAAATTTATATTTTCGGAGGTTGTAATGAGCTTAGAAGAACTAAGGTTAGATTGTGCAGTAAAACAGAAAAAAGGGTTACATTTCATTTTAGTTTCTGTTGTTATTTGGTGTGCCGTTTTGGTCGTTCAGTTGATAGATATTCCTGTGCTTACAAAGAATCTATACACATTTTGCTGTACCGCACCATTATTACCGCTTGCATACTTTGTGTCGAAAATAATAAAGGTTGATTTTCAAAACAAGGGAAATCCATTAACCAATTTAGGCGTGTTGTTTTCGGTGAATCAAATGCTTTATTTATTGATAGCTATGTGGGTATATCCGACTGTTCCCGAAAAAATGCTAATGGTTATTGCTATGATTTTCGGTTCGCATTTATTGCCGTATGGTTGGTTATACAAGTCAAAGACATATATCGTTTTATCTGTAGTCATAACCATAATGGCTCTAATTATCGGATTGAACTTTGAGGCTTATATTTTAGCTGTTATGATGATTGGAATTGAAATAGTTTTTTCAATCTGCTTATGGATTGAAAACAAGAAATTGTGTGCCTAACAAGCGTACTCTCGTCAGGTGGAAAAATGAAACGTAAGCAATGAAATTTATATAATGGATGGTGAAGATGGTGTGTACCGATGTTATTTTTAGAAGTCTTGATTTTAGGCAACCTCTAAAAACCTAAACACAATGCAACCGTTTATGTAGTATAATTACGATATGAAGCAAATAGATTTTATGGCAGAAGACAATATACGGCAGAAGCTGATACAGATGGGCGATCCGTTGGAAAGACTAGACAGGTATATGGATTGGAAACTGTTCGCCCCGACGGTGAACCGCGTTTTTGAAGCGGATTATTCAAAAGGCGGACGACCGCCGTATGATAGGCTGATGATGTTCAAGATACTGGTCTTACAACGGGTGTATAATATATCCGATGATCAGACGGAATACCAAATCAATGATAGGTTGAGCTTCCGGCGATTTTTAGGCTTGACATTATCAGACAAGATACCGGACGCAAAGACAATATGGCTGTTCCGGGAAACCTTGGTAAAAGCGGGAATCATTGAGTATTTATTTCAGCGATTCGAGCAGGAATTGGAGATAAAGGGAATAGTAAAGCACGAAGGATCTATCAACGACGCAAGTTTCGTTGAAGCGCCTAAGAGGCGCAAGAGCGGCGGAAGCGGAGGGGCATGCGACCGACAAATCGACAAAGACGCAAAATGGACGAAGAAGGGGAACATGAGTTACTTCGGATATAAGAATCATCTGAAGGTTGACAGCAAGAGCAAGGTAATTACAGATTACGCCGCGACTCCCGCGAACATACATGACAGTCAGGTGTTTGCTGAATTTTACAGTGAATATGTAAATGACACGGTGTATGCGGATTCGGCATATGCAGGACAGAAATTGCCTATCAATATCAAGCAGGAGATATGCGAGAGAGCGTATAGGAATAGACCGCTGACAGAGAAACAGAAGATAGAAAACAGGCGTAAGTCCAAGGTACGCGCGCGGATAGAGCATGTCTTTGGGTTCATAGCAGGTCATATGCGCGGCAGCACATTTCGCGGTAAAGGCATGGAACGCGCCGCATTCAGTATAGGGCTTACGAACATCGTATACAACATGGAAAGGTATGTATATCTCAGGCGAAAAGGATTATGCAGGGCATAACTGCGTAAAAATACGGGAAATGACCCGGAAAAACCGGTACAACTTATGAATATTACATAAAACACACGCATTTTTCTGTATTTATGCTTATATTGTTACGTATTTCATTGTACGATTATGTTAAGTTACTTTTTTCACGTGGTTATTAGAGGTTACCTAAGGTGTTTGAGGACGCGCAAAATAACTGTCGCCCGGAAGAATTGACTAAAATACACAAGGCTGTATCTTTGGCAAACAAATACTATGATAGCTATATTTTCGTTTTCTCGAAACGGCGCTTCTGCGATGAAGCCATGCATGAAGCC
>Ga0099364_10005810_pt1 | contig 18174 bp, 15 predicted proteins | sample TergutTh196P3_FD_73070 | JGI IMG/M metagenome (GOLD analysis project Ga0099364, IMG submission 73070) | Microcerotermes parvus P3 segment gut microbial communities from Pointe-Noire, Republic of the Congo - Th196 P3 | ecosystem: Host-associated > Arthropoda: Insects > Digestive system > Gut ...
ACACTTTTTAGTATATCCTAATGATATGGGCAGTAGCGTAAAGCAAGAAATTTGCAAGAACTTGGTTGTTGCGCATTTTCCGATAAGAAGCCAAACTCAGGTAATGCGAAAGGTGATACCTAACTGGATTAATAAGTGGGCAATTTATGGTGGGCGCGTAAGTCGAAGCACCCTTGATGCCTTTCAGCTTGGCGTGATGTTCAACAAAATTAAGGAAACGGGTGAAATCCCTGAGCAGATGCTTAGGCAACTTTCGATAGAATATGCAATGCTACTCGATGCCGATAAAAGCAATAACTTTATGATAACCGATAGAGATAGTCTAAACAAGATTATTAGTGAGCTGGGTAAAAATGTTGCGGTGCTTGGGAGGATGAATGTCACATTTTGCGCAGATAAGCTGGATTTGCATTATTCAATTTACAAAGACAACAGCAAAGCACAAATAAAGGCAATCTTAGAAAGAGTAGATACCGCACTTACAGTTCGTGAATCGGAGCTGATTGATAACGCAAAGCAGTACAAAGAACTGTTACAGCAACGCGACGCGCTGACTTACCAACGTGATGAATTATCCTTGCAATATGACGATATGTTAAATCGTCACGGTGTGTTGACACAGCAACACATCGCACTGTCACGACAGTGCGACGAGATGACACTTCAACGCGACCAAAACATAGCGTTAGCCGCCGAGCTGGGACAATCCTGTGAAAACCTCAATAAGCAAATCGCCGACATCTACAACTCTACAACGTGGAAGATTGGTTATAAAATAGCGCGCATATTTAGATTCTTTGTGAGAAATAGTCAAGCTTAAGCTTCATTTAGAAGCTTTCACAGCAACCTCCCAAAACTTTCCAAACACCTCAGTAATTTTCTCGCTCGAAAACCGATTTGCGAAGTTGTTACGCCCCTGCTCACGTAAAAACTCGCGATATTCAGCGTTGCCATGCAAAACATGTATGGCAGCGGCATATTGCTTAGGGTCGTCGTGGAGCAGTACCTGATTTTCTCCAACCGTGTCGGGTACAGCGGTCATGCTTCGCGCTATAATCGGAAGTCCCAGATATTGGGCTTCGGCGGCAGGTACGAAAAAACCCTCATGCTCGCTTGCCGAAACGAGAAAATCACTACCCATATAATATGCAAGCAAAGCCTCATCGGTTACTTCGCCGATAAACTCAATATTGCGCTCTAAGCCACACATCTTTATTTTACGCTTAAGCTCTAAAGAATAACTTTCGACACATTGGTCCCCGATAATTCTCAGATTTATCCCGCACTGAGAATTACCGCAAGATTCCACACCAAAGTTTCTGACATAACTGTTGATAATATCAACAAGGAACAAATAACCCTTGTTTGGCACGACTCTTCCCACAAAAAGCAAATTGATTTCCTCCGACGAGCGGAGCTTCTGTAAAATACCTTTGTCAGGTCCGACTTTTGCCCACTCCTCGATTTTGTTAAACGGCGGGCATATAAATATATTCTGCTTAGGAACGCCTACTAAATCTTTCGCGTTGTAGGAAGAATCACATAACCAGAGGGCATTTGGAAAATCCCGAATCAAGTCAATTGTCTGCTCTCTGCCTCTATTGCAGACATATTCGTACATTTCACTATAACTCGTGTAAAATGATGGCGGAGTGATATTGTGATAGCGAAAGATAACTCTGCATTTTGCCTTTTTCAGCAAATGCTTTCCTTCTTCCCAGTAAACGCTATGGTGATATAGCAAAATGCTGTCTTTGTCATTTAGAAGTTTTTTTAGGTCTTTATCGCGGATATACTCAACATTATTCGACAACCTGTGCTCTGCGTGGACTTTGCAATTATGCCCCGCAGAAAGTATGCGAAACATCGCCTCGACATCATTGCCGACAGCACTGTAATTTGAAAGTGTTGGTGTGGTAATTAGTATGCTCATAATTTCTTCATCTCATCAATTTCTTTGGATATGTAAACCAAGTCCTCCACTAACCCCCCTTCACTAATTTCTCGTTTGCATCCGCAATACGGCTTACCGAAGAAGTGAGTGTATTATTGAAAACTCTTTGTTGCTTCCACGTCGGTTCTATTAGCCAAAGTGTCATTTTCGTATAAAATTCTTGACAAACCTCAGTGCCGCTAAGTATACTCAAAAAATAACAGATAGTCAATATTTCCGCCTCATTGAACATATCATCCTGAATGAATCGTACATAAAAGAACGTGGAGAATACAAAGAATGAATATCGATGAAAAACCAGATGTAAGCAATCGGCAATCGACAACAAATCGCCTTGAACGAGAGTTGCAACAAAAGCAATCTGTTATTGCCGAGCAGAAAAAGGAATTAGAGGCTTTAAGTTCACATATACAACATCTCGAAGAGCAAATCATGTCACACAAAAAATCATTTTGGTGGCAAGTAACAAAACCCATGCGCTTTCTATCCGATTGGATAAAAAAATCCGTTATTGTGCGGGTGCATAGCTTTCTGCGATTTCGCTCAAGTCCCGAAGAAATGACCCTCACGCAAAAACTAAACCCTTATCTTGATTACAGTAATTATGAACGGGCTACCCATGTTGTTGAGCATAAACGTAAGTTCACGAAAGCAAAGAGCTATAAAGAGGGGTTAAGCATTATTATTCTAAATCTAAACAAACCGGAGCTTATTATTCCGTTGATAGAGAGCCTGATTAAGGCAAAGAAGAAATTTAAGGAAATAAACTATGATGTTGAAATAATTGTCGGGGATACGGGAAGTAGAAATAAAGAAGTATTGACCGCATACAAGAAAATGTCGAGCGACATCATTCTGAGAGAAAATATGAAATATCACTTTTCTTCCTGCAATAACACGCTCTTTTACGAACAGGCTGCCTATAGTAAAATCTTGTTCCTTAACAACGATGTTATTTTCGGAGATGCCTTTGAAAGTATAAAAATGATGATTGAGAACAATGAGGACGAAAGTACAGGCATAACAGGGCAGTATTTATTCTATCCTGACGGCTCCGTACAGCACATGGGGGTAGATTTCTTCAAAACCGGAGAGTATACGGGATTTTGCTATCACCCAAAACACAGAGAACATATCGACATTCCAAGTGCAGGGTATAGCTCAATTGTTCCGTCAGTAACAGGAGCTTGTCTGATGATAAAATCAAGTTTGTTTTATGACACAGACGGTTTTGACGAAGATTATAGTGAAGAAGTTCAAGATGTTGCGTTGTGCTTGTCATTAAAAAGATTGGGTTTTAATTCTTCAATTGTTTACACGGGCAATGTCATTCATCTTGAAAACGCAACAAGACCGAAAGGTTCGGAAAATTGGAAAGACAGAAGACGTTTTTTACGCAAGTGGAAATCTTTTGTTGAGGTGCTTTAATGAAGAGTATAATGTTTCTGACCCACATGATGAGTATGGGCTTCGGCGTGTCTGTTGTAGTACACGAACTATGCAAAGCACTTACTGCAATTGGACATAGTGTGTGTGTTGGTACTTTGCAATCGGATTACAAAATCAACAATGTTCAAACCTATATTGTAGGTCCTGACTCGGAAAAAATTCGAAATATTGCTGTTTATAACAATGTTGACGTTATTATTGCGCATACTTCCCCGTACTTTGAAATCTTACCTGCACTTAAGAATTGGTTCGAGTGTTGGGTGTGGGAACACGGAGACCCCTCCCCCGACTTTTTTACGGACGATAAGGAAGATAGAAAAAACATAATCCAAAACAAGCAGTTAAACGTATACCCTAACATAAACGGAATTATAACTATTTCAAAATTTGTTAGCCACGATACGGGATGCATCAAGAGTGAGATTGTATATAACGGATGTGACCATATGGAGGATTTTGGCAAGAAATCGGAGAATGAGATTGACCTGTCCTTCAAGAATCCTTTGAAGATCGGAACCCTTATGCGGCTTGGGCAAGGTGAAGCACTATATAAAGGAAATGAACTGTTTCTCAAGCTGTGCGGCAAACTGAAAACAGTTGGGATAAATGCAGAGTTTTGCATTATGGGTAGAGGCGAGCGGCAAGACGCGCTTGCTTTTAGTGATAACGGATTTACGGTACATCTTAATGCATCAGATGAAGAGCGAGCCAAGTATCTGCGCGAGCTTGATATTTTTATTTCCCCAAGTCTTTGGGAAGGGTTTAATCTACCAATAGCAGAAGCGATGAGGAGTGGAACATTAACCGCAGTCTTTGATGTTGGAGCACATCCTGAGGTTTGCCCGTTTATTTTTTCAGGTGTTGATGAAATGGTGACCTTCATTTTATTTCAAAACCAAAACAGAGAGCTTTTGCGCCAAAACTCCGAAAGATGCTATGATTATGTAAATAGGAAGTTTTCATGGGAGCAAGCGGCTGCTAATATGGTCATGATTATTTTCGATGATGAGGATGATGAGTAAAATAAAAAATAATTACAAATTGTTGCAAAATATTTACAAAAACGCTTGCATTTTGTTAAGAATTGTGGTAAGATGATACGAATTTACCGCATGATTGACAATCAATGCAGTCATAGTAACCAAACAATACATGTCTTATCAGAGTGTTTTCTAAGTAAGACAAAATAGGAGGAGCGAGATATGCGCAGTACAAAAAGGATTTTGGCGATGTTCTTAGTAACAGTAATGGTCGTCGGTTTGTTTACAGCAATGCCTATTGCAGCAACCGCAGATGACAGCACGCCGCTAACAGAAGAAGAACCTATCGGCGGCGGAGAAACAGGTGGCGGCGAAACAGGCGGCGGCGGCGAAACCTCCGGCGGCGGAGAAACCTCCGGCGAAGAAAGCGGCGGAGAAGGAGGTAGTGAAGGAGAATCAGGCAAAGAACCCGGCTCTGATATATCGTCACAAGAAGCGGGCACGGAAGAGGATTCTGAGTTCTCGCTCGCTGCCGAGGAACAGCCCACACATATAAATGTGGGAAATGCGACAGAGTTTCAAAGCGCGATAACCAACATTGCCAATTCCGGCACAATAACTCTAACTAAAACTATTACAACGACTACAGGTATTCCCAGCATAACCGCAAAATCTTTTAGGATTAACCTAAATAATTTTACACTAAACATATCAAATAGCGGTGGTTATGCAATAGACATTCAAAGCGGTTGCACCCTCACGATACTCGGTCCCGGCACACTTAATGCAAGCGGAACTACGAGAGGTGTATCAGTAACGGGCAATAACAGCAGGTTAGTAACTACTTATCTTTTAGACTCTGCTAAGGTCGCTACAGTAAACGTTACAGCTACTGCTAAGGATGGTATCGGTGTTTATGTCAGAGGTAACGGGTCATCTGCGGGTGTAACCAAAATTACGGCGAACAATGATGGCGTTGGTATAAATGTTAGTGAAGGTGCAGTAACTGTAGACGGCGATGTTACGGCGAGAAATTATGGCGTGGTAGCTGCAAATTATAGTTACGTGGACATCAAAGGTAGCATCACTAACGCACATCTGGGTGTTAGTGCAAGCGGCGGTAGTCATGTTTATGTGGTTGGGGGTATCTCGGGTGTTCTTGACATAGGAAATAACCCATTTGAGCTTCACAAACCAACAAGAAAAAACGTGACCCTTGACAATCCTCACCACGGGTATTACTGGGATGAGTTTACACATCGAGGTCCGGGTGTCGATGCATTCGTCTACAAACGGCAGGGGGTTGTATTTCCATCAACACCGGATCTTATAGCAATATCTGAGCTTGTGGATCGTCTATATAGTGCAATGCGTCCCACACCACCGAGTGCTGCCGAGCGATCCGGGTGGGTTGTAGGATTACAAAATGGTACACATACGGGTGCAAGTATTGCTTATGCTTTTTTCCTGAGCGGAGAGATGGAAGACAGGTATTGGGAAAAACATGAAGGTGATCCGGATAAATATAATATTGCACAAAGCTGGTATGTTGAGCGTCTATATTCGACACTACTCGATCGACCTGCGGACCCGGGTGGGTTAGCAAGTTGGCTTACCTTATTTCCCAATGATTGTCCATTGATAAAAGGAACAAAAATGCATAGGGAAGCAGTGTTTCTTGTACAAGGATTTATTGTGTCCGATGAATATAATGCTCTTTGCACTAAGGCAGGGATACATGTCGGTAATATTGTTCCGCCGAGAGAATATGGTGTTCCCGCTTTTGTAGACAGGCAATACAGAACATTTTTAAAACGGCGCGGAGAACCCGGAGGACTGGACGGTTGGTCAAACGCGCTATTAAGTGGTTCATGGACAGCATCGAAATTTGTTGAAGCATTTTTCGACAGCGCAAGCGGCGAGTATTACACGCGCCATTATGCCGGAAGTTACGCGTATGTTCGCGACCTATATTACGGCATTTTTAATCGCGTACCTCATTCGAGCGAGGAAGTATATTTGCGCTATTATGCAAGTATTATTGACGAAGCAACTAAAGGTCTGACGGGAGAAGCAAAGGATGAAGCAACTATAAAGGCAATGATAACCGTGGTTAAGATATTTACCGCATCTCAAGAGTTTGCCAACCTTTGCGCAATTTACAATGTAAGGCGATAACAAGCATTATAGATTGGGCTAATGTATTATAGGGGGCGATGTGTTCATCGCCCCTTATTTGCAGGAGAGATGAACAATGGGAAACAGTAACTATGTCGGCACATTTGAAATTGATAAAGAACTGCGAGAGTTGGACTATACTATAAAAAGTAACAAGCGGCTCAGGCGCACACACTTGTTATATATTCAAACTCTCGAAAAGCAGTTGCATGACCTTCAAGGTGCGTTTTGGTGGAGAGTTACGAAACCAATGCGTATTATCTGCAAAAAACTAAATCATTATTTCAGTATTATACCCGGGATTCGTCATGTGTATTTACCGTTTAAGAACTATATTTCATATCGACGAAGTATAAAAGACTATGCGATGTGGCATATAAATAAACGTGAGAAAAGAAAGCATCGCCGACACAAATTCGACAAATGTGTTAAGTTTAGTATTTTAGTGCCGCTATACAATACTTCTGAAAAGTTTTTAACGGATATGCTTGATTCAGTAATAAAGCAAACATATACAAACTGGGAGCTTTGTATAGCAGATGGAAGCGATTTGGGATATGAATATATAGGCAAGCTCTGCCAAAAGTTATCTGATGAGTATAAGGGCAAGGTCTTGTATAAAAAACTTGACAGAAATCTGGGTATTTCCGAAAACACAAATGAATGTATCAAAATGGCTACAGGAGAGTATTTAGCTTTATTAGATCACGATGATGCGCTGCACCCAACAGCACTTTTTGAAAACATGAAGGTAATCTGTGACAGGAACGCTGATTTTATATACTCGGATGAATGTGTCTTCTCTAAATATCAGCGCGATGCGTTCGATGTCTTTTTTAAGCCGGATTTTTCTTCGGACACACTTAGAGGATATAACTATATCTGTCATTTTACCGTGTTCAGCAAAGCATTGACAGACCGCGTCGGGGGCTTTAGAGAGCAGTTCGACGGCAGTCAAGATTATGATTTATTTTTAAGGTTAACAGAGGTCGCACAGAGTATTGTTCATATTCCGAAAGTGTTATATTTTTGGCGGCGGCATATGGATTCCTCAACATTGTCAGTAAATGTCAAACCATACGCATATACTAATGCAATAAATGCAATAAATGAACACTTAGAGAGAATAAAGTTAAAAGGAAGTGTTTATCATGCTTCCGAAAAGGGGTTTTATCGGATAGCTTACGCGCTTGAAGACAGTCCGTTAATTTCCATTATAATACCGAATATGGACAATATAGAGATGTTGAAAGTGTGCATTGACAGTATTATTGAGAAAACTACTTACACGAACTATGAGATAATAATTGTAGAAAATAACAGCAAAAATCCTAAGACATTTGAATATTATGAGAGCTTAAAACGGCATGATAAGGTGCGTTTGCTGATGTATAAAGAGAGCTTTAATTTCTCAGGAATAAACAACTATGCCGTGCCACAAGCTCGTGGGGATTACGTTGTTTTACTAAATAACGACACAGAGGTCATTACCGGGTGTTGGTTAGAGGAGATGCTGATGTTTGCTCAGAGAACTGATGTCGGCGCAGTCGGCGCGATGCTTTACTATCCTGACAATTCGATACAGCATGCGGGAGTTGTTTTGGGAATCGGCAGTGTCGCAGGTCATATACATAGGACGTTTATTCGCGGAGAACGAGGGTACTTTGGCAGATTATTGGTAGCACAGAATCTGTCCTGTGTAACTGCGGCTTGTATGATGATTCCAAAGAATGTTTTTACAGAGGTTGGTGGATTCAACGAAGAATTTGCCGTAGCATTTAACGATGTGGATTTATGTATGCGGATAAGAAAAGCAGGCTATCTTATAATATGGACACCCTATGCCGAGATGTATCACCACGAGTCTATTAGCAGAGGCTATGACAGTAAACCGGAGAATCAAGAACGCTTCGCTAAAGAAATTAAGTTATTTCAAGAATATTGGAAAAGCGAACTCGAAGAGGGCGACCCGTATTACAATGTGAACCTCACACTTGAGAATACAGATTTCAGTATGAGGGAGTAAGGATTGTGTCCGATACCTGCACACAAAATTTTCATTTCCGCACAAAAAACCTGTAAATGCGCGCTATTCTGTAGCCAATTTTCCATGTAGCAGATGCATAAATGCCGATTATTTGGGTTTCAAGCGTTTCGCGTATCTGCGTTAATACGTTAATTGACTTTGTTTTTGCGTAAGATTCCGCACCTAAGTATTGCAAAGAATTGTCAAGTATATTTGATGTTTCCTGTGATATTTCATTTAATGCATCTTTCCATTTGTTGATGAAGTAGTGTTTTTCTGCTTCGTACTGTCGGGTTGTATCTTGGTCTTGCGACTTACTTTCAAAATGTATCAATTCTACAAGCGGGTGAATCATGCTTTGCATTCCCAACTCTCTGAGCTTCATACATAAATCTACATCTCCGTGATATAGTCTATATTCTTCGTCCATGCCGCCGACTTGCTCATAAGCACTCTTGCGCATCATCATACATGCTCCGGTAACCCAGGTGACATCTCGTATATGCGACAGGAATGTCACTTTTTCATAGACATCTGCGGGAATATGATGAAATAAATGCCCGCTTATCATATCGCCCTCATCGTCAAAACTCATCATTCCGCCAATATGCTGTATGCTCATATCCGGGTAATAGAGCTTGGCACTTACCGCTCCGACATTCTCCCTTTCGGCAAGCTCCAACATGAGCTCTAACCAATTTGGCGTTAGAAGCAGGGTGTCGTTATTTAACTGTAAAATATAATCAGCTTCGCAGTTTTTTACAGCAAAATTCATTATCTTTTGGTAATTAAATTCAAGGTCAGGGTACTCTATAACTCGCACTTTTTGCGCGCTTTTCAGCTCATCATAATATGCAAATATCTCTTTTTTCGAGCTGTTGTTTTCAATGACGACAATTTCATAATTGTTGTATGTGGTAAGCTCTAAAATTGATTTAATACATGGCTCAAGAAGCTCCCGATGGTCTTTGTTTGGTATCAGGATTGACACTTTTGACGGATTATTTCTGTTCATAACTTCTTTATCCAAATGCTTCCACCTGTGTTTTTATATAGTAATGGAAAACGGTTCTTAATAGTTGCTTCATACATTTCGGTCAAATATGTATTGAACATTACAACCTCAAAAGCTTTGTTATATTCAAGAAAAGCTCTTAACATATACTGCTCATTCCAAGCCCGTCCCTCCAAGAGCCAGTCAAGAGGATATTCGAACGGATAGAAAATGTCATGAAAATGAATATATACCCCACCGGCAAGGCTTGGCAATATATTATGTATTGCATAGTTTACATCACTATTAAACTTCGCGACATGGGTTGAATCTATAAACAATATGTCATTTTCTCTTAGCTCCTTAAACACAGTCATTGGGATTTCCTGAAGCCGCTTTTCATATATTGTTACATTTTTTCTATCGTCCTTTATCAATAACGATTCCAAAAGCTGTGGATAAGGCTCGATAAAAGTAAAGCTTATTTGATTGTCCATAAAGAGCTCATTCGTGTCGAGCATCACACTCGAAGAAAACCCGGAACCGACTTCAATTATGCTGCCGGGTTTAAGATGCCTTATCATGGAGTACAGAATTATTGCATCTGAATAGCTATAGCTACCATTATTGTAGTAATATCTAATGTCTTCTCTTTTTTTATCGGTAAAAGGTAGTTCTTGATAAAATCGCTCAAAAGTATCTAATAGCTTTAATTGCTTACTGGGGTTTAATTCTATAGCGGGCAATGTTTCTGTTTTAAGTTTCCAACGCGGCGGCGACCCGACCGCAACAGCTAGGTTTAATTCTATGGGCGATGTTTCTGTTTTAAGGCTGTCGAAGATAAACTCTTTAACTTCGCTAATAGAGGGTATCGGAGAATAAAAAGCTCCGGGCATGAATCCCGGGTCTACTTCACATAATGAGATCAATTGCTCTGTCTGCTCATTTTTTATCTTCCCAATGTCAGACTTTATAGAGCTATAATCTTCGGAAATTAATGTCCCTCCGGTATATAACTCGTATTTTTTTACAAAGTAATATGGCAGTAGATTTTTCACAATCTTTCGAAGAATCCCCATATTCACCTCCTAATTTACTTTCATCTCTATCTCCGCACTCCGAGAACCCTACAAATCTCGGAAAATTCCTCGGAAACAACAAAACAGTTAAAAACCCATTCTCTTGTAGCTCCTGAGTTTAAAGCTCCAACCCAACTATTCCTGCCGTCGGGCTCAGCCACTCTCCCAAGCATAGTTCTGTACAGCATATCAACAAAGGCGGTATTTGATAAATTACGATTAATCAGTTCTGTGCAAAACACGAAACTACGCGCTGCTTGAGCTCCGGCTACTGCACCGCTTTGTATTCCTCTCATCCAACTAACGCTGCCGGCTAAATCAGGGTTTCTGTTTAAACATTCCGTGTACAAGCGCGTTACAAAGATTTGTGTGCCTACCGGAATTGGCGTTCCATAATTTTTTATCAGACCATAACTGATGCAAATATCGTTGAACTCTCCGGAAACAACAAAGCAGTTAAAAAGCCATTCTCTTGTAGCTCCTGAGTTTAAGGCTCCAACCCAACTATCCCTTCCACTCGGCTCGGCATTTCTCCCAAGCATAGTTTTGTACAGCATTTCTACAAAAGCAGTATTCGAGAGATTACGATTAATTAGTTCTGTGCAAAACACGAAGCTACGCGCTACGTCCGCTCCTGTCAACGCTCCGCTTACTATTGCATTGACCCAACCTTGTAACCCGTGCTCATCATAAGTGCGGTTAAGCACTTCTGTGTACAACCGCTCAACAAATCGTGTTATCTGAGAAGGTTCATTTTTGTAGTATCCGTCTATATACCCTGTCGAAGTAGATGATGCTATTATTGCGGCTGTTGTATTTTCTGCACAAAAGTAACGCTGATTTTTCGTTAATTCCGCTCCTGAGCGAACTTCATTGCCTGTAGAAACATTTATTACTGAGCCTCTCGAAAATACGACTGTTGCAGAACCGGAGCTTAACGTAAAGGAAGAACCGGGAATAAGCGTAACGGTAGAGTGATAACCAAGTGTTTGCTTTGCGAACCCCCTAGCGAAATTGAATCCGACTTGATTGCTGACAGTATCAATCCTATGTGCTAAAGTAGTATCTTTCGCAATTTCCTCTTCAATAAATCTTTGCAGCGAGATTCGATGTTCACCTTCCGCAAATAATTGAGTTATAAGCGGGTCTGACTGTGTACCGGCAGCAAACACTACCACCATACCAAACAGCACAGTTAAAACTAATATAATTGATATTGTCTTTTTCAATACAATCAACTCCCAAGTTCTCATTGTGAGGGCACACCGCAGGTTTGTGGGAAGCGTGTGCACATAGGAGTGTATTATAACATAAGTTACAAATAATTTCAAGTAGTTACAAAATATTATTTTTGTGTTACAAAATTTACAAAAATTCGTAGTTATTAAATATTTCTTGCTTTTTCTTACATTTATGTTATTATAATACCCATTAGGCCATAATTAGAGGCCGCAGCGACCGTGACAGTGCGGAAACACTTTCACGGCGAATGTAGGGAAACTGTTAAGCACTCTGCCTACAAACACGGAAATTCCGCCGCTACGACACTATCAGTATACATTTTTATCTTAATGTGTTCAAGCTGATTTTGTATCTTGTGCGGCAGGATATTTCGGAATAAACGCTGAATTTATAAATCGGCGCGTAGGCAGCATATTCACAAATGCCCCCCTGCGCGCTTTTTAATTATGGCCTTTTGCAGAAGCATATCACCATGAATCAAAAAGTCGCGGTTTTGAAAACACTCCGGAAAAACAAGAACGATTAGAAAAAGAGGCTAATCTTTTTCGCAAAAAGTGGGGAAAAGGATTAGAAGAAGGAGACCCTTATTGCAATGTTAATTTGACGTTAACAGGAAGCGATTTTGGTGTTAGGGAGAGATAATTTTGACTTTCATAAAAAAATATATAAATGCAAATATTTTAGGAATCACGGTAATTATATTTTCATTCATTATGTCTTTTGTTTTTATATACATTTATAAATCGGAACGTGAAACTATAAAAACATTTGATTTACCTAATAATTATGAAACAATCTTTTTTGAAGAATATGATTCTGAGTATTCAACATTTCTTGATACTTTTGGTTATTCTGATGACGGCTTCATAGTATCAAGAGGATGGGCTATGAAAGTTGGTGATTCCAATTTAGAGAGCTACGCTAATTTAACATTTTTACTAAAAAACGAGCAAAACATATATTTCAAAGTAAAGACAGTTGTAGAAAACAGACCGGACGTTACTGAGGTGTTTTCCGATGGAACAAATTATAATAACAGCGGATTTCTTGCGCGTGGTTCAGTAAAAAAACTATCTGAAGGCGATTATCAAGCATGTCTGCTGTATATTGAAAAAGATGGAACATCGCATTTGTTTTTATATGACCAATATATAAATGTGAGGTAAAATAGATGTTGCAAAGTGTTAAGAACGCGTGTTTTAAGCATAACTTTGAAATATATGGTTTTTTTACTTTTTGGCTTATCGCTTTTATGCTAATTATTAATTATCAACGATATGCGGATGACGTATCTTGGATTGCTAAAATTGAAGAATTAGGCGGCTGGTGGAACGCAACGCTTTTTTACTCCAAATCTTGGCAACCGCGTTACGCAATAACTGTATTGCAAATGATTTTGGTAAGTCATCTATTTATATGGAAAATAGTTAATTCATTTTGCTTAACTTTATCGTTATTTTTAATTTATAAAATTGCTTCTAAAAACCAAAGCTTAGAAAAAAACAAATTATATGTTTTATTGGGAGTTTTTTCGGCGTTTTGGCTTATTTATGTAGATGTGTTAGTTTGGGCATATTATTGGCTTGCGGGTTCACCTGTATATAACATAGCTTTCACCGCTACACTTATCAGTGTTTTGCCATTTATTTATCTTATTCGGGGCGATAAAAACCTTATTACAAAATTTACCATAATACCTTTAATGATTATTTCTTTTATTCCGTGCTATAATGAACAAACATCAGTTCTTTTGACGGGATTTTCGGTTTTTGTATTAGCGTTTTTATTATACAGAAAAATTAAAATACCGAAAATGTTTTTTGTATATTGTGCATGGATTGTTGCTAATTCTGTATTTTTTAATATTATAAATTTCAGAGCTCCGCGCAATATTAGAGAACTTCGTTGGATGCCAAATTTTCAGATGCTTTCAATAATAGACAAGATTTTTCAAGCTGTGTCATTCACAAATTACAATGTGCTACACGTTTCGGGATTTTTGTTTTTGGCTTGTACCGGTTTGACTGCATATATTATTTATAAAAAATATAATACTTGGGTTAGATTTATTGGATTTATACCGCTTATATATTCACTTATGAGTTGTGTACCATTTGAAAGTATTTTTTCTTTAGGTGGACTTAGCTCATACACTTACCCTATATCAAGCCAAGTTTTCGGTTATGGAATGTACAGTTCGTCTACAGTATCAGATTTCAATACAGTATATTTGCAATTGCTCCCAGCAATGGGGTCGGTATTCATTATAATTTTATTCGGGTTTCTTTTGTTTTTTGTATTCGAAAACATCAGAGAGAAAGTAATCGTGTCTGTTCTTTATGCGGGAGGGCTAATTGTTTCGTACGCATTAGGGTTTACAGGAGCGTTTTTTGCAATTGGCGGGCGCGGCTTTTTCATCATAAACATGATAATGTTATTTCTGTTTGTTAGTCAATGTCGCGTTGCAATAAATTTTGCCGGAGAAAAAACAGTGAAAAAAGCGGGAATAGTTTTTGTAATATTTTGCTCGATGTTTTTAATTCGTACAGTCATTTTATGTTTGAACATAATGGAGCGTATATAAATGAAGATACAAGCAAATCGCCTTGACAAAGGATTTAATAAATATCAATCCAAATTTGAGGAAGCCGCCCTGCGCGTACTACGCTCCGGTTGGTACGTCCTCGGAAGCGAAGTAAAAGCCTTTGAAGAAGAATTCGCAACCTACATCGGAGCCAATTACTGTGTAGGATTGGCAAGCGGATTAGATGCGCTTTGGATTGCTTTTCGCTTACTTGGAATTGGTAAAGGCGATGAAGTAATTGTGCAAGGTAACACTTATATTGCAAGCGTTATGGGCGTTACAATAAACGGCGCAACACCCGTTTTCGTAGAGCCTAACATATATAAAAACATAGATATTGACAAAATTGAATCCGCAATAACCACTAAAACAAAAGCAATACTCGTTGTCCACTTATACGGACAAGCCTCCGATATGGAAACGATTATGAAAATCGCCAAAAAGTATAACTTATTTGTAGTAGAAGATTGCGCACAATCTCACGGGGCTCGCTATAAAGGAAAACAAACAGGCATATGGGGGGATGTCGGTTGCTTTTCATTCTATCCGTCAAAAAATCTCGGCGCTTTCGGGGATGCAGGAGCAATTGTTACAAATAACGAAAGTTTGGCAAATGAATTCAAAATATTCAGAAACTATGGAAGCGAGAAAAGATATTACAATAAAGTGGTCGGTACAAATTCAAGATTAGATGAACTTCAAGCGGCATTATTGAGAGTAAGGCTAAGTCATTTAGATGAATTAAATAAAGAGAGAACGCGCATTTGCGAACGCTACTTGACAGAAATAAAAAATTCGTTGATTGAATTGCCGTTAATTGCGGAAAACGCGACCACGATATGGCATCAATTTGTTGTAAAGTTAAAAAACAGAGAAAAGTTTATAAAACATCTTGAACAAAATAACATAGGGAGCATAATTCATTACCCTATACCGCCGCATTTATCCGAAGCATACGCCTATCTTGGTTATACAAAAGGCTCTTTCCCGATAACAGAAGAATATGCTGACACGGTTTTGTCTTTGCCGCTTTATAGCGGAATGACGAAAGAGGAACAAGATTATGTAATAGAGGTGTTAAATGGTTATGAGCAATAACATTACACTCCGTCCGCTTGAAAAGAAAGATGCCCCGCTAATGCTCGAATGGATGAAAGATTTTGAAGTGAATCGTTTCTTCAGATTTAATCCCGATGATATAACGATTGATAGTGTCAATGAATTTGTTGAAAACAGTAAAGACAATTCAAAAAATATGCATTTTGCTATTGTTGATAAAACTGATAAATATTTAGGTACTGTCAGTTTGAAAAATATCGATTCAAAAGCCAAAAACGCTGAATATGCCATTGTTTTAAGCAAAAAGGCGCAAGGAAAAGGCGCGGGATATTCCGCGACAAAACAAATTCTTGATTACGCCTTTAAGACATTAGCATTAGAGCGTGTTTGTCTTAATGTTTTGTCAAATAATAAACCCGCTATTAATTTTTATAAAAATTTCGGATTCATTTATGAGGGCGAATTTTCAAACCATATTTTTGTTAATAATGAATTATGCTCATTAAAGTGGTTTAGGATAATGAAAAATGAATTTGAAAGCATAATTGAGAATAAAACTAAAACAATCGAAGATGTAAAAATGCTAGAATTTCCGCAGCTTGGCGATGATAGAGGTCGGCTTGTTGTTATTGAGGGCGGACAAAATGTTCCCTTTGAGATAAAGCGGATTTTTTACATATACGGCTCTGATGCAAATGTTATCCGCGGTCAGCACGCAAACCGCCGTTCGGAATTTTGTTTGATTAATGTATGCGGAACAAGCAAAGTGAAAGCCATTGATTGCAAAGGCAATGAAAAAATCTTTAACCTTGACAGACCTCATATTGGCATATATCTTCCTACAATGATTTGGAAAGATATGTATGATTTTTCAGAAGATTCTGTTTTGCTTGTGCTTTCAAATGAGCATTATGACGGAAGTGAGTATGTTCGCAACTTAAGTATTTTCTTGAATGAAACGACATAACGCCGCTTTCGCTTCGCATAGAAGCGGGGGACATCTTAACCGAGTTACATGGAATTGAGGTGCAAATGAGTAAACTATCAATAATTATCCCTGTTTATTGTAGTGCTGACACACTTATGGATTGCTACGAAGATTTAAAGCATAACGCTTTAAATGCAATTGAAAGTTATGAATTAATTCTTGTTGACGATGGTTCGGGCGATGATTCGTGGCAAATATGCAAATTAATTGCCGAAAAAGATAAAAATGTACGATTGATTAAGTTGTCGCGCAATTTTGGCTCTCATGCCGCTTGTTACGCAGGTCTTTCCGCTTGCACAGGCGATTGTGCAACAATAAAAGCGGCAGATTGCCAAGAACCATCACAACTTATTCTTGATATGTACGATAGTTGGAAACAAGGCAACAATGTTGTTCTCGCGGTAAGAAAAGGGCGCGAAGAAAGCTTGTCACAACGAGCTTTTGCGAATTTATATTATGGTTTAGTTCAAAGATACGTCAGTAAAAAAATGCCGAAAACAGGCTTTGACTGTTATTTGATTGATAGAAAAGCAATAGAGGCGATTAAGTTACTTGATGAACGAAATTCAGCAATTACTTTACAAATTTTATGGTCGGGATTCAAAACGTCAACTGTCAAGTATACTCGACTTTCGCGTAAAAAAGGAACATCTAAATGGACATTTTCCAAAAAAATGCGATTAGTATTAGATTCTTTTGTAACTTTCTCCCCTGCCCCGGTACGTTTCGTTGAATGGCTTGGCATTTTGTTTGCAATCGGCGCGTTTATATGGGGCGCATTGCTCATTATATTCAGATTATTTAACACTGTTGAAGTGCAGGGTTGGACAACCTTAATGGTAATTGTTTTATTTTCGTCCGGTATGATAATGCTCTCACTCGGTATTTTAGGCGAATATATATGGCGAACGCTTGACGTAGCTCAAAATAGACCTGTTTATTTTATTGAAGAAGAGTTAAATGATAAAAGCAAGGATGATAATTGTTGATGTTTAATTTTGTAAAAAGACCTTTTCTAAAGAAAGATTTTTTTATGTTTTTAATAATCGGCGGCATTAACACATTAGGCGGTACGTTTTATTCAATTATTTTTTCTTTGTTTTTGCAGACTAATTTAGCTTTTATTGTAGGATACATAGCAGCTCTTATAATTGCGTATTTCCTAAATTCATTTTTTGTATTTCATGTTAAAACGCAATGGATAAAATTTGTGAAATTTATAATTTCTTACATTCCAAATTTTATTATTCAAAACGTAATTGTTTTGGCTTTTTACAACTGGTTAGGCATAAACAAATATGTTGTTTATATAATAGCCGCAGCAATTGGAATACCCGTAACATTTTTAATTTTAAAAATGTTTACATTAGGCATAAAGTCACTATTTACAACACTTGGAGCAATACCAGAATCAAAACTTGTTTGAAGTTTCGCTCACCCATCCAATTCCTTGAAGACTTCGTTCCTTAATTCTTTCACTTATCATTGACACCCGTACAGAGGATAAAGAAAGCTCCGTGTATACGCCAATTGTCATTTTTGCCGCGCTTGTTATCGCCTTACATTGTAAATTGCGCAAAGGTTGGCAAACTCTTGAGATGCGGTAAATATATTAACCACGGTTATCATTGCCTTTATAGT
>Ga0099364_10005811_pt1 | contig 18174 bp, 21 predicted proteins | sample TergutTh196P3_FD_73070 | JGI IMG/M metagenome (GOLD analysis project Ga0099364, IMG submission 73070) | Microcerotermes parvus P3 segment gut microbial communities from Pointe-Noire, Republic of the Congo - Th196 P3 | ecosystem: Host-associated > Arthropoda: Insects > Digestive system > Gut ...
AGGAGTATCCGCACCTCGGCTTTGAGAAGATAACTCGATCTAATGGAGAAAAGGCCGTCATTCCTCTCGTTCATCCCATTGTCGCTCAGGAGGCGCAGTCGATATTAAACAAGCCTGACGAAGAAGCGGGCAGTGTACTCTCAACCGTCATATCCAACATGGGGCTTTTCCGTGATCCTGTGGTTGCGCGTAATACAAACAAAAGCAGCTTCCGAATCCGCGACCTTATGAACCATGAAAACGCCGTATCCTGTTATCTCGTGGTGAATCCGAACGACCAACTGAGACTCATGCCTCTTACCCGTCTTGTGCTGACGCAGATAATCTTTACGCTTGCGGCGAAAATGGATTTCAGGGACGGCAGAAGCTCTGAGCTATACAAACACCGGTTACTGCTTCTGCTGGATGAGTTTCCGTCGCTGGGGAAAATGGACCTTTTCGAGAGAGCGTTAGGATTTATAGGCGGGTATGGTCTGAAAAGCTACATCATCGTTCAGGGATTGCCGCAGCTTTTTAAAGCCTACGGCAAGGATGAATCTGTCCGTGTGGGCTGTCACATACAGGTTTCCTTCGCGCCAAACGATATGGAGACTGCGGAATACTTGAGTAAAGCCACCGGGCAAATGACGGTTCTGAAGGAGAATTACAGCGAATCTTTTCAGGATGGAAAGCTGCTTGGAGGCAGATCCCGGCAGACATCATTGCAGGAGGTACAACGTCCTCTGATGACGCCGGACGAGTGCCGGAGGCTTCCGGGACTGAGAAAAAATTCAAGCGGCGACGTAACAGACGCCGGGAGTATGCTGATTTTCCCCGCCGGTTTCCCCGCAATATACGGCACACAGACGCTTTACTTTAAGGATAAGGAAATGGACAGGCGCTCAAAGATACCTCCGCCGGAGAAAAGCGATAACTTGGTGGAGATTGTGTTTTGACATTATGACAAGAGAAAAAAATGCAGGGAGGGATATTTTATGGAAGCTCAAAGCGCTTTGAAGGTTTTTGAATTTGACGGAAATCATGTTCGCATAGTCCTGATTGATGATGAACCTTGGTTTGCGGCCAGAGATGTAGCTTATGCGTTGTGCTATTCGCGGGAAACACTTTCAAATCTGGAGAAGACTTTTAGTCATATACCAGCCGAATGGGTTCATCGGTATCCGATACCGATGAAGCTAAAAGACGGTCGCGAACAAATTCGAGACGTACTATGCCTTTCCGAACAAGGCGTTTACTTTTTCCTCGCTCGGTCTGATAAACCTGCCGCGTTATCCTTTCAGAAAAAAATCGCCGGTGAGATTCTGCCGTCCATACGAAAACACGGGGCGTATCTGACTGAAAGTAAGATTGAGGAGATATTGACCAACCCGGATAATATCATTAAATTGGCGATGAACCTGAAAGCCGAGAAAGAGAAGCGTTTATTTCTTGAGGATAAGGTACGGGATGACCGTACTAAAGTCCTCTTTGCCGAATCAGTCGAAGCGAGCGTTACGACTATATCGGTTGGAGACCTTTCTAAGCTTCTCTGTCAGAACGGCGTTAAATATGGGCAAAACAGACTATTCGAGTGGATGCGGGAGAATGGCTACCTTATGAAAACCGGTATGAGCCGGAACATGCCCACGCAAAAATCAATGGAGGCCGGATTATTCAATATCTGCGAACAGACTATCGTGAGCCCTGACGGTTCGGTAATTCTCACTAAGACCCCTAAGGTAACAGGGCGCGGACAGGTCTTTTTTGTAAATCTGTTCTTGAATAAAAAAATCGGGTGAGCGTATATCTGTTTTCAGGGAGGCTTTTACGTAAGCCTCCCTAAAAAATATATCAAATGCGTGAGAAGTTGTTTGAGGATATTCTATAAAGAGATTGTTTCATACGGCCAGGAAAGAATACCCCCAAAGTCAAAGACGTTGGTATACCCCAAATCAATCAGTATTTTGGCGGCGTTGGCGCTCCTTCCACCGCTTCGGCAATAAACAAGAATCACCTCATTTTTATCCGGCAATGCAGATTCAGCGTCGCCGGCAATAGAATAATCGGGTATCAATACAGCGCCCTGGATATGATTTTCTTTATATTCGGAATCGGTACGCACGTCAACCAGGATATACGGCTTTCCGCTATCCATAATTCGTTTTGCTTCCTGCGGCGTGATTTTTACATATGTGGCGGTTATGTTTATTTCGGTATTTTTAGCTAAAGCCGAATAAATTACACTGCCGAGGATAGTAATTATCAGCGCGGTAATAAGAAATATTGTTATTTTTTTCATTTCATTCCTCCATTTTGGATTTAGCGGTACGCAGACTCCACCGGTTTCAAACTATCCCATCTCTCCGATAAAAACTTCCGCTGCGGCCGCCACTTTTTATCCTTCACAGCCAAAACGGAGGGATATATCACTCTCTCGCCAAAATGGTCGTTGATTTTATCCACCGCTTCTGAGAAACGTTCATATTTTAAACGCTTCTCGTTAAAATCCTCGTCGAATAATTCAAGTTGCCGAAAATTAGCGTCAGAGAAGTTGCAAAGAATCACACCGCCCTGCGTATACCTGTAGCCGGGCCTGTAAATCTTACCCAGCAGCCACCTTGCCGCGTATATTAGCTCGATGTCGCTCATTATCGGACTGTTGAAACGAGCGTCCTCGGTAAAGTATCCGCACTGCCCGTGATGACGATAACCATGCCTGATATATACGGCCATTGCGCCCGCAGAGAGCTTATCCTTCCTCAATAATCTTCCCGCTTTAACTACGTTGTCCAATATGGCGCAATTCACGTCCTCGGCGGATTCCAATACAGTGCCCCACGTTCTGGATACCTGTATCGACTTCGCGGGCGGCGGTTCAGTCACGAGCGGTATGCAGGGCTGACCTTTGAGCTCCTGCTGCGTCATCACGCCGCGGATAGTCAGGTGTTTTTTTATCCACACGGGGTCTTTTCGGACAAAATCGGCGGCGGTTATTAAGCCGCTTCTTTTTAATTTTTCAGCCGCTTTGTACCCGATACCCCAAATATCCCCGACATTCGTTTCCGATAGAATCCCGTTTCTGTTTTGTTCTGAGATTTCCAATACTCCGGATTCATTCTTTTTAGCCCTCGAAGCGGCAAGCTTCGCGAGAGTTTTAGTCGAGGCTATCCCTATTGAAAGAGGTATTCCAATTGCCCTATCGACGTGACGGCGGATTTTTGAGGCGTATTCTGTCGGATTCTTTATAATTCTAAGAGGAAAATTAAGAAATGCTTCATCTATGCTATAATACTCCATAGAATCAGTATATCTCGAAAGCATTTGCATCACTTTTTCAGAAATTTCCTTGTAAGCAACAAGATTTCCTGAGCATACCACGACGCCCTTTCTTCTCAAAAGCCCCTGAACTTGGAAATACGGCTCACCCATTTTTATGCCCATTGCTTTTACCTCATTGGAACGGGCTATGATACATCCGTCATTCGAGGACAGGATGGCCACCGGGCGGTTTCTCAGTTCAGGGCGGTAGAGCCGTTCGCAGGAGACAAAAAAATTGTTGCAGTCGCAAAGAGAGAGCATGATAGTTTATCCTTCTTGTAAAATCCAAATAACTTCTCCAAAAATATCTCTCCCGATAATCTTTCTTTTTACCCTTCCGGCTCTTAATCCATAATCTCCTGATACCACGGCTATATCTCCCTCGGTTGGAATACATATCCTGTCTACGATGAGAAAGCGTATCTTTCCGGAGCTTGTACAGGTCTTAATAACATGCGTAGAAAGAGGATCCCGAATTATCTTCTTCGCTATGCCGACAAGATAATCCTGAGAATCGAGATACCTCTGTTTATCGTGATCAATGTAACTGTCGTCAAATGGCATGAACAACACCTCATTTTTTCCTCGCTTGTTACTATCTATGACATCATGTATTATTAATAAACATTGCAACAAATTATACGGTTCCAATATTCAACTTGTCAAGGAGGGTTATGTATTATGACATTTGATAAATATCCCTTAACCCAAATTGGAAAACGTCTCAGACGCTACCGCGAGAGCCAAAATCTAACACAACAAGGGCTGGCTAATATGATGAATCTTAGCCGCGCCTATATTGCCGGAGTTGAAAGTGTAAATCGCGAACCTTCGTATAATTTTTTACAAAAATTACTTGAAGCAACAGGTTTATCAGGGGATTGGCTTTTACGTGGTATTGGCCCGATGCTTATTGATACACAGTCCCCGGAAGAAGGGAAAATACGTGATATTGAGTTCCTCGCTGACGCCGGATTGGAAAGGCTTGATTGCGGGCTTTTCGCGCTGGGAGATAAGGTGTACGTGCCGATGTCGAGTATAAACGCGTGCTGCGGTTCAGGATTCGATGCATTTGAGGATTATTGTATCGGTGACGCTATCACCGTCAGCAGAAAAGAAATAGGCGCGTTGCGCGCAGATATGCTTCCTTATGCAGTCAGAACTGAGGGCAAGAGCATGGAGGGGTATGGCATTAAGGAGGGCAGCACGGTTATCGTCAATCCCGCCGAGGACATTTATTCGGGATGCGTTGTTATGGTGATTTACGACGATATGGCGAGCATAAAGAAAATTTACGATACCCCGGACGGTAAAGACTTACTCGCGTCAAACGGCGAGAAAATCCATGTTACCTATGAACAGCTTTCCGAAGATTGGGGACCGAGAATACGCGGCAGAGTGATGGTGGTTATCTCGCCGCCCGATGATGGGATATAGGTTATTGGATAATGAAATAATGGCGGTATGGGAAGGAATGTTATGAAATGGAGAAACAATCAGGCGTATTACCCAACATACGACCAGCTTCTGATTTGCGTACTTGATTCACGCAGGTCAAGATAACCAAAAGGTGAAGAATATCGGGGAGTAACGCGATATGACGAATATAAATTTTATTGACGCCAGAAAACTCATTTTTAAACCCTTTCAACATCCGCTTCACCCCGACGAAACCGGGGACAGCGGCGCGTTGGAATTTGCCGCGTCAAAAACCGACCCAAGCGAGCAATACATCGTAAAGCTCGGAAACACATATCCCGAAGTTGCCTGCAACGAGTTCCTGTATCATAAAGTTTCGGATGCGCTCGGAATGTATACGCAGAATGTTAAACTGATTACCGGCAACAAGAACTACCGCCGCTCGGCGGCGATTCGTTATGCGCCGAATATAAAGCTATTCAGCCTTTATGAAAGCTCGGAAGAAAACTACCGGGCTTTCTTTGAGTTCGAGGCGTTATATGTCATCCTCAACGAAATGGACAGCAACGAGTATTACCTTGACGAACAGGGACGGCTGTTCAAACTGGATAATGCCGCGTCATTTACAGTTGAACAGACAACGATAATGCTGTTTGATGGAAATCCGATTGGGCGCTTACTAATCCCGGACATTAGAGTGCCGCTGAACGCGGTTGACTATGACTGGTACGGCTTAAAATACGATGTGTTTTCACGGGAACACGGCGAGGAAGCCGGGAAAGCCTATTTGTCGGTTATGCAGCGCTTTTCGGAATTTGATGAAACTGTTCTTTATGAAGCCTACGAGGATTTAGAGAAGCAATACCCGAAAGCTCTCAGCCATTACTACAATGATTTCATCCGCATAAGAAAGAAAACCTGCCGGAGATTTCTCGGTGAGGTTGACGGAAGAAAGGCCAAGGAATAATGAAAATACGACCCGGTAACCGCCCGATTGGATAGCCTCTATGAGAAAAAAACCGCGAGGACACTACTGCCGGATATGCGGGCAGCATAAGGCGAATGAGAAATTCAGCGGGCGCGGCCACGCAACGCATATATGTAAGGCTTGCGCCAAACGCGGGAACAAACCGCCTGAAATAAAAGATGAACCGCTCGTTTTTATTGACGATGACGATATTGATATTAGCGATTATGCCCTTATAGGGGACGAGAACGAAGAACCGCCCAAGGCAAAGAAAAAACGAAAGCCGAGCAAGGAGAGATTGCTTCGTGCCGCGCAAAAAGAAACGGCAAAGGCATTTTTAAGTAAAATACTCGCAAACGGTGAAGTTGCCGCATCGGAGGTTAGGGAAGCGGCAGCCACAAAGCAGGCATCCTGACCGAAGCGTTACATAGGGCTAAAGGTTCGCTTGGTATACGCGCTGTCGCTTCCGAGAACGGCAGCGTTTGGAAACTGCCCCGACAGAAGAAACAGACGGAATCTAACGCGGATTCCACGAACGGAGGAATTTGAATATGCTGACGTTAATCTGCTATCCGAAATGCACGACCTGCCAAAGGGCGAAAGCCCTGCTGGACAGTTGCCACGCGCAATATGAGATTCGCGACATTAAGACGGACAATCCAAGTTATGATGAGTTGAAAGAGTGGCACACGTTAAGCGGGCTGCCCGTCCGAAAGTTCTTTAACACAAGCGGTTTGCTGTATAAATCTTTGGGTCTGAAAGACAAGCTGCCGTCAATGAGCGATGACGAGTGTTTGAAACTTCTCGCGACGGACGGTATGCTCGTGAAACGTCCGCTGCTTGTGGGAAACTGTCGCGCGCTTGTTGGGTTCAATCGCGACGAGTGGGTATCATTGCTCGCCAAGTGAACAACAAACAATGAAGTAAGGGCGTACTCTTATCTGTTGTCGGGGTGGTATGACCAGCCGTGGTCCCCGTGGTAAATCATCAATTTTGACATGCCGCCGTCGGCAAATATCTCCTGTCCGGTTATAAATCCGGCTTCCTCGCCGCACAAAAAAAGCGCAAGACGCGCTATATCCTCCGCGTTCCCCACTCGCCGAACCGGATGCTGGCAGTTGTCGGGAGCGGAATGCTGTGGAACGGGTAAACCGTCGTGCCAGGGCGACGTGTCTATCCAACCCGGCGCGATGGCGTTGACGCGGGCAATCCCCGCCAGGGACACACTGAGGGCATGGGTCAGCGCGGCGATGCCGCCCTTGGCCGCCGAATAGCTTTCGGTATCCTGCTGGGACTGTCTGCTGCGAGAGGAGGAAATGTTGACGATGGCGGCGTCCGATCCGAATCTGTCTTTCAGTCTCATGGCAAGGTAGTATGGGGCTGTCACGCCCACGCGCAGGGCGTATTCAAAATCCTCGTATCCGCAGCCGGACAGGATGCCTCCTTTGGAGCGCATGGCGTTGTTGATGAGGTAATGCACCTTGGGGAAGCGGGATAAAACGGCTTCAACAAATCCCTCCAGCGCCTTTTTCTCTCCTATGTCCCCGGCGACAAACAGCAGCTTGTCCCCATGCTTTTCTTTCATTTGCGTACCGCGAGCCTCATCGGTATCAATTACGGCAACCAATGCTCCCTTATCCAGGAAATGCTCTGCGATGCACCTGCCGATACCGCCCGCCCCTCCCGTGATGATGGCCGCTTTTCCGTGAAAGTCCATTATTAACCTCCAAACGTCGCATACAGTGAATCGGTAAAAAGCCGATTCCTATTTATGCTCCTCGTAAAGTTGTATCTCGCAGCCGTTCAGATCGTTGAAAAACGCAAACCTTACGTTGGGTATCGGAGATAAGATTTTGCTGTGCGGTATTTCCTTACCGTCGAGCATAGCTATTTTTTCGTCGAGGTCATCTACCGCAAATCCTATCGTCAGCCCTTTAGCGTTGATTTTTTCGGCGGAAGTATCTTCGATAAGTTCAAACTTCGTTTCACTTTCACCGAGGAAAATTATTTCGCCAGTGGGAGTATTGAGTTTCCTTGAGATCGGCAGCCCCAAAAACCATTGATAAAAATCCAAAGTTTCCTTTAATTTCGCCGTGCGGACGGTAACATGTACAATCATGGCGTTTACCCCTTTAATTACTTAAAAATATAATGCTTTTTTACGGGCTTCGTAACCTTCCATACGCAGGACAGACCTTTCGGGAAAATCACATAATCCCCAACGCCGAAGGAAACGCTGCCGCCATCATAGGATACCGTTACTTCACCTTCAACGATAAGGCAATTTTCCTCATCGCTGTAATACCAGTCAAACTCCGATACATCGCATTCCCATACGGGCTTTGACTGCATGTCGGATATTTCGGCTTCGGTCGCTTTTTTAACTGTGATATTCATGTCATCCTCCCAACAACTTGTTAAGTGTGTTTGTAAATTTCACATTCTGTTCCCGCGTTCGTTTTAAAGGGCCTTTTAACCGTCCGCCGGACATGCGAATTTTTTTCGCCATATATCTCTTTTGAAGCAACGCGTCAATGTTTCCGCCCGTATATAGCATCCCGTCCTGGCTGACAGGAATCGCGCCTCTCGCCAGGCACATCGCCGCGAGCCCGTAAAAATCCTTACGTAAGGATTTTTACGCTTATCCGCACTTCTATAAAATCCGCACCTTTTATTTAATGCGCAGATGGGTTGGACGGCTGGCATCTAAAAAGTGAGGATTTTATTCCATTAATGCATACTAATTCTATCAAAAAATAGGAGGTATGCACATGAACGTGCAACACTTGCAAGAAACTTATCCCAAGCTCATATCGTATTTGGAGGAAAATGGTTATTCGCGTAGTTATATCAACAGACTTAAACGTGAAATAAATCGTATCATTTCAAAAGCGGAGTCACAAAAATGGTCTTCATACACAGATGTATACTTGGGATATGTCCAAAAAGGCAAAACGCAGACATTTCTGAAGGAAAAGCACTCGTTATTAGGAACAATTGAGCGTTTCGATATCAACGACCAATATCCAGATGGACGACAGCACAAGGGTATTATTGACCGTGGCAAATACCATCTCTTAGAGCCAGAGTTCAAATCTATTATCGACAATTATTGCGCGATCGAGAAGGAACGTGGTAAAAAAGATTCATCTATATATGTTGAATCCCGTAATGCGGCAAAATTCCTGTTTGGATTACAACAAAAAGGTTTTGACACGCTTGAAAAGATTACAGAAGAAGCTGTATTATCTGCGTTTGTGGTACCTGAAACTGGCTTGACTCGCAGTTATTCTTACAAGAAAAGCATAGCGGCAGTTTTTAAGGCTTGTATACGACAAGCACCGGAAACATTTTCTAGAATATTGGCTTTCTTTCCCACACTGAGGAAAACTCGAAAGAGTATTCAATACCTTATGCCGGAAGAGGTAGCCCTTTTCAAGCAAGCGTTAAGTGAAAGTAAATCGCCGCTGTCCCTTAGAGATAAGGCGATTGTCGCATTGGCACTGTACATGGGGCTGCGTTGCTGCGACATCGCGGAACTAAACCTCAGATCTTTTGACTGGTCAAAAGACTTGATTGTAATCAGTCAGCAAAAGACGGGAGTGCCACTTGAACTCCCGTTAAATGCTATCGTCGGAAACGCTGTATATGATTATATTACATTGGAGCGTCCTAAAAATGAATGTGAATATATATTCATTTCAAATCATCGCCCTTTCGGAAAGTTAAAGCGTGGAACTATCAGTTGTCTCGCAGGTCGAATCATGAAAGCCTTGAATATTAGACTATCCGAAGGAAATCGCAGAGGATTTCATATTTTCAGGCATCATCTTGCTACAGAGCTTTTAGGAAACGGAATCCAAAGACCGATTATCAGTAAGGCACTTGGTCATACATCGCCCAATTCCATCGACACATATTTGAGTGCTGATTTTACGCATCTCAAGGAATGCGCTCTCAGTGTAGAAAAGTTTCCAATAGCGAAGGGAGTGTTTTGTGATGCGTGAAATGGTATCCTTTCTTACACCTACCATACAGGCGTATGTGGCTTACCAAACAGCATCCGCATGTTGGAACGAAATTTCTAGCGAAATCATGGTGCGGTTTGAACGGTATTGTATTGAGAATTATCCTAATGCCTCGGAGCTAACGCAAGAAATGGTGGATAGCTGGTGTCGCCAGCGCAATACTGAAACAAACAATACGTGCCGTTCAAGAATATATCCGGTAGTCAGTTTTGTTCGCTACTTACGCAAGCGCGGGCAAACAATAATAATGGAACCAATCATTCCACGGAGGGAACCAAGTGTATACATCCCTCACGCATTTACAGAAACGGAACTAAAAAATTTCTTTGCTGCTTGCGATAATCTGCCAAACATATCGAAAGCACCAGAACAGCAAGCACAACGGATTATGATTCCAGTATTCTTCCGTTTACTATACAGCAGTGGTATACGCACATGTGAGGCACGTATGCTTAGAACGGAAGATGTCGATTTAGTGAGTGGTGTCCTTAACATTAGATATTCCAAGGGCAACCAACAACATTACGTCGTATTGCACGATTCTATGTTGGAATTGATGAGACAGTATGATAATGCTATCCGAGAAATATATCCTTACAGGATATATTTTTTCCCAGCAAAAAATGATTCATTCCACAAAAGAGCGTGGGTACAAAGAAATTTCCGCTCCGCATGGAATCGGCACAATATTGGACACGCAACCGCATACCAACTTCGTCATCATTATGCAGTGGTAAATATCAACGCATGGGTTGGAGAAGGTTTCGAATTTGACGCAAAGTTGGTTTATCTGAGCAAAAGCATGGGACATAGTTCTTTGGAAAGTACAAAAGGTTATTATGCCCTAACACCGGGATTGGCCGATATTATCGAAGCCCAAGCAGACGATGATTTAATCATTCCGGAGGTGTTATATGATGAAAGCCTCTAGTAAATCAATTGTTGTTGCGCGCTATATCTGTGATTTTCTTAATGAGTATGTGCCATCACAAAAAAGTCGAAGCGCACACACTCTGAAATCCTATTCAGATACACTAAGCCTATATATCGGATTCCTTGAAAATGAAAAGGGCATCTGTTCGGAGAACCTCAATGGTGAGTGTTTTTGCGTAACATATATTGAAGAATGGCTTGTATGGCTTATGAACCATCGGTCATGTAGCCCTGAAACCTGCAATAATCGTTTGGCTTCGCTTAGGGCATTCCTCAAATATCTTGGCAAAAAGGATATTTCGTTTCTGCATCTCTCGCAAACGGCATCACAAATACAGCGTCGAAAGGTAGTTGCCAAAAAGGTAAGTGGCATGAGTAAAAAAGCGGTACAGGCGTTACTGTCAGTACCAGACATATCCACGAAGACGGGACGCAGGGATATGACAATTATGGTCGTCATGTACAGTACGGCGGCGCGGATAGACGAGATACTGTCTATGAAGGTAGAGCAACTACGCTTAGATGCAGAAAAACCTCATGCCACCATCATCGGCAAGAATAGCAAAATTAGAACGCTGTATCTCGTGCCAAAAGCGGTGGCCCATTTACGTAAATACATCAAAGACTTTCATGGGGACTCGCCAAATCCCATGTCTTACGTCTTTTATTCAAGAAACAGTGGGCATTACGGGAAGCTGAGTCAGAATGCTGTAAACAAACAATTGCGTAAACACGCTCAAGTAGCTCGTAATCATTGCGTTGAAGTGCCTGAAAATATTCATGCACATCAATTACGTCACGCTAAAGCGTCCCATTGGATGGAAGATGGCATGAATATTGTGCAAATATCATTTCTTCTAGGCCATGCCCAGCTTCAGACAACAATGCTATACTTGGACATAACGACCGAGCAGGAAGCAAAAGCGTTGTCTACCCTAGAAGATGAGAGCGATAAATCCGTATCTAAGAAATGGCGGGATGTTGGTGGAGGGTTATCTGATTTTTGCGGGGTTCGTACTATGAAGCGATAGTATAAAATCCAAACCTTTTGTTGGGAAATGCGTTGATTTTCATGACATTTCCCAACAAGGTGCGGATTTTATAGAAGCGCGGATAACCGTAATCCTGCGTTATGACTATATCGCCTTTTTGAACCATATTGACTAACTTAAAATCCACGCTATCGTTACCTTTGGGGACTGTAACGGTTCTGGCTCCATCATACTCGAACACATGGGATGTGTCGCACACTATAACCAAGTCCACTCCAGCCCGCTTTGACAGCTTGTCGGTTATGTCGACCACCGGGCATCCATCGGCGTCAATGAATATTGTCAATCTCCCACCATCTCTCCCTCGTTTATTGAGTTGGTTTCTGAATTATATTATAAAAAACCCACCGTTCGTCATATAGTGCGAACTGCCGGAGATATACCAGGACGTAGAGAAGAATATGGAGCTGAAAAAGCGGCGAAAATCACCTTCTCCTTCCATAAATAATCGCAGGCCGCGCCCATAATGTTTGCAGGCGTTTCCAGTCTCGTTCCGATTCTTGAACAATACCTGACACGTCTCTGAAGAGCATAGCCATAGGACATACGCCCAAATCTTTGACGCGCTGGAGGCGTTTTTCGGCGTCCTCCAGCGTATCACCTCTGTAGCCAATCAATACATAAGCGCGTAGTGTGTTATGGCTGGCGTAGTCAGCCGCTCTGAATAATTTCATCGCTTCGCGCAAGTGGTGAAATTTTTCATCCGTATCGCATCCGAAAAAAATCTCCTTGGGACGCAGATTTTTCAGAAGCTCTATATGCCATTCCCGAATTCTAGCGGCCTCAAGTCCTCCAGTGAAAAATGTGCGGCGGCCGTCACGCTTCTGTCCTTCAAGCATACGGAGCACTTCTTTTATGTGAGTATCAGAACACGCCATTAGGTTGTCATCCAGTACATTGTTATCCGAGAACTCGAATAACAATATTTATCCCAGTTATTCCGTTATCCGAGTAAAAAAGCCGCAAAGCGCGTAAATACGAACTTTGTGACAAATCTTTCTTGGATAACTTTTTTGAATCATGCCATGATTGATAAAGTAAATTATCAATTTCTGGAGGTGTGATTCATGAAAAAGAAACGCAGGAAATTTCGCAACAATGGGTGTCTTAAAGAACATAAAGACGCATTTCTGAGACACATTACTGAGTTGGGCTACAAAGAAATCTGTTACTTCAAATGTTACCAGTATGTATTGAATAGTTTAGAGCAATACATGTTCGACAAACAGATAACTGAGTACACGCAGGAAGTTGGTGCTGACTTCTTAAAGTATGAAAGCAGGCCAAGGGCACATAGACCTAAAATGCGAGAAACATTTCACCTCACAATACGGCGGTTCAATGAATACATGTTTAATACCGATTTCGTCTTTAAACCGTTGGTGAGCAACAGGACTTGCCCGGAGCAATTCGCGGAAGTACTCAAGGGCTACCTCGACGATATGCGGTCACGAGGTCTAAAAGAATCGACAATAGAGTTTTATTGTTCCAGTGTCCTGAAAACATTGAAAATCTTTGATGTTGCGGAAATTATGAATCTTAAAAATATTAGGCCATCTGATATTTACGCAGCATTCGAGAAAACTACGGACAAACACAACTTTTCAACACCTATGCGGCGTTTTTTTCAATATTTGTATGAAGCGGGGCAAATGGACGCTGATTTATCCGAATTTGTGCCTGTTAAAAGAAAGCAACAGGCAGTTCCATCTGTTTTCACAAAATCGGAGATTGAGAATTTTCTGTGCAGCTTTGACACTGAATCCAAGATGGGAAAGCGTGATTATGCAATAGCGCTGTTGGCATTGAGGCTTGGTATACGCTCCAGTGACATCGCCAATCTAAAAATTAAAGATATTGATTTCCATGCAAAGATAATAAACCTAAAGCAAGGGAAGACAGAAAATCCGCAGCGATTGGAGTTATTGCCGGAAGTAGATACTGCAATACGCGCTTATTTGACTGATGCCAGACAGAAATGCGCTGTGGAGAATTTATTTCTGACAGTGCGTTCTCCCATAAGGTCAGTATCAAGACAACTCATAAGAGATATTACATGTAGCCATTTGGAGGCTTCCGGTATAAAAATAGGCGACCGGAAACGTGGCCCACATTCGTTGCGGATGACATTAGCGAGTGAATTGGTATCTGAAAATGTGCCATATGATGCCGTGCGAAAGATACTTGGTCACGAAGATCCGAACGCTATAAAGCATTACGTGAAGTTTGATATTGAAGGGCTTCGGCCATGCGCTATTGATGTTCCGCTGATTATAGGAAAATTTTCAAATTTCATGTATGCGTGAGGAGTGATATACGATGAAGTATGGTTATGCAAGCGTTTTTTCTCCCGAAATGGACAATTATGTTAAATTGCTCGCTGAAGCAGGCAGAAATATTAATAAAACCCGAAACCTGTTAAGACGTTTTGACCAGTATTTGTTAGAAAAGCAATGGAATCAAAAAATTCTGCCTGCTCAACTTATCTCTGACTGGCTAAACCCTCAAAACATCCGGGTTTCTACAAAATCCTTTAACATTTCGGTGTTCAAGGGTTTTGTAAAGTATCTTCGTTCCATTGACATTAGTGCAAATTGTCCAGAACGACCTAAAGCTCACTCAAATTATGTTGCGTACATATTTTCAGATGATGAACTGACACGCATATTTTCGCTTGCCGATAATTATGAGGACGGTAAGCGTTTTACGCACCGCGCATTTACGTTTCCTATCTTGCTTCGCATCCTTTATGGTTGCGGACTACGTGCAGGGGAAGCCTGTTCGTTGAAATGGAGTGATGTCAATCTGGATCAAGGGGTTATAACTGTTCGCTATGCAAAAAATCAGAAGCAGCGTTTTGTTCCCATGAGCGCTTCGCTGACCAATATTTTGAGAGATTATCGCAAGATGGTCCGGCGCGAAAAAATATGCGTGGATTATTTGTTCGAGAGCAAGTTCAATCCAGGTACACCCACTCAGGTCAAATCGTTTTACGATTGGTTCAGCGTCATATTACAAAAGGCAGGGGTTGAGTATACAAAGAGCGACCCCAATGAACGGGGGCCTTGTCCGCATTGCCTTCGACACACTTTTGTAATGAAATCATTCTTGAAATCAGAGGATGAGGGCAGGCGATTCGAGGACACCGCCCCATTTTTAGCGGCGTACCTGGGACATGATGGACCAAGATACACCGAGGCGTATCTTAGCTCCAATCATTCGCTGTACATACAGTCACATCAGAGAGTCAACGCCGTTATCGGTAATTTATTCCCGGAGGTCTGTTTCGATGAAGAATAATCTATTACTTGAAACGCTTTCTGATTTTTTCGCGTTTTATTTGCCGGATACCAAGGGGTTGAGCGAAAATACGATCATTTCGTATCAATACGCTTTTCAGCTTCTCTTTGAATTTATTGATGCGGAAAAAGGTTTGCCACCAGAAAAGGTTACGTTCAAAAATCTTATGAACGGCACGGTACAGGAATTTCTGTCATGGCTTCAAACAGAACGAGGATGCTCGCCTGCGACCCGCAACCAACGACGCGCCGCAATCGCTTCATTTGCAAAATACGCGGCGAAAAAGAACCTTGCTGAATCACTTCCGTTCTACACGGAAATTTCAAGAGTACCAAATAAAAAGATGCCCAAAACCCCGGACATTAAGTATTTCACCAAAGAAGAAATAGCCATTTTGATGAGAATGCCTAATACCCAAACCAATATTGGCAAGCGTGATGCGGTATTATTAAGCGTACTTTACGCAAGCGGCGCCAGAGCGCAGGAATTGTGCGACCTGAAAGTCAATGATATTTATTTCGGAGATAAAACAAATCTCAAACTCATGGGCAATGGAGAAAAGTCTCGAATGGTGACAATCCCGGATAATTGCGCATCTCTTCTTAAAGGTTACTTGGTTTACCGAAATCTCAACAAAAAAATGCCCATGATAGGCTTAAACATGTATTTTCCAGCCAGGCTCATGAGAAAATGTCAATCTCTTGTGTTGAGGAAATAGTCAAAAAATACGTTGCCAAGGCTAAAGAGCAACATCCTGATCTGTACATGCGTTCCAGTTATTCCCCGCACTCTTTCAGACACGCAATCGCCGTTCATATGCTTGAATGTGGGGAATCCCTAGTCGTTATCAAAGCTTTTTTAGGCCACGTTTCCATTGCGACAACCGTTCACTATGCCAGCGTTACACCTGAATTAGCCAATAAGTATCTCCGGGAGAGAGGCAAGCCAATTGAATCTGTCGATATAGGTAACCAAAGCAATCCCCGCGTTACCTTACCATTCCGAAACAGATTCAAACCAGCAAAAAATTGATTCCATTATCCAAGATGTATTAGCCGCAGAGCGCGTATTTATCGCTTCTGCGGCTTTTTTACTCGTATACGGGAATAACTTAGATAAACATTGTTATTCGTGTTCCCGAATAATAATATTTATCCAAGTAGTTTTACTATATCAGAAAAATCCCCACGAATCTAGAAAAAATCGAAACTGAAAAGATGACTTTCTCGGATACCTCGGATAATATTGATTCCTTAAGGTGCCTCCTATATTCTGCAACAAAGACCCGTGTAGGTGAAAGGTAAAAAGCGGAATTAAGAGATACTTTTTGAATCTCAAAGCGGATAATGATGTAATTCCAATTCTAAGCCATTCGGCTTAGAATTGGAATTTGCGCGACATTCATGTTGCGCCCAACGCGTAGCGTTGTGGTTTTTTCCAAATCAATGTGCGAAGCATATTGATTTGGAATTAGAATAATATATCCTATATCCATTTTCGTCAAACCACGCCAAAATATCTGATGTGGTGACGTGACCGAGAGCTTTTCAGCTATCGCCTCTTATTCCAATTCTAAGTCATTATTGCATTAATAATCCATGGCCAACTAACAATAGACTTCGTGATCTCTGGGGAATCTTCGAGCTCTCTAAGCTCGTTTAACAAATGGTTTTCCAAGGCATCAAGACTAGAAAATACCCGATTATGAAAACCTTTTTCTTTCAACCTGCATTCCCGGAATTTATAACGAGGGCGGTTCGCCCCCGAGTGATTTATATAGACTCGCCTGTTTTTCTGTGACCTCTCCCAGCACCCGGCCATGCCCAGGTGCTTCAAACAGCTCAATCGTGTCAAGTTCATCCAACAATCCCTGCAGAGTCCATTTGTCAAAGAGTTTGGCATCTTGCATTTTTACTCACGTTATAGCCATTTTGCAAGCGGCAGGGCAATTTCAACCACTTGTCAGGAGTTTCTTGTGTCCCCTGACAATCTTTAAATCTATTGGCGGTTCTTTGTGTCTTTTACGTTAAGCAGGGCATCGCGCCCTCAAGTTTGTTTAATGCGTACATCAGAAGATTAGCTCCGGCATCGCCCGAATATAGCTTTAATATCTTACGACGTGAGTGTGTTACTACTTTGCCGACAAGAGTGAAGAACACGTATCTCAGCGTCTTCATCCGGTACTTCTCATATCCGCGAGGAAGAAAGAATCTCTTTATGACGTTGCAAACATTCATCGCAAGAACCGCTATGTTCCACCATGCCGCGTTCACTCCGAAAAGATGAGACGGAACATGCGAACCGCCAAAATCATTTTTTACTATATCATGTGCCTGCTCGGATTTACCGCATCTTTTACGATGCCAAAATATTATCTCGTCGCCGGACTGGTCCATTATGTTGCTCGCTATTCCAAACAGCTTATAAATTTTGTTGTTGGACATCAATGTCAGATGAAGTTTCTTCAATCCTTCGCAGCCGGATTCCAGCTCGGCTATCTCGTCATCGGTAATTTCAAAGCCAAGCTCCGTTTGTCCGGGAACGTCCTTTGTCTTTTTCTTTGACGCGCGTGGTTGACTAAAAGCCTCCCGTATCGCGAAAAAACGGATCTCAGGATCTTTTTTAGAACTTGAAAGGCTGTGCGGCGCATACGACAACTCCGCCCATTCAAGACGCGATGTATCGTACTCATCCCTGCGAAGAGGATGCCAATCACTCTCGGCTACCATACTCGCCGATTCCTTGAATTCAATTACAACATCACACGATATCGCGAAATCTATCACGCCAAATCTCCTATTGCCGCCACCCGCGCAATATTTCAGAAGTTCAACCTGATAACCGGCGCCGTCGCTCCTGAGATTTACTTTCTTCACGCCTTCAGGCAACAACGACAGCATACGCTTGAGCTCTTCCAACTGTTCGAAACCCGCTGTCACATTGCCGTCGCTGTAACGCGTTCCCAACATCAAATCATAATCAGGGCAGTAGGTGTTGAAGGCCTGGTAACTCCTCTCGCCTTTATAGTTGAAACATGCATCCGGACGGCTCGTCGGTTGTAAAGTCGAGTCCTGATCAATCGTTATTGTCTCCAACGGCGCGAGACGGTACGCTGTTTGAAATATATGCGCGTGAACCTTCTCAAAACCAGACAGATGTTCATTCGGCCTTGGCAAGT
>Ga0099364_10005812_pt1 | contig 18173 bp, 9 predicted proteins | sample TergutTh196P3_FD_73070 | JGI IMG/M metagenome (GOLD analysis project Ga0099364, IMG submission 73070) | Microcerotermes parvus P3 segment gut microbial communities from Pointe-Noire, Republic of the Congo - Th196 P3 | ecosystem: Host-associated > Arthropoda: Insects > Digestive system > Gut ...
AATTCCCCTTCTGTGAAGGGGTGGCAGAAAACAAAGTTTTCTGACGGGGTAGTTGTTGTTGGCGTTGCCGTAAAGAGACCACCCCGTCCGCTTCGCGTCCACCCCTCCGAAGGATGGGAATAACAATACTATCGTCGAGACATTTTTTTCATGCGTTTTGCCTGTTAGCAAAGACGTTTGTCGTTGCCAAGCTTCTAAACTTCCAAGTTTCCAAAATGCGTGTGATACTTTTTTGGGTTGCGCATAGTATTGGTAGAAAGGCAGTAAAAAATTAGGAAGGAGAAAGGAGGAGGGAGGAAGTAACGTGTTTTCGCGAAGCGAAAACCTAAAGTAGGTTTCAGCAAAGCTGAAACACAATCCTTCCTCCCTCCTCCCTCCTACTTCCTAACTGCCGTTAAAAGGGGGATTCAAAATGAAAAAGGAACTTTGTTTCAAGAAACTCAGTTTCAAAATTCTTGCGTGTCTTATTGCCGTTGTTATGCTTTCGGGGACGGTTTTTGCCCAAAGCGGGTTTCAATCGTTAAAAAGGGGCGGTTCTTCGCAAAGCGATGAAATGATTGCAGCGCCGATGCCGATGCCTGTTCCGGTGCCGCGCATAGTAGTTTCGCCGGACAGAAAACCCATAACTTTGCAGGATTTAAAAATTGACATTGAAGTTATCGGAAATCTCGCGATGACAACGTATGAAATGGTTTTCTTTAATCCGAACCAGATGATTATGGAAGGAGAGTTTGAGTTTCCTTTAACCGAAAACCAGAACGTTTCAGCCATAGCTTTGGATATTAACGGAAAAATGAGAGACGGCGTTGTTGTGGAAAAACAAAAAGCAAGGGAAGCTTTTGAAGCTATTGTCCGGCGCGGCGTTGACCCTGCTTTGGTGGAAAAAACTTCCGGCAACCAGTTTAAAATGAGAATATATCCTTTTAATCCCAACAATACGCGCAGAATAAGAGTTACTATTGAAGAGCCTCTTATAACAAGAGACAATAACTATATTTTTAATCTTCCTTTAAGGTTTAACCAGCAGGTCAATTTTGATTTAAACGTTGAAGTCCCCGCAAATTCGGTTGCTTCAATGCCGAAAACAGATACGGATTTGTCTAAATTCTCTTTCAGCAAAGTTAATAATGTTTTTAAAGCTTCTTTTTCGCAAAGAAATTATTTATTGGATAACCAGATTTCTTTTGCTCTGCCGAAACTGAAAGAAGAGCCTGTTTTTACGCATAAGGACAATAATGAAACTTATTTTTATTCCGATATAAATATACAGCCTTCCTCAAAAGATAAAACTCTTCCCAAAAGAATAGCTGTTGTCTGGGACACTTCGCTTTCTTCTTCAAAGCGCAGCCTTGCCGCTGAAATCGCATTGTTGGACGCTTATTTTAAAAAACTTTCCAATGTCGATGTGACATTCGTCACATTTAATATAAAAACGGATATAAACAAAAACTTTACCGTTAAGAACGGCAATTGGGACACTCTTAGAAAAGAGGTCGAAGGCCTCATTTATGACGGTGCTACGCGTTTTGACAAATTAAATCTGAACAGTTTAAAAGTTGATGAAATATTATTGTTTACCGACGGCGTCAGCACTTTCGGGAGCACGCAGACAGAAGAAAGCGGCACGCCCGTATTTGTAATAACATCATCTCTTGAGTTTAACCGCGGAGGCCTTACGAACGCCGCGGTAAAAAGCGGAGGAAGTTTTATAAATCTTAACGGCATCACTGAAAAAGAAGCGTTAACGCTTTTAACAAAACAGAATCTTAAACTTATCGCATACGAATTCGATAAAAACAAATTCATGGATATTTATCCAAAACCCGGCGTTGACGTAGGCGAAAACTTTACTTTTGCCGGCATTTTGACCGCGCCAAGCGGCGAGATAACTTTATCTTTCGGCTACAATAAAAAAGAGACGGTTCAAACTAAAAAAATAAAGATTACAGCGGAAGGCGACAATCCCGCCGTGGCAAGGCTTTGGGCTGTACAAAAAATAAAAGATTTAGAAATGAATTCCGAGAAAAATGAAAAAGAGATTTCAAAACTCGGGCAGGAATATTCCGTTGTTACGGAATTCACTTCACTTCTTGTGCTTGAATTTGTGCAGGATTACGTGACGTATAAAATTACTCCGCCGCAGGAGCTCTTGGCTGAATATAACAGAATAATGGCTAATGCCAGAAAAGGCGAAGCGCAGACAGAAAAATCAGCTCTTGACGACGCGATTTCACAGGCAAGAGAGATAAAAGAGTGGTGGAAAAAAGAGTTTGACCAAAGCAAACCTCCTAAATCTTTTGAAAAACTTAAAGGCGGCGGCAGCGACCGCGCGAGGGAACAGAGAGCGGTATTGGCGACAGACATCCCTATGCCGTCAGTACAGCCGGAAGCATCTGTTTCAAGAGACGGCAGTGAAGCTCCCGTAAGAGCTAACGCGGTCTCAAGGCGCGAAGCTGCCGCTGACTTTGCAATGGCGGAGGCGGATAAGGCTTCTGTCGAATTAAAGAGTGTGGCAGGCTCAAGAGCATCAGCGCAAAAGCCGGCAGCTGCCATACAAATAAAAGCCTGGGATCCGCAGACTCCGTACATGAAAATATTGAAAAAATCAAATGATCAGGAAATATACGGAGATTATTTAAAGCTTAAATCCGGATATGATGACCAGCCGTCGTTCTTTTTTGACGTTACGGACGAATTTATCCGCCGCAAAATGAACGATAAAGCAGTAGTAATACTGTCCAATATAGCCGAGATGAAACTTGATAATGCGGAACTTCTGCGCACTGTCGCGAATAAACTTATGGAACTCGGCGAATATCAGTATGCGGTTGATATGTTTGAAAAAATAGTAAAACTCAGAGGCGAACATCCCCAGTCGTACAGGGATTTGGCTTTGGCGTATCAGGCAAATAAAGAGTATCAGAAATCTTTAGATAATTTTTACGCAGTCTTGACGCGCACATGGAGCAGATTTAACAGCGTTAAACAGATAGTTTTTGTGGAAATGAATAACTTGATAGCTTCAAGCCCGAAACTTGATACTTCAAAAATTAATAAAGAGCTGATATTTGCGATGCCTGTTGACATAAGAGTTGTGCTGGGGTGGAGTACTGATAATACCGATATAGATCTTCATGTAAAAGATCCGTACGGTGAAACAGCTTATTACGGAAACAGGCTGACAAGAATCGGCGGAAGAGTTTCGCAGGATATTACGGACGGATTCGGCCCTGAAGAGCTTATGCTTAGAAAAGCGGTGAACGGAGATTATGAAATATTCACAAACAATTTCGGAGACAGAAGACAAAGCATATCCGGCCCGACGGTTTTGTATTTGGATATCTTTACTTTCTACGGAACTAAAAAGCAAACTCACCAGCGCATCCTTGTAAGAACCGAAAACGTGAAAGAAAACAATATAATAGGAACGGTGAGTTTTAAGTAAAGCTGCATAGATGCGTAGAGGCATGGATGCATGGATGCATGGTAACGACAAAGGCAAAATATAGCAAACGGCCGATAACAATTTTGTTATCGGCCGTTTTTTCCGTTGTTGCTATGCATCTATGCATCTAAAAAAGCAACTTTCCCTCTCTGCATATTGTACATTCCGCCGGCAATCATTATTTTGCCTTTGTCTTCCAGCTCTTTGAGTATCGGGCTTCTTGCGCGGATTTCGCGGATAGAGTGCTTTACGTTTTCTACGCTTACGTTTTTGACAAAGTCAGGGTTATTTGAAGTTTTTTCGCCTTCATAATGTTCCGACACAGCGCATACCGAAGGTTTTATTTTGGAAAGAAGGTTTGTCATGTGTCCGAGTTTTACGTCATTTATTGAAGATTGTATTGCTCCGCAATGCTCATGTCCCAATACGAGCACAAGCTTTGCGGTAGACGCTTTGCACGCAAATTCAAAGCTGCCCAAAATATCGTCGTTTATGATATTTCCGGCTATACGCGCCACAAACATTTCGCCTATGCCCCTGTGAAAAATATCTTCAACCGGCAGGCGCGAGTCCAGGCATGATAAAACGGCCGCAATAGGCTTTTGTCCCAGCGCCGCGTCTCTGACTCTTTGGGAGTTATTTCTCACGGTTAAATTATCGTTAACAAAATCTTCATTGCCTTTTTTAAGTATTTCAAGCACCTCGCCCGGGGTAAGTTTTGCTCTTGATTCAAGCGATAAGTTTGAACTGTCTAAAATGCGTTTTGTTTTTTCCATAGAAGAATCCTTTTATGGGAATTCTAAAACCACGTAGCTTTGTCATCAGTCTTTAAACAAGTTTAGCGGTCCATATTATTTATTATCTATTCTTTGCCGTTTCCGCCGTGCAAAAGATCTTTTATAACTTTAGTGTTTCCTTTTATGCCTTGGTCTATAAAATCATAAAAAAGGTCATACCCGTATTTGTTACTCTCCAAGGCTTCTTCGGCCTTTTTGAGATATGTAAGTTTTAGAATTAAATCGTCCTCCAGGTCAATTTTTAAAAACCAGCCCAAAACTTCCATAATCCCGCCGTTAGCAATCATCGCAGTTGTCACTTTAGCCGGATTTGCCCACATATATTTTCTCGAATAGCCGTTTACTGCCGAAAAAATGAAAAATAATCCTAAAATCAAAACCGCAATCCACTTTTTTTTGCCTCCTAAATAAGGAAACGCGTATATCTCAAGAAAAGCGAAAAGTGCGAAGAAAACGCCTATTGAACCCATATACATATAGCGCAGGCTCATGACTTCGGTTTCATGCATCAGAGCAAGCCGCGGCAGTAAAAATATAATGAAAAATGCAGGCGCTAAAATAAAAATTCTGTTTTTTCTGAATGCAAAAAAGCATACGGCTGAATATGCAGCCAAAACGCCGAACTGCCATAAGTATCGAAGCGGATCTTGCGCAAATGCCGGCAAAGGCGGCGAACAAATGACGTCGAAAAACGGCGGAACAAAACAATAAATAATATAGTGAGCCGTTAAAGAAGGTATCTTGTATAAAGAAGCCCAGCCGAACAGATTCAGCGAAAAAAACAGGCCGCTATCAACAGACCGGGAAACGTACAAATTTATAACTGCCGCAATAAAAGCGATTACTGCGAAAGGAAGCATTTTTAAAAAAACTTTTTTCACAGGTCCTCTGTTCTTTTTCGCAAATTCATAAACAATCATTAATGCAGGCAAAACTATTAATGTCGGCCAAAAGAAAAGGCCGGTAAAAAATAAAAAAGCGGATAAAGCTATGAAATGCTTGCTCTGGTTATGTTTCAGGCCGGAAGAGTCAGCCAGCATATAAAATAAGAAAGAAGATAAAGCGAAAAAACCGGTAAAAAGATGGCCTCTGGCAGCTATTTCGTTTACTGCGCTGCTGCCTACCGGAGCAACCGCAAAGAATAATGCCGTTAAAAAAGCCGCGCGGTAAGATTTTGACAGCATTAAAATTACCATATAACACAATAAAACATTAAAAATGTGAACTATATCGCTGAAAAGATGAGAAACATGAGGGTTGAAGGGAGCAATAAAATTCAGCGAATAATTAACTAAATGTTTAAACGGCGCATAAAAATGAATTGATTTAACGTCGGTAAAAAGAGAAGCAATGTCGCTTTTTGCAGGGTCAACATATTTGTTGTTTACTATTTCGGCATAATCGTCAAAATAACCGTAATCGTTTTTATAATTTCCGAAATACACTCCTGCCGTAATCACGGAAAGAATCAAAAAGTGTAAAATAATTTTGTTGTTTTTAAAAAAGTTTAACATTTGAAATCCTTAAAATAATTAATAATTTTCAATTAACAAATAACAATTTCGGAGTTTCGGCGAAGCCGAAACATATTACCGGGTTTCGCTTCGCGAAACACTTTTGTAATTTGTTCATTGTTAATTGCCTTTGTTCTGCTGATGCGCCACCGACATCATCAGCTTTATTCTGTTTATCTGGTTGACTTCGCTTGCGCCCGGGTCATAATCAACGGCCGCAATGTTTACGTCTGCGTATCTTTTTTTAAGTTCTTTCATCACGCCTTTTCCGGTAATATGGTTCGGCAGGCAGCCGAAAGGCTGGACGCAGACAATATTATTAACGCCGTCTTCAATAAGCTCAAGCATTTCTGCCGTCAAAAGCCAGCCTTCGCCGGTCTGGTTGCATACCGAAATAATTTCCGAAGCTTTTGAGGCAAGCTCTTTTGTCGTATGATAAGATTCGAAATTTTTACTTTTTTTAAGAGCTCTTCTTATTATTGAGCGCAGCCTTTCTATGTATCCGCTGGCAAGCCACGAAACAGCCCTGTTTTTAAAACTGCCTGAAAGATATTTGTGTTTATAAACGTCGTCCAGTATGCAGTAATTTATAAAATCCGTCATATCGGGAACAACGGCTTCCGCGCCTTCTTTTTCCAAAACTGAAACAAGGTTGTTGTTGGCGTCAGGGTGAAACTTTACGAGAATTTCGCCCACAACGCCGACTCTGGGTTTTTTAATCTTTTTGACCGGAACAGCGTCAAACTCTTTGATTATTTTTTTCACCGTGCCGCTGAATTCAAAATAGTAAGTTTTTTTAATTCTGTCCGACAAACGCATAAGCCATGTTTCCACAAGCGCGTCGGTCTGCCCGGCGTGCACTTCATACGGGCGCATACGGTTAGAAAGCCTCATGAGCAGATCGCCGTACAGTAAAAGAAGCAGTACGTCTTTAAGCATCTTAAACGTTACGCCAAGCTGTTTGTTTAAGTTTTGGTTTGTAGTGCTTAAAGAAATCACGGGCACATTTTTAAATCCCGCTTTTTCAGCGGCTTTTCTTAAAAAAGCCGCATAATTTGTCGCTCTGCATCCGCCGCCGGTCTGCGAAATTATCATCGCGGTTTTGTTTACGTCGTATTTTCCGGATTTTAAAGCGTTAATAAGCTGGCCTACAACGACTATTGTCGGATAACAGGCGTCATTATTAACGTAACGCAAACCTTCTTCAATATCGGCTTTGCCGACTTTCGGCAAAACTTCAAATTTTATGCCGTGGCTGCGCATTATCGCGCCTCCAAGGCGGAAGTGTATGGGCGACATCTGCGGACATAAAATCGTATAAGAGTCTTTCATGTCTTTTGTGAATTCGGAAAACTTTGTGCCTCCGAAAACGTCTTCGGAAAATTTTAATCCCTTTCTTTCTTTAATAGCGGCAAGAAGCGAGCGTATTCTGATTTTTACCGCTCCGAGATTGGAACCTTCGTCAATTTTTAAAACCGTATATATTTTTCCCGATTTTGAAAGGATTTCTTCCACCTGCTCAGTGGTAATGGCGTCAAGGCCGCAGCCGAAAGAGTTAAGCTGTATAAGTTCAAGACTGTCAATTTTCGTGGCAAGATTTGCCGCGCGGTATAAACGCGAATGATACATCCACTGGTCTACAAAGTTGATTTTCGGAAGAGGCCCCGATAAATGCGCGACTGAATCTTCGCTTAAAACAATCATCCCGTGCGAAGCGATTAAATCGGCGACGCCGTGGTTTATGGCCGGGTCAATATGATACGGCCGTCCCGCTAAAATTACGGCCGGCTTGCCTGTTTTTTTAATCTCCTTTATAAGTCTTGCGCCCTGCTGCCTTATATCTTTTTTAAATAAGTTAAGCGCAGCCCGGCCGCGCAATACCGCGAAAATTAATTCTTTTTTTGTTATCTTGAAATCTTTCAGCTCTTCCTCTAAACGGTAAATCAGCCTTTTTACATTGTCAAAAGGAAGGAAAGGCTGTAAAAACTTTACGCCTTTTTCCTCCAAAATACCCATATTCAGACGGATAACTTCGGGATAACTTCCCACCACCGGACAATTATAATGATTGTCCGCGTCTTTAAACTCTTTCACTTCAAAAGGTATGCACGGATAAAAAAGGGTTTTCAACCCCTTTTTAACAAGATTTTCTATGTGGCCGTGAACCATTTTCGCGGGAAAACAGACAGTCTGCGAAGGTATGCTCTCCAGTCCTTCGTTAAATAAAGCGTTTGACGAAGGATTAGACAAAACTACCCTGAATCCGAGTTTTGTAAACAGAGCGAACCAGAACGGATAGTTCTCATACATGTTTAAAACGCGCGGTATTCCTATCTCGCCTCTCCGGGCTTTCTCCAAAGGCAGCGGTTTATAAAAATCAAACAGGCGTTTGTACTTGTAGTCGAACATATTGAACTCAAAGCTCTGCACTTTTTTGTTCTGCAAAACGTTTTCGCACCTGTTTCCGGAAATAAAAGTTTTTCCGGACGGGAAAATAGTAATATTTAAAAGACATTTATTTTCACAGCCTTTGCAGCGCGTATTTCTCATTTTACAGGAAAAATCTGCCAGCCTTTCTTTTGTAATAAGGGAGGTCGAAGACCTCTTGTTTTGAAGAGCTATAAGACCCGCGCCGAAAGCGCCCATAAGGCCGGCAATGTCAGGACGTATAACTTCGGTATTTAGAAGAAGTTCCGCCGCGCGCAGAACGCCGTTATTAAAAAACGTTCCGCCCTGAACAACAACGTTTCCGCCGAGCTCTTCCGGGTTTGAAATTTTTATGACTTTATATAAAGCGTTTTTAATTACCGAATAATCAAGCCCGGCGGAAATATCGCCGGCGGCGGCGCCTTCTTTCTGCGCCTGTTTAATTTTTGAATTCATAAACACGGTGCACCGCGAACCGAGGTCTACCGGTTTTTTTGCAAATAAGGCAAGCTGGGCAAAATCCGCAACGCCGTAATTTAAAGATTCTGCAAAATTCTGTATGAACGAACCGCATCCTGACGAACACGCTTCGTTTAAAATTATTTTATCTATCAGCCCGTTTTTGACATAAATACATTTCATGTCTTGGCCGCCGATATCCAAAATAAAAGATACGTTTGGATTAAAATAGTGGGCTGCTTTATAGTGGGCAATCGTTTCAACTTCGCCTTGGTCAAAACCGAGCGCGGCTTTAATCAAAGCTTCGCCGTAACCAGTAACGCATGAGCCGGCTATTTGCGCCGCGTAAGGCAGTTTTGAATAAATATCTTTTAAAACGTTTACTACGGACTGTAAAGGATTTCCGTTGTTTGAACCGTAATGCGAATAAGCTATTTCCTGATTATTTGTAAGCAAGACGGCTTTTGTGGTGGTTGAGCCGGCGTCTACGCCTAAAAACAAATTTCCTTCGCAGTTTTCAAGGCTAAGCCTCTTTGCGGCAGTTTTGCCGTGCCTTTCATTAAAAGCTTCCAGATCCGCTTCATCTTTAAACAGAGGCGAAAGAAGATCCGAATTTTGGCGCAGCGGTTCGTTTTTAAGCTTTGCAAATCTTTCTTTTAATTCGGAAAGCGTTATGCTTTCACCGCTGCTGAGCAGCGCGGCTCCGAAAGAAACAAAAAAATGCGCGTTGTCCGGAAAAAAAACGTTTTCCGGAGCAAGCTTTAGCGATTTTATAAAAAAATTTCTGAGCTCGGACAAAAAGAAAAGAGGACCTCCGAGAAAGCAAACATTTCCGGTTATAGTTCTTCCTCTGGCTAGCCCGCCGACCGTCTGGTTTACGACAGCCTGAAGAATACTTGCGGCAATATCTTCTTTTGCCGCGCCTTCGTTGAGCAAAGGCATAATATCGGTTTTGGCGAAAACCCCGCAGCGCGCAGCTATCGGATAAACCGTATGATGGTTTTTTGAAAGTTCGTTTATTCCGGACGCGTCGGTTTTCAAAGTCTGCGCCATCTGGTCTATGAACGCGCCTGTGCCGCCCGCGCAGGTTTCGTTCATTCTCTGGTCTATTGAAGAATCGTCAAAAAAAGTTATTTTCGCGTCTTCTCCGCCAAGCTCTATGGCAATGTCAACTTCAGGAAGAAAAGTTTTTATGGCTTTCGTGCATGCGATAACTTCCTGTTCAAAGCTGATTTTTGCATTTTGCGATAAAGCAATTGCCCCGCTTCCGGTTGCGCAGATTGTCATATCGGCGTTTTTAAGTTCTGCCGGCGCTTCGTCAACAAGGCTGAGCACCGTATTTAAAAGATCAAGCTGGTGTCTTTTATAGCTGCAGTAAACAGGCTTGTTATTTTGGTCTAAAACAGAAAGTTTTATTGTAGTAGACCCTATATCAAGCCCTGCTTTGAATGTTTCATTCGGAACTTTTTGATCGTCTTTCATTTAACTGTTTTCCTTACAATTACAATGGTTAATTATGGAGTGCGCGGAGCCTGCCCTGAGCGAAGTCGCAGGGCGCACCTGGTTATTAGCGGGGCAAAGCCTCGCACATTAATTTATCATTAATCATTTACCATTTATCATTAAAACAACCGTTTTATTATATCAATAAGACAAAAAATAAACAAAGCAGGCCGTTAACCACGACAAACGCATGAAGAATCTTTACCTACAAAAGGCAACCCCTCACCCTGCCCTCTCCCGCAAGGGGCGAGGGAACGGCCACGGCGACGGCTAGGTTTTATCATAGCTTTCATGCGTTTGCCGTGGCTGTTAAAAATATGCCGGCCTGTCTATTGAATGCCTTCAAACACTGGGTTCTCTAAAAATTAGCTTCTCCTGCATTGCCATAAAAAAATTACAAGAATTTTTTTGCGGAGATTAGCTTATTAATCTCCGTATGAAATATTTATATCAAAATTCTCAGCGGCCTGACTTTAAATGGAACAAAGAAAAAATTATTACAATATTTTAGAACAAACCCAAAAAGGAAGTATAGATATAACAAATTGGATGGAGCGGTTTTTAAAATGTCTTTTATCGGCAATTAAATCTTCTGAAAAATCGCTAGGCGGTATATTATCCAAACATGCCTTGCTGCAAAAAATAGCAGGCTATAAGCTTAATGCGCGACAGAGAAAGATTATTAACATGCTTTTTGATGATTTTAGAGGCAATTTAACATCATCAAAATGGGCAAAACTTACAAAAACCTCTCAGGACAGCGCAAACAGAGATATTACGGATTTAGTTAACATGAAAATTTTAAAAAAAGCCGGCGACGAAAGAAGTACGCATTATGTTTTATATTCTGCAGAAAAAGAGAATTACAAATAAAAGACAAAATGGAAGTTTAGTAAAGACAAAGTAATTTCCAAACTTCTAAGCTTCCAAGCTTCTTAACCGCCGTTGATTCGTCATTCGTAATTGGCTCTCTAAATCGTATATCTTAATCCTAAGTATAAATCTGCCGCGGTCATGAAATAATCGGTATTTTCTAAAGACATGTTGCCGAGATAGGTGAGCTTTAAACCAGTATCCAGATTTAATCTCCGCGCGACTTCAAAAGAAACGCCCAAATCAAACGCTAAAGAAAAACATGTTTTCTTTTCAACGCCTTTATATTTTACGTCGTTTTTTACATATGTTCCGCCAAGGCCGCCGCCGGCATAAACATAAAATTTCCGGGAAACTGCGAAATCGTATAAAAAGTTTAGCAGCAAAGTGCTGAATTCCTGCCTGACATCCGGAAAATAATCGTATTGCTGACCCACAGGCGCTCTGTAAGTATATTCCGCTTCAAATCTCATGTTTTTAAATTTGACGCCAAGCGCCGTTGCGCCTGAAAAAACAAAGTCCGTACTTTCGTCATAACGGATACGGTTGTAGCCGCTGCCAAAAGGGTCGGGCACCCAGCGATACTCTCCCAAATCAAAACCTGACTGCACAACAGAGACCGCGCCTTTAAACCCGGCATAAGGCCGAATGCCGTCAGAAAACGCAAATCCAAAATAAAAAACCGTAAACAAAAATGAAAGCGCAAGTTTTTTTATCATATTTATTAAAATGCATAGATGCATAGATGCGCAGCAAAGATTTTGTTCCTGCCGTTACCATGCGTCTATGCATCTATTTTCACTCTTCACTCTTTTTTCATCACGTATTTTTGATACAAAAATGAAACAAGTATAAGCATAACCGCAAGGCCGAACAGAGAGCCTATTCTGTAAAGCTGCCCGAGATTCCATAAATCGTGAAGGAACAGCTTAAATGTTGCCGCTGATAAAAGAATAAGCCCTGAAATTCTTACAGCTTTGACTTTTTTTATAATGCCGAAAACAAACATTCCGATAGCAAAAAGACCCCAGCAAAGCGTATATGACATATCCTGCGCCAGGCTGTTGTTAAAACTGAAGCTAATGCGCCCGTCAGCGGCAAAAAATGCGGCTATCTGCGTGTTTAAAAGCACAAATAACAGTATTGTCGCAAGAGTGTAAAGCGTTATTCTGTTATTGATTCCCGCGTGTTTTTCATCTTTAGGCATCCAAAATGCTGCGCCGGCAAACATTGAAACTATTACTATCGAATACATGTACAGATACCAGTTTAATATGCTTCCGGCCGTAACTTCAAAAAGATAAGTATTCGGCGCGACTGTCTGAAAAAATACCAAAACAAAAAGCCAGAATCCCCAGTATTTCAAAGGTTTATAAGGCACAAGTTTGAACAAAGCTATAAGCGCCGCCGCTTCAAGAGACCACGCTGCTATCAGCCACTGCGTTTTGAACTGCATCGGAAAAATCAGCGTTATAAAAAACAGCGCGGCTGCCGTAAAAATAGCGATCCTGCTTTTTTGGAATTCGTCTTTCATATCTCCCAAACGCATAACGTAGAACACAGTTAAGCCGTAAATTACGGCAAAAACCGCAGGAATCGCGCCGAGGTAAGGAGAAACAGCCGGATTATTTTTTGAAGCCATGTATATTAAAAAACACTGCAAAACGCCGGCAAGAGCTGATACGAACCACGGCATTTTTTTCTGCATGAGCTGTTTTTCGAGCAGAAACACGTAAGCGAAAAAGAATGCGAAAACAAAAAAATACAGCGTGCATGCCGTTCTGTAAACATCCTGCGTGAAATAAGAAGTCTGCCACAAAAGCTGCATAAAAAACATTGAAATAAGCGCAATCAAAACGCCTGTAAAATTTTTGGATTCGTTTATAAGCGACACCAATATTATAAAAAATGAGACTATCAGGCCGGAAGCTATAAAAACATTCGGAACGTCGGGTTTCACTTTTATCATGGCAGCCGACAAAAGAAGAAAAATGGATATAAAGAAAATACTGTATAACGAATATAAAGGCTGGCTCGGCGTTTCCTGAAACTCAATATTTAAAAGTCCGGCCGCTTTAATTCCTTTCTTTTTCAGCACAACGGCCAGCAAAAACACTCCGAGCGCGAAAAAGCAGATTATTCCCGTAAAATTTATTTCGCTAAAAGTCGATGCGCGCGATGTAACCAGCCAAACCAAAACGGTTATAAATATACCGAAAATGCTCAAAAGTCCCGTAAATATATTTTTTGTGACTTCCGAATACGCCAAAGCGAAAAGAGCAATAATAAGAATCAGAGCCCAAACGCCTAAATAAACAAAATTAGCTTTTGCCACGCAGACTGCCGCTGTCAAAAGCAGCGCTGCGGGAAAAATGCCGTGCCACGGCGAAGGCCGGATTTTTTTGCGGCTATCGTCAAGCAAAGGCAAAAATCCGTTGAGAAGGAAAAATATAAAATAAGCGCCCAAAGCAAACCACAAAGCGCGCTGATTCATATGTATGCCTGTCCATAAAAATAAAATTAAAAAAGAAAAGCCCGAAGTGAAAGTATATCCGTTTTTGAAATATTTGCCGTTAACCGTGATAAAAAGAAGTCCGGCGTTTATTAAGGATAAAAGCGCAAGCGCCAAGTACTGCGTTTTGCCGAAAAAAGCAAAAATAAAAAACATTGAAAAAACATTAAACAAAAACGGCGCAAGCGCATAAGCTTTAGTTTCAAATTTATATTTTTTCAAAACAAATACCGCAAAAGCGGTAAATAACATGCAAAACCCCGCGTATATTGCGGCCATATCGTAAGTTCTTAGAGAAACAAAACCTTTTGCAGAAAGAGCAAGCAGTATAAGATAAACGCCTATTGCGGAAAGCCAAACTAAAAAACCCCATTGTTTCTTTACGGCAATCATCATTATCGTAGCCGTAAGAACAGCCATATAAACAGAAAGCGAAACTATAGCGCCGCTTCCGGTTGAAAGAAGAATAGGCGTCAGATATCCGCCGATTGCAGCTAAAACGGCGATGTATTTCGCGTTTTTATGAACTGATATAGCAAATGCTCCGACGGACGCCGCTGCCATTATTATAAATGTTATAAGAATACTGAATATATTAAAAAAGCTTCCCGCGGCAAAAGCCGAAACATACACAAAAACTATTCCTATGGCGCAAAGAACATTGCCTGTCGTCTTAATTTTTTCGTTTTTTATAAAAAGGCCGGCGCATATCAAAGCAGCGCCCGCGGTAAAACCCGCGCACACCCTCATCAACGGAGTTACAAAACCGCTGTCTATGGCATACTTTGTAAAAAATACGATTCCCAGAAAAGCCGCAAATCCGCCAACCCACGCAAAAAGTTTTACGCCCGTGAAAAGTTCCCAGTTTATGGCAGCTTTTTTCTGGGACTGCTGAACTGAAACTGTTTGAGGTTTGGGCTGCTGCGGTTTAACAGTTTCCGGCGCCGGCTGAGCCGGAGCAGGCATTGCTGTTTTTATTGCCGGCGCCTGCGTCTTAGCTGATGTAATAGGAGCTTCGGCAGGCGCTTTATTTATTTCAGGCTTGTATGCCTTTTGAGATTCGGGCTGTTTATCCGGATGCGCGTCTGTGATTTTTAAATTTTTTATGTGTTTTTCAAGACTAGATACTCTTGTCGTAAGATGTAACACATATAAAACTAGCGCTATAAGACATAAAAAAAGAAAAGTCATAATTTTTTAACCTCCATGATAACGGCAGTTAGGAAGTAGGAGGGAGAAGGGAGAAGGGAGGAGGGAGGAAGTAATGTGTTTTCGCTTTGCGAAAACTTATTTAGGTTTCGGCTTCGCCGAAACTCAATGCCTTCTCCCTCCTCCCTCCTACTTCCTACTTTCTAACTTCTATTATAGTAAATTATAAATAATCGTTAAATATGATAAAATAAGCGGATGAACATAAATGTTTCAAATATTAAAATTTCTTATGATGACGTATTGCAAAGGCTTGGTTATCTTAAAACATCCGAGCGCCCCGCTCAAAACCTTGAAATTCAGATAAAAGAGTGTATTGAAACCGCTCAAAAGCTTATTGCGCCGAAATCCGTAATCGCTTTTGATAATATTACGGTATCTGAAAATCTTATAACTTTTGAAAATGGATATAAAATAAAAAGTTTACAGGCTGCAAAGTTGTTCGCAAACTGTTTTAAGGCATATGGAACTGCCGTTACAATCGGAGCTGCTCTTGAAAAAAAGCGGAATGATTTAATTGCGCAAAAAGAAACTTTCAAAGCCATTATTTTAGACGCTGCCGGCTCAGTCGCGGCTGAAGAAGCCGTAGAAACGGTAAATGCCCAAATTAAAGAGTTTGAAGAAAGTAACAATAATATTACTACGAAGCGGTTTTCACCGGGATACGGAGACTGGAAACTTGAAGCGCAGGAAGATTTTTTGAAATGGACAGGCGCAAAACAGATCGGTATAAGTCTGACCGCTTCTTTTCAGATGCAGCCTGAAAAGTCCGTGTCTGCGATTGTAGGAGTTAGAACGGCAAATAATAATTAACAAGTAATAAATAACGGCAACGGCAAAAGGCTTCTCTGTCTTTCATTTATTATTTATTAATTATTATTTATTACTTGTTCTTGGAGTTTTTATGGATAAGCAAAAATTTTTGGACTTACTTCAAAACCGCATTTTAATAATGGACGGCGCCACAGGCACCCAGCTTCAGAAGAAAAAGTATCTTGACGACGTTGAAATACCTGAAGAGCTGAATATCAAATTTCCTGAAAGAATTTCGGAAATTTATTCTTCCTATATTAGTGCCGGCTCGGACATAATTCTTGCAAACACTTTCGGCGCAAACCCTATAAGGCTTAAAGCGCACAATCTTTTTGATAAAGCGTCCGACATAATAGAAGAAGGAATTAATCTTATCCGCAAAGCCGCCGGCGGAAAAGATATAATCGCTGCAGGAGATATCTCTTCCCTCGGCGAATACGTAGAACCGTTGGGAACGCTTTCTTTTGATAAAGCTTATGAAGCGTTTGCTTTTCAGGCGTCAATGCTTGCAAAACATAATGCCGACATAATAATTATTGAAACGATGACCGAAATAAAAGAGCTTAAAGCCGCGATTTTAGCCGCAAAAGATAATTTCAACGGCGCCGTAATTGCCCAAATGACTTTTTCGCAGGACGCAATGACCGTTACCGGAAGCGATATATTAAGTTTTCTCGCAATGGCGGAAAGTCTCGGCGTTGACGCATTGGGAGTTAACTGTTCCGTAGGCGCGCAGGATTTGGCAAAAATGGCAAATTTTCTCTGTGAAAATACGAATCTTCCAATATCGTTTAAACCGAATGCCGGTATGCCTGTATTAATAAACCGCGAAACGCACTTTCCGGGCACGGTTGAAGAGCTTATTGAATCAAGCCTTGAAGCTTATTCTTACGGCGTGAATATGTTCGGCGGGTGCTGCGGAACTAATCCTGATTACATAAAAGCTCTTTCAAAAGAACTTAAAGGCAAAGCGCCGGTAAAACGAAATGTTAAAAAGAGATTTTATCTCTCATCCAGAAACAAAGCTTTTGATATAAATGAAATAAAAAGACCGATAATTATAGGCGAAAGAATAAATCCAACCGGAAGAAAAAAATTTCAGGAAGAACTCCTTCGCGGTTCTTTCGCGCTTGTTAAAGACGAAGCGCGCTCACAGGCGGCGGCAGGCGCTAATCTGCTTGACGTTAATATGGGTATGCCTAATGTTGACGAAGTTAAACTTTTAGCCGAAGCCGTAAACCAAATACAGGAAATTGTTTCCATTCCTTTAAGCATAGACTCAAGCAATCCTAAAGCTTTGGAAGAGGGCGTAAAAAACTGCGCGGGCAGGCCTGTTATAAATTCGGTTAACGGCGAGGAAGCAAAACTTCAAAGTATTTTACCTATAGCTAAAAGGTACGGCTGCGGATTAATTGCGTTAACGACCGACGAAGACGGAATACCGAAAACTGCCGAAGGCAGGCTTAAAATAGCGGAAAAAATTCTTAAGGCGGCCGATAAATACGGAATTAAAAGAGAAAATATAATTTTTGATTATCTTGTGCTTTCCGTAAGCGCGACTCCGGAGCAGATTCACGAAACGTTAAATGCGGTCAAAGAATCAAAAAAACTGTATCCTGAATGCAAAATTCTTCTCGGCGTTTCTAATGTTTCTTTCGGGCTGCCTTCAAGGCAGACAATAAATTCCACTTTTTTAAAAATGGCTTTGGATGCCGGAGTTGATTTCGGGATAATTAATCCTCATGAAGACTGGGGTATCTTCGATACCTTTGCCAAGGATTTGCTCGATAATAAAGATCCCGGCGCAAGAAAATATATGGGAGCATTCGCTTCTTTTAAAAAACAGGCTACTAAACAAGAGAACGAAGTTCTCCCGCCGGATAAACAATTATACTTTGCCGTTTTAAACGGCAGCAAGGAATCCGTACCGCAGATAGTTTCGCAAATAATAGAGTCGGATAAAAGCCCTTTTAATACCGTCAACAATAATGTTCTTGAAGCGTTAAACCTTGTCGGCGACAGGTTTGCCGCAAAAGAATATTTTCTTCCGCAGATAATAATGTCGGCGGAAGCTGCCCAGAGCGCTTTCGCGCTTATCAAAAAAACGCTTAAAAAGGATGAAGCGGCGCAAGCCGACAAAGTCATTATGGCAACCGTTAAAGGCGATGTTCACGATATCGGGAAAAATATCGTATGCGCAGTGCTTGAAAGTTACGGTTTTGAAGTAATAGATATGGGAATTGACGTTGACGCGCAGGACATCGTAGACAAAGCGCAGAAAGTTAAGCCTGTGGCGATCGGGCTTTCAGCATTAATGACAACAACAATGCCGGAAATGGAAAAAGTCATAAAAATAAAAAACACGGCGCATATACAGCCGAAAATAATAGTTGGCGGCGCCGCGGTGACAAAAAAATTTGCCGACGAAATCGGCGCGGACGCTTATGCAAAAGATGCGGTAGAAACGGCGAAGTATGTTAAAAGCATAGTAAAGAGTAAAAAATGAAGCAAAGGCAACCCCAGGGCAATCGCATTTAAACCCTAACTCCGCTCAAGTTAGGTAGTCTATAGTAGGGAATCGAGAAATTATGCAGCATTATAGCGGGTAATTTAGTTTTTCA
>Ga0099364_10005813_pt1 | contig 18171 bp, 25 predicted proteins | sample TergutTh196P3_FD_73070 | JGI IMG/M metagenome (GOLD analysis project Ga0099364, IMG submission 73070) | Microcerotermes parvus P3 segment gut microbial communities from Pointe-Noire, Republic of the Congo - Th196 P3 | ecosystem: Host-associated > Arthropoda: Insects > Digestive system > Gut ...
TGATGGTGTCGGTGTCAATCCGCTTATGCCGCAAGGGTTTGACCGCCTGTGATTTCCGGTTTCTCAACCGTCCTTGACAGTATAACCCCTTGGGCGCTTTCAGCTTTTTTCGGTCAGCCATTATCACGTTATGGCTTAAAGCGTTCATGCCGTAGTACAGGGATTGACCGCCCATGCGTAATTCTTGGGTCATAAACGGCACGAAAATCGCAGTGCTGCTTGTAGTCATGCCGCGCTGTATCTCTATGCCGTTATAGCCGAGAACAAGGCTTGACATATAGCCCTGCTCCTGTTGGAAGTCTAGCCGCTTTAGGGCGCAGTTGTACTTTTGGCAGATACCCGCCACCGTGAAAACGTCGTTTTCGAGCTTCTGCTTGGTGGATGCTGTGTTGGTAATCGTGAATGTCAGCAAAAACATCCTCTCGTTTCTGCTTTGCAGTTCCGCAAGCAAAGCCGCCGCGTCCTTTGAAAATGTCACGAGGTCGGGCGGGAGGATGTCAATGTCGTAACCGCTCCGCGCCGCTTTTTTCTGTTCGTCCATCTTCATTTTATCTATGTCGGTCAGCTTGCCCTTAATCAGTTTAATCGCCTTGGTCTGGTCTACCGTGTTGACGTGCATGGTGATTGTCATTTCAGCGTCAACTTCCAAAAGCTCCGCCAGCAGCTTGTCGGAGAGTTCTGAAGCCAGTATTTGCAGATACGACACCGCGCCCCAAGCCGCGCCCGTGTGGAACGTGCGGGATTGCCTGAAATCAAAACTTGTCGGGGCGATGAAGTCTTTTGTACCCATGCCCGTTTTCGGTATATCGGCCCATGAGAACGAAAAGCCGCCGCGCCACCCGGGGTTAAGCTGCTTATGCAGAATCTCCAGCCGCTCATAGCCATTGAGGGTACGGGCGGCGACGCCGAGCTTTTTGAAGTTGCCTATAATGTCGCTTTCTATCCGCTCCATGCGGGGGCGGGCTTCGGCAAGCGACGCGGCGGGAATCCCGAACGTGATATACTTGGAACGCATAATGCCGTTGTTGCTCCGGGCAATCTGCCCTTTGAGCATATCAACATATTCGGCGCGTATGCTGTTGTAATCATCGTCCTGCATGGGTATGTTCACCTTGTACCGCTTGTTTGCGCGGGTGCGGTGGTTGATGAACGACAACTGGAACGGCAACGCTGAATCAAAGTAGTTCAAAAAGCCGCAATACCCGTCGAATATCGCGGCTTGGTCGTCATTTGAGGCAACAGAGTAATTTATGTCGTCATACTCGATTGTCTTTGTGTAGTAGCCCTCCCGCATCCTGCATACGCCGTCTTGGAGCATTTCGCGGTATGGGATTGTCTGCTGTGCCGTCTGCGGGACGTTGTTTTTGCGCTTTACGCTTCGCGGGGGCTGTTTCGCTTTTTTTGTCTGTGACAATATTTTCATCCTCCTTTGTCAGTATCGCGTACATGTTTTCCGTTTGATACGGGCGTTTCCCCGGTCTGGTGAAAAAATTGCGGATTATGTTCCGCGCCACCTTTTCGGCGGGCAAGCCGTCGCGCTCATACATGGCGAAAAAGAAAAGCGGCAGCATGAACGCAATCATCAAAACCATTGCCGCCGTGTTGCCTATCGCGGAGCGCGTGAATAAGTACGTCGGAATCCCGATTGCCGCTGCTCCCGCGAAACATAGCAACTGCCGTTTCGTGAGGTTGAGCGCGACCTTTGTTTTTATGCGGCTCAAATCGTTGGGGATATTTACATAAGCCATTTTGTGAAAAAAACTCCTTTCCAAAGAATTAACTTCGGGTCAAGTTGACCCGAAGCCGGCTATCGTTCTTCATTGGCGGTCGCGGTCTTTCCGGACTTCGCGCGTGCTTGCCTGTTTTCCCGTGACCGCCAGTATTGCGGGTTGCGCTCCCGCAGGGATTTATTTATATTTTCCTCAGCCGCCGCTTTTTCTTTCGTGTTGCCGGGGACGGCAATCAGCTTTTTATCAAGAAGCTCCCTGAGCGCAACGTCTTTCGCGCCGTTGTCCTCAAAGCACAGAAAACCGTTGTGCTTAACTCCGTGTTTCAAAGCGGCGGGGGACAGTGCGGCGGTCATATCCCTTGCGACCATGACCCCTCCGTTTTTTTCAGCGGACACCATAAACACGCCGGGGCAGAGCTTTTCGCTTGCCTGCACTTCGCCCCACGGCGATTGCCGTATATGCGTAAATGGGCGGGGCGGCGCGGCGGCATCCTCTTGCGCGGGCGGGCTTTCTTGTTCCGCCGGGGGCGCCGGTATTTCATTGCCCCGGTTTATCCTGTCGGTTTCCCACCGCATGATTTGGTTTTCCATCTCGTCTGCCTTAACGTGCGCCGCGTACCTTGACACCTCGCCGTTTACGACGTTGGGGACAATATACACATCCGCGCCGTTTACTTCCCTTAAAGCGGAAATGATGTAGCTGTCCCTGCCGTCAAAAAATTCTTTCCCGATATACGGGTCGTTTGAGGGGTTTTCCTTGATCCGTTCAAGTTCGGTTTTCCATTTTACTTTGAGGGGCAGCACGTCAGCCAGTTCCGTGTAAATCTTGTCAGTCAGCCTTATTGGAAGAACTACGCCTAAAACCTCACCGCCGAGGCTTTTTACAATCATGTTATGGGAATTGGCGTCATAGCCCGCGTTGTCGTCAACAAACAGACGGTTTTCACCGTTGCAGAAAACGTCAACGTAATTCTTGTCATAGCCGAAATACTGCTTTTCGTCCGCATATAAGCTGATAAAAAACTTGTCGCTTATTTCAAACTCAAGCGGTTCCCCGGCCAGTTCAAAATTCCCCTTGTCCCCGCTCACATATTTGAGCAGTTCGGGTCTTTCGCGCAGTGTGATTTTTTCGCTTTCCGACCTGCGGCGTTTATTCGCCTGTTCAATCAAATCGTCAAGCTGCATAGGGTCGGCTTTCATAATGTACTGCCCGTTGCTGATATACAAAGAGCCGTTATCATGGTTCGCGTAGAAAATGCACGGTGATTTTGCGAATGTGCCTATAACGGCTTTACCGATAGGCACGGCCGTTTCGGAATCGGGCAAGCCGGTTTTCGGGTTCATTTCTTCTCCTTTCCCACTTCGGGTCAACTTGACCCGAAGTACTACCGTTCATTGGCGGGGGCGGGAATGGCGGGCGGCATATGGGCGCGCCCGTTTTCCCGCGAACGCCAGTATTGCGGGTGGTTTCGCCGCAAGTTGTTGTTAATACATTCCTCAAACGCCGCCTTGTTGCGGATGCGGGCGGGAATTTCCCATAGCTTCTTGTCGAGCATTTCACGCAAAACTATTTCTTCGTCCGCGTCCTGTTCAAAACAGAGGAATCCGTTTTTACGTTGCCCGTACCTGCGGGCGGCGGGGGACAGAAATTCCTCAATCTCCCGCGCAACCATAGTGCCGCCGTGGTCGGGCGTGTATATGAGGAACACGCCGGGTCGCAGCAAGTCGCAGTAATCAATCATGCCCCACGGTGAGTCTTTTGGCTGTGCAAACATTTCCGTCACTCCCTGTCACCGCGTTTTTTATCGCCTTTTTCTTTAGCAGGCAAGGCGGCGTTGTGCTTGTCGGCTTTATCCTGCGCGTTTTTCACTTGGTCTGCCATGCGCTGGGGCTTCATTTTTTCAGCGCGTTCCATTGCCTGCTCCACTGCTTCATAGTGCTTGGACAAAACCGCCTTGTTGAAATCGTCCCTGAAATCCTTGTCAACAAAAACCGTGTTGCGGTAGCCCGTGCTGCTTGTTTTGTCGGGCTTTGAGGGCATACCGACAAATAAACGACCGTCCTTGTCGGCAACGATTTTGAAATCGTCAATCTTTACGCCGCCGATTTTCACGCTTGCGAAGCCGTACAGGTTGCCCTGCGGCTGTATGGGGCGGGCGGTCACTTCCATTGCGGGCTGCCCCTGTCCGAGTTCCGCCGCCCACTTGCTGTACATGTCCTGTGCAATCACGCCCCGCCGCGCCGCTATCTTGTCGTAGGTTTCGCTGACCGCTTCATCAATGCGGAGCTGTACCGCCAAGTCGAGGCCGACGCCCGCGTATTCCGCGAACTCCGCAATCGGCGCGTTTTTTAGTTTGTCAAAGTATTCTGCGTTGTCGCTGACCTCCAACGCCGCGTTTGATTTTGGGTCTATTGCCATTGGCGCTCCTTTCCGCTTCGGGTCAAGTTGACCCGAAGCTGTCAATTTTTAATGCGCTGAGAAGATGCTTTTTGCGACCGCGCCCGTCTTAAAGAGGGTGAAGCACAATAATACCGTGTAGCCGATTGCTCCCCATATCGCGCCGATGGGGTCGCCGCTTGTCGCTATGCTCTGCACAAGCACCGCATAAATAGCCACGCATACCATAATCAGCAAGCCTTGAAAACCAACGGCAAGCAGGGATTTTAGGTAGTTGCTCCCCATGCCTTGCATATGATGGTTCGTCAGCGTCGCCATTGGCAGTGGCGCCAAACTGGTGAGGATGTATATTTCAATCATCCTGCCGTATACGATTATGAACACGACGATATTCAAAACGACCACGATTATCTGTATGAGGAACGACTGCAACCACAAGCCGATTAGCGAGCCTATGCCCATTGCCATCAGATCGTCCCGGAGCGTCGCAAGCATGGTGTCCGTTACGTCCGTACTCCCGGCGATTATGCCAGCCGCGTTGTTGACGACGTTCTGTGACACGTCAAATATCCCCATCACTATGTTGAATGTATTTGTCAGTATCAGCACCGCAATCATGGTTTTGAACACCCACTTGAAGAATATCCATGTGTCGAGCTGGTGCAGGTTGTTTTGGTCTATGATTAGCTGTATAAGCTCCCATGTCATGACGAACGTGAGCAGCAGCCCCGCAACCGGCAAGACCACCGTTTCAGAGAGAGTCCGTACAAGGTTGAAAACGCCGGGGTTAAATGCCCCCGGCGTCATACCTACGGTTGCCGCTATCTCTCCGACCTGATTGTTCACGGTGTCGAACAAGCCACCGAGGTTACCCATGATGCCGTCAACAAGCAACTCCCTGAGCCAGTCCGTTATCCAGTCAAAGAGAAATCCCATTTATTGACCTCCGCTTCTGCCTAAAACAAGGTCGAGAGCATGGGAACTAAGGTCATTCCGAGCAAAATTACGCCTCCGCCTGCCATTAGCTGCTTCATGCCCTGCGACTTTGCCCCGGCGTTGTCCGAGCCGTAGCCCTCCAGAAGATTGATGACCCCCCATACCGCCAAGCCCGCGCCAAGCGCGACAACGAGTGTTTGCAGCGTTGTAACTGCTGATGTGAAAAATGCCATACCGTTCACCTTGTCAGGCAAATTATTGCCCGACCCTTTCTTTTCTTGTGTTTTTTGGAACAAAAAAACCGCCATTGCTGGCGGCATACACTCCGGGGCTTACATCGGCACTTCGGGTCAAGTTGACCCGAAGCCGCGAACGCCCGGGGTTTATACAAATGCGTCCGGGTCGTCGAGGTCGTCATAATCAAAAATGTCCGCGTCAATGTCCTCGTTGACGGTGCCGTTTCCGGTTATGGGTTCTTCTTCGACCGTTCCCGCTTCGTACACATGGAATAAATCGTTTGGCTTTACTTTCAGCCTTGTGCTGAAAAGCGTTGCCGGGTCAAAAGCGTTTTTCTTGTCCGCTTCTGCCGTGTGCCTGTAGTTAGGGTGTTTCTTCAAATCGTATTTGGGCGAGAAGAAGGGGCGCAAGCCCCTCAGTTGCAAAATGCACTTGTTCCCGTCCATTGTCGTGAGTTCGTCCACCGACATGAGCTCTTTTCCGAGCCGCTGTGTGTTCTGCCCGTAGCTTTCCTGCTGCCCCCGCGTCCGGCTTTCCGTCTGCATGGAGATTGTTTCTTTTCCGAGCGCTTCAGACAGTTCCTTTACCGTGGTATGCTCCCTGCCGCCGAGGAAAATCACGCTGTCGCAGTTGCCCATAATTGTTTCGGCGTGGTCTTTGTAGAGTGCTTTCAGTTGAGATTGCGCTTGCAAAAACAGGCACAGCGATATTTCGCGGGAGCGTATGACGGCAACCAGTTTTTCCAGATTAGGCACTTGCCCGGTGTTCGCGGCTTCATCCCATAAAATCCTTGTGTGGTGCGGGAGTCTGCCGCCGTACTTGTTGTCGGCGCGTTCGCATAATAGGTTGAACATCTGCGAAAAGGCGAGGGCTACGATAAAATTGAATGTCGGGTTCGTGTCGGAAATGATAAAAAAGGCGGCGGTTTTCCTGTCGCCTATCCTGTCAAGCTCCATTTCATCATCGCTCATAACTCCCCTCAGTTCCGCAATATCAAAGGGCGCAAGCCGCGCCCCGCAGGAAATCAGTATTGATTTTGAAGTCTTGCCGCTTGCAAGGCGGTATTTTTTGTACTGCCGTACCGCGAAGCAGTCCGGCTTGCGTTTCTCAAGCCCCATAAACATATAGTCAACGGCATTGCGGAAATTTTCATCATCTTCCTTGACTTCCATGCCGTTTATCAAATCCACAAGTGTTATTAGGTTTCTATCTTCTTCGGGACCCTCAAAGACGATGTATGCGATTAATGCACAGTATAGCAGGGTTTCCGCTTTCTGCCAGAACGGGTCGCCCTCTTTTCCGTCGCCCCGCGTATTGGTTATGAGGGCGTCCACGAATTTAAGTATGTCGGCTTCGGTCTTGATGTAGGACAGGGGGTTGTATTTCATGGATTTTTTGAAGTCGATGCTGTTGAAAACCTTTATCCTGTAGCCCTGCTTCATCAGGAAAGAGCCAACCTGCCCTATTACGCCGCCTTTCGGATCCACGACCACATATGAGCAGTTATGCGCTTGCAGTATGTTGGGCGTCAGCCAAAACCTCGTCTTGCCGCTACCCGACCCGCCGATAATGCAGGCGTTCAGGTTGCGGGCGTTCGCGGGGTTCGCAGGGCGGGTGTTCATGGTCAGGAACTCCGTCCCGGTCAAAATTACGTTGTTCTTAAAATTTGGGTCTATGAACGGTTTTATGTCTTTTTCATTGCCCCATCTCGCCGAGCCGTATTCTACGTCCTTGCGCCATTTTTTCGCTTTTTTCACTTTGTTGTATATGACGAGCCGCAGCAGCGCCGCCCCAGCAATGCCTACAAGCCAGTCAAAGCCGACAAGCCCCGGCGCGAAATCCGACAGCGCCGCGCCTATTGTGTTCCCCATTCCGGCAATCTTCATGCCGATATTCGCGCCGTCAGCGAGCCGGTACGCCGTGCCGAGCTTCAGGCAGAACCAAAGAGCGAACAGATACGGCACGTTGGGGAGTATGTATTTCCGTATTTTAGCGGTCATTCCCGTGCTACCTCCCTTTCTCGTCTGCGCTCCGGGGCTGCGGGTCTTTCGCGTTCGGCGCGTTCGGCGGCGCGGCGCATTTCGTCCATGACGGGCGGGCGCCTGTCCCTTGCGCGTCTCATCACGAGCGCGGAATATTCCGAGAACGCCGCCGTTATTGCGTCGGCCTGCCCGCTCTTGAATAAAAGCAGGTATTTGTTTTTCCCGGTTTTATGGAAGGCGTAGTCAACATTCCATTTCCGCGCCACTTTCTCAAACAGCCCCTTGTCGCCATCAATCGGTATGGTGCTTGTGGGTGCGTTGTGGTTCATCAGCTTTTTTACCGATTGGCAGCCGTGCGGGGTCTGCGCTTCTTTGTGCTTCTTCGCAATCCAGCCGCAGGCGGCTTTCAGCACCTTTGCGAGGTTGTGCGCCGTCAGCTTGGATGCTTTCATCGTAATCGCCACGCTTTCGCGTTCTACTTGCTCTTGGAAAATAATCACCCCTTTCACTTCGGGTCAACTTGACCCGAAGCATATAGTTCGTTGGCAAGTTTGGTTTTTTAAGCGGCGGGGTCGTATCCCGTTTTGCCAAAATGTTTATCAACTCCTTTTTACATCGGGTCAACTTGACCCGATGTTAGCTCCGTTCGTCACGGGCGGGCGCATATTTATAAGCAGCGGCTGGGGCGGTTATCATCTTGGCGTACATTTCAAGCTGCTCTTTCATCGGCATTTTGTCCGGCGGGTCAGGGTAGGCGAAAATCCTGTAATCATCGGGTATATGCCGCCCTTTGTAATGCTCAGTGAAGCTGTCGCCGCTGACCGCGATATAGCCATGCTCTGTGAAAACGCCGCCATCGTTTATGGACACATCACGCCCGTAGGCTTCAAAGTCGATATAGTTTTCCAAATTTTCCGGTATGGACAGCGTTTCCAACTGTTCAATGCAGTAAACGCCTAAATCTTCCTCGTTCATCACATCCGGGTTAAGGTCATAGCAATCGAGGTTCTGGGCGAGGTTAATGAGTTGCTCCACGTCGGAAATATGCTCACCGTATTCAATGGCGGCTTCAAATATCGCCAAATCCCTGTCATCCAGTTCGGCAAGCATATTGGCAAGGTAATTCAGTTCGTCAATGCTCTCGTATTCGCCCAATAGACGGTCAAGCCCGGAAACATCAGTTTTGTAGTCGGTAATAAAGATTTCTTCATACAAAACGCCGTCAACGCCGATACGGGCTAACAATTCCTGTACATCGGTTTTTTCTGCGGGTAGTTTCAAGTATTCGCCGCAGAGGTCGCCCTCAACGTACTTGCCGAGATTGGTAACATATGCTTCAACCATCGGTTCTCGCCTGTCCTTGCGTTTTCACCGTCAGTATGCCGTCAAGAGTGGTCGCAGTTATTTTCAGCCGCGCCGCCGTTGCTATGTCGTTTTTCACCGCTTCGTCGATGCCGCCGCCGCAAACGACAAGCACATGGGAGCGGCGCAGGAGGTCGCGCCCCATGTCAATGCCGCTTTTGTGTTCTTCGGGTATTTCAGTGTTCAGGAAAAGCGGCATAAACAAAACAGGGCATATCGGCGAGAATCCCGCTTCATACACAGCCCTGCAATACTTCGCCGCTTTTTCCGTTGTTTCGTATTCGTCGCCGCCCCATGCGGCGGTTATATATGCCAGTGGTCGTTTCATTGTGAAACCTCCTATCTGTCGCCACGGTCATGGCTTTTATTTTTTGTTGGAATGTTCATATCATCAAGCGCCATCTGCATTTGCGCCATCGCCAGTTGTTCTTTGATTCTCGGCGGCTTGCAGTCAGCGGCTTTTTCCGAGGCTGGGGACGCCGCCATCGGAAAACTCGTTTGAGTCTGCCTTTGATATATATTGCCTGTGTTTTCAAGCGGCATTGCCCTATCCCCGGCGACGATGAAATGGTCTAACAGTTGTATGCCTGTTGATTCAAAACTCTTGCGGAGTTCTCTTGTCACGTCATGGTCGAGTGAGGATGCCGTTAGGCTTCCGCTTGGGTGGTTATGGGCGACCATTACGCTGTTCGCATTGCAAAACAACGCTTCTTTGAGTATTTCCCGTGGATATACCGCCGACGAATTTAGCGATCCGGCCGTTATTGTTTTAGTCGTGATTACATCGTGTTTCGTGTTTAGGTATGTCGCCACAAAGTATTCCCGGTCTTTGGTGTCCGCAAAATAGTTGCAGAAATACTCCATTGCGGCTTCTTGGGAGTCCAGGGTGTAGCTTTTGTTCTTATCGCCTTGTTTCACAATATCGTACATATTCTTGAAATCGAATATGGCGGTTAGCTTGTTGCGCTGTGCGTTTGTCGAGCATAGTTGGTTCGCGCATGGGAGAATCTGCCCTGCACCGTTTTCTTTGATGAATCTGCTGATTCTGCCCCTCGGTATTCCTGTCTGTTTTTCGAGAAGTTCCGCAAGACGTGCAGTATCATCGTTGTACTGGTTATCCTGATTCATGGGGAACACCTCGCTTTTCCATGCGTATCAGCAACTCGGCTATCTCAGCAAGCTCTGCGGTATTAGCGTCCGCGCTCCGCATAAATCCATCCAATCCCTGCGTTTTCAACGCTGACAGGCTTTTGCCCGGATTCAGCGAAACGCCGGGGGAGATGGAATACAAGGAATTAATGAACCGTTTGCGTATCTTATCCGTCATATATCCAATCCTCCTTTACCTCTCGCCCCGGCTTGCCAATTTGAAAACCATGCGCGATATGCCGCTTGTTTTCAATTTCTTCCATAATAATTACCGTTCCTTTGAAATATCCCGCTCCTGTCCGTGCGCGGCCGCAGCGGTCAAATCGTCGTTGAAATCCTTTGCCGTTGGTAGTTCAATTCGTGCCGTATAGCCCAAGTCTAAATATTTACCCGCCATAGTTTCGGAGGCTTCAAGCCCCGCCGGGTCGTTGTCAAAACAAAAAACCAGTTCATTGACCGTTTTTTGCTTATTCAGAAAAAAAGACAGCGCGGCATCCGACAATCCTGACAATGACAGGCGGTTATGGTGTGTCCATGCGTCATTATCGCCGCTTGCCATGTTTTCAAGGCTTGCGTGGCTCAATAAATCAATGGCGGATTCGTAAATATACAGCCGTGCGGAGGCCGGGGATGTTACGTTGAAGCCGTACCGTTTGTCGCTCCCGGCGCAGTCTCCCCGGAACTTACACTCGCCATATGTCCCCCGCAGGCTTGCGAACCGCGCCGCGCCGTTATCGTCATAGCCAACAAAAACCACGTTGCCGCGTATGTCCTCATACAGTTTTCCATCTTGAATCAGCGTGTCGATTATGCCACTGTCAATGCCGCGCTTGCCGCACAGGTAGTCGTACAGGCGCAGGGGCGTGCCCGCTTTTTGGGGAAGTATGAGGGTTTTCGGCTTTTCCGCTCCCTGTCCGGTCTGCGCCATAGCCGTCGGAATCCCTGCCACAGTTTCCACCGCTTCACGGAACGGCATGTTTTCAACTTTTACCAAATAATCCAACACGCCGAAGCCGCCCGTATTTTTGCTGTGCCAGTACCAAGAAAGGCGGTTATCCTTTACCACAAGGCTTGGGTGCTGTCGGCAACGGTACGCGCCGCCCTTGTGGCTAAACGTAAAGCTGTTGTATTTTTCAAGGAACGCGACAACATCCGCGCCCCTTGCCTGTTCTATCGTTTTTGAGTCAATCAACTCAATCACCCCCGTCACTTCGGGTCAAGTTGACCCGAAGCCTTTACTTTTCCGGTTGGTCTTTTTTCTTATCAGTCTTGCCGAGTTCCGGCGGGTTTTTCTCCTTGTACTCGTCAAGCAGCTTCAAGATGGTTGCTTTCATATCCTTGGGCGATTTGTCCGCGCCAAAATAGTTGCTGAGTTCCTGTCCTGATATAATCACTTTGATTTCCTCCTTTTTTTCTTCTAACATAATGCCGTCTATAACGTCTCCGTTCAAAATGCCCTTGCCGTCAAGCTCCCTCATGCGCTGCGCCTGCGCGTGTGACGGTGCGGATTCCTGCGCTTCTATCGTCATGGCGATATACTCCTGCATTTTGGGCTTGATGTATGACAACTCAAACGCGACCATAAATGACTTGATTGCTTTTTCGTCAACCAGCTTCATCAAGTCGGGGTTAAGGTTGTTCAGCGCGATATACCGCTGTACTTGCTTTGCGGACATATTATTTTTTTCCGCGACAATCTCGTTCGAGCGTTTTCCCACATCTCCGGTGGCTACGCCCTTATGCCGTTCGCCCTGCCGCTTGATTGCGTCCAACTGCATTTTGAGGGCTTGGGCGCGTTCGCTTACCAGCATTTCGGAGCGTTGGTTGAAGTTGCTTTCCGTCATGGCGAGTATGGCTTCTTCGTCCGTCATGTTGCGGACGACGCAAGGGACGTTTTTTATCCCCGCCAGTTCGCTTGCGTGTTGCCGCCTATGCCCCGCGACTAGCTCAAAGCCGCCGCCGTCACGGGGGCGCACTATGGCGGGCTGGTCTACGCCGCGCTCTTTGACACTTGCGACAAGGTTTTTCATATCATCATCGTCCCGCACTTGGAACGGATGATTTTTGAACGGGTGTAGCTCGGCGTGTTCAATATATACGATTGTCTCAGTTTCATTTATGCGGTTCGCGTCCCTCGGCTGTTCGGGTTCTGGCGGCGCGGCGGTAGCGGGTGGGGTTTCCTCTTTGCCGGGGGTCTGCCCGGATGTGCCGCCGATACCGCCGCCGCCGACACTAGCCGCATTTTTGTCCTCTTTTTGGGCTTTGGGCGGTCTGCCACCGCGCTTGGGTTTTTCGGGTTCAGGCTTTTCCGATTTGCCCTGTTTTTCCGTCTGCGGTTCTTTTTCGGATTTCGCCGTTGTATGCTCAACTTTGGGGTTGAACGCTCCGGGCTGTCTGCCGCGCCGTTTTGGGGCATCTGCTTCTTTTTCCCCTGCGTCTTGTTCGGCGGCTTGTTTTTCCGCTTCTCTGCCCGCCGCCTGTTTGCCAGCTTCGGGGGCGGGGGGAGAGTCGGCAATCTCCGGCGCGGGTGTTTCCTGCCCCGGAGTTTCGGTTTGCGGCTGTTCGGTCTGCGGCATTTCCGCTTCCGCTTGCCCCGGTTGTTCGCCGGGCGCGGTTAGGTTTTCGGGCGATGCTTTAGTTTCATCAACTTTATTTTCGCCGTCCAAAACTTCATTTGCGTTGTTTTCTGCCATGCGTTGTTTCCTCCTACAATTATTTTCGCGCAATAAAAAAGCCCTGCGTTGCCGCAAGGCGATAGATACGGGAAATTCCCCCTTTCAGTCAGCTATCTACAATATGGTATAACCGCTTCGGGTCAAGTTGACCCGAAGATGGGGAGTCACCGCACCATACAAGCACCGCCCGTTGTCATTATGGCGGTGCTGTATTGGTGTAGGTGGCTCCCTTGCTTGATTTTTTCTGTTTATACATTGTCAATAGATGTAAGGCAGCATCGTAATAAACTATGCGCCTGTCGGTCAGGCATACCGGGATTTATATTTGTATTTTAGATGGATGCCGTTGTACTCACCAGAAGGTGAGCGATATTTAATTGTTGCCGGAGTCAGCAAGTATAGCATTACAACACAGATTCCGGAATGGGTATCAGCCGGGCAGTGGGTCAGCACGGTGATGACATTTGCTCTTAATACTGTGTTGGTGGCCATGATCGCTAGGCTGGGCCATATATACGAGCAGCGCAAAGGAGAAAAGTGGAGAGATGCGGGAGGTAAATGCGATGCATAACACAGATGGCATATGGGAAGCTGTAATATCCGTCCTGCTTGCCGCAGCAGGAGGATTTGCGCGGCTGTTAGGCAAGAAGGAGAATACCCGCTTGAATTGGGGCAACATTCTGTCGGAGTTATTCATATCCGGTTTTGCCGGGCTGATGGTACTGCTGCTTGCTCGTACTGTTGGATTGTCGGGGGACTGGCTCGGCCTTGTTTCCGGCATGGCCGGGTGGATAGGACCGCGTATTCTCACGTTGGTTGCGAAACCGGCGGGCAAAGCCATTGGTCTCGACGTCGATACCGAAAAAAAAGAGGACGGGGATAAATCATGAGTCTTAATGAAAACAAGAACAGAACGCTAACCGAAGGCGATGAGGATCGCGTATACCCAGAGGGAATTGCGGAAGAAATTAAGCAGGCTGATTCTGGGATTAAGCCATTCGCAAGCCAAGTAAAGGAATGGTAGGATAAAGCGCATGGCTAAGGTTGAGTTATTGACTAATGCAGAGCTCAATAAGATACTTTCTTCTGGGGCTTCTGTCGTAAGAGCTATCGATGTGGCTACCAGAAGAGAATTTAATCTTTGTTTTGGCGGCCATAGAAATGATCATTATGATGTGACGCCTCAAACAGAAGCGGATGTAAGGATAATGGAGCAAATACAAAATCGTACTATACTAAATGTGTGGCGCCCTTCAAGACCAACGGTTCTGGTTTTGGGAGATCGGATGGCTGCTTTCGGTCTTTGTAACTTCATGCATCACATACGCGTCGGAGGGGGGAATCCTGGGCCTAAATATCCAAGCAGGAACGAAGCTGGTCCTCCATGGACTATGGTAACAACGGCAGGCAAAGAGACTGGCGGCGGTCATATGTGCGGTTACGCATCAAACTCCGTTGGCGGTGCTGGGGACGCGCCCAATGCTGCCTGTAGCGCGGAAGCGAATGCTCATGCGAGGCTACAGCACAACGGCGCCAGAGGCGGACAGGCTAGGGCGGCCTGCTACGAGGCTTATATCTTAGGCAATCGCATTTTCGGCAATATGCCAACGCTGGTGCCGGCAGCTCCCCCTGCCCCTACTAACACCCATACGGTGGCAAGCGGAGATACTATGAGCGGCATTGCCAAAAAATACGGGGTCACGCTTGCGGCGCTTTCAAATGCGAATCCTCAGATAGCGGATATTAACATAATCTATGTCGGGCAGCGCATCAACGTGCCGATCGCTTTCCAAGAATACAGCGTTAGGGTTACAGCTTCCGCTCTCAATGTCAGAACAGGGCCGGGGACAAACAATCTTATTGCCAGGGATGTTCTCAAAAATGGCTCTGTAGTTACGGTGACAGAAGAAGCTGACGGAATCGGCGCAAACAGATGGGGCAGAGTAAAGAACTCGCAAGCAGGGTTGTTAGGCTGGGTGGCTTTGGATTTCACCCAGAGAATATGAAGGGAGCAGCATCATGGATAAAGATTGCAAAACCTGCCAACACGGGGCAGTCCTCTACCAGCAGAAAAAAGAGGACCGATTCTCTAACGCTTACACGCCGACCGGTTTTGTCCGGTGCTCCGGGCCCAGATACAAGGGCCGGGTTTATTTTTGCCGGGACAGCCGCAAGGCGTGTGACGATTACAAACAAAAGGAAAGGAGAACTTAGGCCATGGAAGAATTGTTTGGCACTTTGCTGCAAGCTATCCTCGCTGTTGCAGTGCCGATCCTCACGGGGTTCTGCGTGAGGTTCATTAGCAAGCGGACTGAGGAAGCAGCGGAAGCGGCAAAAAACGAGATTGCCGCAAGGCACATCTCGCAAATCGGCGATGCCGTGACAACTACAGTTGCGTATATCTCGCAGACATTCGTGGACGATCTTAAAAAGAGCCACAAACTCACTAGAGAGGATCAAGAAGAGGCAATGAGCAGGGCGATAACGTTGGCAAAAAGCCTGCTGACCTCAGAGGCAGCGCGATTCATCGACGAGGTTTATGGTGATATGTCAAAGTTTCTGGCAGCCAAAATCGAAGCTGAAATCAAGCTGCAAAGAATCGACTGAATAAAGGACGCGAAACGCCCTGCCTTGGATAAATGTTCCAAGGCAGGGCGTTTTTTGTGTTTATGCAGATATAAAATACACACAATTAACTTTTTGTTCACTACTTGGCTTGTGGTTAATGGTATAATTAAGCATAACCAAAACAGGGGGCTAAGAATATGACGATTCGAAAAAGCGCGAAAGGTAATATTTATCTAAATGTCAGCGACCTCGAAGTAAAGTGGGCCGAGGAAGTTAGCGGGCTCACGTTATCCGAGGACAGGAAAATCGCATTTTTTGACGCGCAGCAAGTGCAGAGCCTACAAGATGCGGCCAGGATATTCAAAACTGCGATCATGGCGCATGGAAGATACGCCGCTGGGGATGAGCTGCAAATCTGGATGGAAATGAAAGGGCAGCTTGAAACAAGAGCGGTAGAGCTAAAAGCTGGTTAGCTCTGCCCCACAAAAAGCCGAGCCGGGCGGCTAATTCCGGCAGAAAGAGAGAAATAGCAATATGAAAACTTTAGCAGACCTTATGATGGCAGCCCAGTGGTACGTCCAGTATAACGGCGATGCCCCAACACTCGAAGAAATCAACAAAGAAGATAGAGAATTAGATGAACAATTCCCTGATTCGTTGGGGTGTTATGAATTTGAGCCATTTTCGCAAGAATTGGTAGATGAGGCTGTACAAGGGGGATTTATTGTATGCGATGCAGAGCGGCGCATCTATTTATTGTCAGAAGTATACCGCTCCGTTGCCTCAGAAAAACTACGGCTAGAATTATCTAGCTTAACGTACAAAGAGCATATAAGAAAGCAGCTTAACAATGGGTTTGCGTGGCGAAATGGCCGGCTGACGCATTCCATCTATGAAAAAGAGAGCCATTAGGCTCTCTTTCCCCGCATACTTCATAAATACAGTATTCCAATCCACAGCGCACGATTACGGCAGATGCCATTCCCATGCCCTGACATACCGGGCGAACCCAGTATGCACATATTAGCACAGGCGCAGATGCCTGTCAAGAAAACTTTAATTAGAAAGGAAATAATACCATGACTTACAAAGATCGGATAATAAGGACCCCGGAATTTTTCAAAACGCAAGCACCACGCGACCCCGCCAAATTGTTCGCCGCCACTGGACTACCGGGCGAACCGTCAACTTCTTTTTTGGACTCGCTGCGGGATTTGGAAGCATCCGAAGCTGAAATGAAAGACGGTGATGACAATGCCCTTTAGCCGCGATAACGCCATCACCATCGGCAGCAAAGGGGGCAAGAACCGCTGGAAGTGCAGGGCGGGGAAGCCACCTAGGGACAAGCGCATAAGCCTTGCGCTTGCGCAGTCAGAAATAGACACGATCGATAAGAAGGCGCACGATGCCAAAACTTCACGCGCCGACCTCATAGTCATGGCTGTTGAAGATTATCACGCTGGCGAGAAAACTGAATAGCGCAACCAAGCCCCCAACCCGTTTCCCAAAGTGTTACAATAGTGTTATAGTTCAAATCGCATGGGCATCTAATTTTCACTAAACCCCTTGTTTATAAGGCGTTGCGGGGCATATTGCCAAGAGCAACTAAAGAACGCAGCGACCGTGATGGTGCTACCAACACCGCCACGGCGAATGTAGGGAAACTCTATACGCTCACGCCTACAGACACGGAAAACCCGCCGCTACGACTGCAAACCAGTATACCTTTAAATCTAGTTTTTTTCAAGCTGGTTTTGCGTCCGTCGGTTTTGGTTTGCGTATGTTAACGCTGAAAAGACTTTTCAGGCGCGTAGGCAAGGCACAAAATGCCCTCCTGCGCGTCTTTTATTATGGCCTATAATATTAGGAGGCTATTGAGCGGATAAATCTAGATTCTGAGCACCACACGTTGGAGATTGTGTTTTTTGACTCACGAAGCCAAAAAATGATCAATAAGGTGGAGAAAGCGTTTCTAATATGCACAAAAACTCTTTCACAAGGATGTATCATAACACTAGAACTCAACCCTATGTTAAATGCGCTATTTTTGTGTGAAGCAGGTTTAGGTGGCCTCCACTCAAACTTTGGTAGCGTTCCAAGCAATTGTGTCTATGAAAGACTCAAAGAAATAATTCTAGCATTTCGCTGGGAATGATGTAATAACAGCATGGCGTAATACCGATGCAGATAAGGAACAGAAACCCTCACGTTGTCAGCTCCCCAGCCAAATAATACAAGAAATGAGAAATAATGTAATGCATTTTGAAGAAGAAATTATTACGGCAATATACATTGAAAAAATGAAAAAAAACGAAAGATATGCCAACTATAGCGAATATGATTGTTTCACTAAGCTATTTCCGATGAATTGGAATAGTGCTGATAGCAGTTTGAAAAAAAGCTTTTTAAAGAAAGCGCTAGAGAAAAATACCTGTTTAAGAGAACTAGAAGATATAGGAGATCTATTTGACTGAAGCGCTAAGAGTCAAACAGCGGGCTTAACAAAAGAGCACAGCACATTCCGGTGAAAAAGCCGGAACCGACCGAACACAGACGCGTAATATGCTGTTTTCAGGAAACTTCGCATAGTACTTCACAGGATGATCCCGCTGTGCTACGGTTTATGCGCGAAGGCAAAAAATGCTAAACAATGCTCTATATCTGACAGTGCTGACAAGAGCAGCTCTCAACCCTCATCAGGTAAAGGCGGTTGGAGAGTATGTGCTACATCAGGCAACAGCCTTTTCCCGTGAACCATAGCAACTACTTGCGCTTCGCCGTTTATTAGCTCATATATGATTCTATATGATCCAAGAAAAATCTCCCTTACGGATGGTAATCCAAGTTCGGGGACTAATCTGCCGATTTCTGGAAATATCTCAAGCTTTTCGGTGGATTTAAAGGCTTCATCCACAAATTTGTCTGCATAGTATGCCGAATCTCTAGAGATATACTCCCGTATACTCTGCAAATCTGCCAAGGCGCATGGCATCCATAATACCTTGCTCATGCGACTCCCAGCATTCTACGAGCTTCCTCAATAGAAATACCCTTCCCTTCTTTTGCCTCCTGCCGCCCTTTTTCGACTTTTTGAAGTACATACAAAGAGTAAAAAACATCATTCCAGTCAGCAGT
>Ga0099364_10005814_pt1 | contig 18170 bp, 21 predicted proteins | sample TergutTh196P3_FD_73070 | JGI IMG/M metagenome (GOLD analysis project Ga0099364, IMG submission 73070) | Microcerotermes parvus P3 segment gut microbial communities from Pointe-Noire, Republic of the Congo - Th196 P3 | ecosystem: Host-associated > Arthropoda: Insects > Digestive system > Gut ...
CAGTCTTTGACAACATTACCGGACGCACGATAACGGATTATGAGATGCGGGCGTTTGACCGGCTGAAATTCGGGATTGACTTTGGCTTTGCCGTTGACCCGTTTGCATGGGGGAAAATGCATTATGACGGCAAGCGGCAGATTTTGTACATTCTCGACGAGATATATGAGCAAAAACTATCGAACAGATCCGCCGTCGATAAAATAAAAAAGAAACATCCCGGCGCAATGCGAATCATTGCCGATTCGAGCGAACCGCGCACGATAAGCGAGTTTCAAAATTTGGGGCTTAATATCGAAGGCGCGAAAAGGGGCCATGACAGCATTGAACACGGCATAAAGTTTTTGCAGGATTTGACTGAAATCGTTATCGACAAAAAAAGGGCTCCGAACGCATATCGGGAGTTTACGCTTTATGAGTACGACACCAACAAAAACGGAGAATTTATCTCCGCTTATCCCGACAAAAATAACCACTGGATAGATTTGGCGAGATATGCGCTCGAATCCGAAATGCGGGAGAGCAGGATATATACGTCTAGCTTAAAGTTTTATTAAGTTTAACAAGGATAACGAGCATCCGCCTCAAGGCGGTTTTCTTTTGCCCGAAAGGAGGCGGCGATCATCATACAGTTAGACCGCGAATATTTTGAATCGCTCAACGAAGAAAAGATCGGCGAACTGCTAGCGCTCGCCAAGCCGTACTTTGCGCACCGTAAAAATCTGTACAGGCGGTATCGCCGCAAAGACAGCCCAACCGAACTCATGAACAGCGGCAACGATAAGATTGTCGTTGCGTTCGAGAGCTATATTGTAGGCATGGCGAGAGGATACTTATCCGGCAAGCCGCCCACATATGCAGTGGCATCCGGCGACAACGAGAACGGCGCGGATGCGGACGAATATCAGGCGCATATTGATTACATAAGACGTTACAATGACGATGCGGCTACATTTGCGGAACTGATCCATGACTATATCGTTACCGCTGCGGCGTATCTGTACATAACGGAAAGCGTAACCAATGAAATAGTTTACACGCGGATGGACAGCCGAAACACTATCTGCATCTACGACTACGGAACCCCGCCATACCCGGTTGCAATGGTCAGGGTTTGGGAGGAACAAGAGAAGGAAAAGATAGAGATAGTCACCGAAAAGTCGCGCAGGGTATATTATTCAGACGGCAAGGCGGCGGAATTCGAGGATTACAGCGACGGGCTTTTGCGCACAATGACGGAAAAGCCGCTTTACTGGGGAGATGTGCCGGTCGCCGCATTTGAGAACCCCGATAATTTGTCTATTTTCGAGCCTGCAATAGGGCTGATAGACACATACGAAAAACTGATGACCAATATCAGGAATATGACGCAGTACAACGACGGCGCCAAACTGCTGATAAAGGGGTATTCTCCCGAAAACACTATGTTTCTCGACGTTTTGGACAAAGATGGCAATGCTGTCGGAAGAACTGTGAATCCCGCGTGGAAGCAGGAGGAGAAAGAATTATATGAGGCATCCGCGCTGTTTTTGCACGAAAACGCAAGTGCCGAATGGATGCTTAAAAATGTCGATTACAGCGGCGTGCTTGATTTGCTTCGGCACATAGAGCGCACGATAACCACCACAACCACGGTGCCAAGCGCCGCCGACCTGACAAGCCCTAATGCGTCAGGCGTGGCGTTAGGATATAGCCTCTACTCCCTCGACCAGTATGCCGCGATAGTGGACAGGATCTTTAAGAAAGGGTATCTGCGGCTGTGGGAAATCGTCACGAACAGATTGAACTTGAAAAACAACGCAAACTTTGATTTTCGGCTCGTGGACATCCATTTCAGCCGCAATGTGCCGACCGACAGGGATGCGAGCATAGCCCGGGCAAAAAGCGCTTACGACGGCGGCAGCGGCATAGTCTCGCTGGAGACGGCGATTGGCGTTTCGGGAATTGAGGTCGATAGCCAATCCGAGGTCGCAAGAATAGAGGCCGAACGCACAAGAATATCGAGCGTTAGGGATATCGTGGAGTTGAGGAGCAACAACCTCATAGACGAGCAGACGGCGACCGACATGCTATATCCAGAAGAGCTTGCCGACGATGTTCGACAGCGCATCGCGGCTGAGGCGTTAGGCATGGACGAGCATGAGGGTGACGACGGTGAGGCGGGCGCGGAAAATGGACAGAGCAACGAATGAGCGTCTGCGAGAGCTTGATCGACGCTTGCAGCTCATATACCGCGAATCCTACGAAACCGCCGTAAAAAATCAGGCAAAGGCCATAGAGCGATTGGAGGCGTTTGACGCAACGCAATACGACTTTCTCTCTGGCGAGGAATTGATGGAAATGCGCAGGAATTATGCGATACAGGTTCAGCGCACGACCGGCATAACGGAAAGCATAGCCCGCGATATCGCAGACAGCGGACGCATAGCGGCGCAGACAATACAGGAAGAGAACCTTAACATATTCGAGGCCGGATATAGGCATTCGCTCCGCTCAATTGACCGACAATTGCCGTTTGTTGGCATGGATTGGTCAATATACGACAGGAACCATCTTCGGGCATTGCTCCTCGAGGCAGACAAGTCCCCGTTCTCGCAGATTGCCTACGGACGGCTCGGGGTCAATGAGAACCGCGCAATGCGCGTTATCGTCCCTCGGCTTCAAAACGAGCTTACGCAAGCAGTAATCCTCGGAGAGGGCATACCTAAAATCAACCGCAGAATACGCAACACCGTTAGCATGAGCTACAGGGACGCGCAGAGGATAGCCCGAACGGAAACGCTGCGCGTCGCAAATCAAGGGCGTATGTTGGGCTTTGAGCAAGCGCGGGACGATTACGGGATAGAGATGGAAAAGCAGTGGATCGCCACGCTAGACGACCGAACACGCGACTCTCACTCGCACATGCACATGGAAAAGGCGGAGCTTGACGAGGAGTTTTCAAACGGCTTAATGCATCCGCTAGACCCAAACGGCCCGCCGGAAGAAATAATCAATTGCCGATGCGTGGTCGCTTCGGTGCTTAAAGGATTTAGTTTTAGCGATAGAAAGTAGGTGACAATATGGACAACAGAAAAGGATTCCGCAATTTTCAACTCGCCTGCATGGGTTGGCTGAGCATAGCTATCGCGCCAACCGTGCTGATAATCACGACGCTTATATACGGCTTGCCGTTCCCGCAATCTATCTCCGAGACCGGTACAATGGCTAACATGGTTTCGTCGATACTGCCGTTTGCGCTCGGCGCTTTGGCGCTGTTCTCACTCAGCTACGCCGTCCGGTACGCCTATGACTATTTTTGGGACAAACTGTTTACGCTGTGCATGTGCGCGGGCTTCACGCTCGTAGCCATGTTCCCTTGCGCGTCGCCTTATATTACGGTTGATAGGGTAGGCGTGTTGGGCGTGTCGCCGGCAGTTTCAAATTGGATACACTGCGTAGGCGCTCTGATAGGGTTCGGCGCGATGATATGCTGGATACTGTTCTGCTTTACCAAGTCGGACAAGGCGAAAGAGGGCCAGACCAAGGAAAAGCGGCTGCGGAATTTGATATACAACGTCATGGGCTACAGCGTGACCGTTTGCCTTGCATTTTTCGCATTGTCCGTCACAGGGCAGTTGATAATAGGCTTTGCCCTGACCTATTGGCTTGAGGCGGTAATCCTGTGCGGGAGCGGCGTTTGCTGCCTTGTGAAGTCCGGGGCGGTCTTCAAGGATAAAAATAATTAAGGAGCGGGAGCGATGACGAGAAAAGAGCTTGAGGAGACGAAGGAACTTTACTATAGTAAGAAATTTCCGAATGGCAGAAAGTGGAGTGTAAGTCACGATGTTGTGAATCAATATTTGCATGATACTCTTGGCAAACTAATCCGTACCGTCGAAAACGGGCTTGAAGATGAACCTGAACTTTTGCCCTGCCCGTTTTGCCCTGATGGAGGGAATACGATAGTTGCGGAAGTTGGATTGGATAATTTGACGGTATTTGCTCCGGGCTGTATTGAGTGTGGTGCAAAAATTGATTATTCCTTTACAAGCCGAAAAGAGGCGATAGCCGCATGGAACACCCGCGCAAGCAATCCAATCAACGGATGTGGAGATGCACACAGCAATGATGGTGACACAATGCCTGTAATTGACAATGTTTCGTTTTTTAAGATAGCCAACATAGGGCATGGCGTTAAACAAGAGATAGAATCCGTAAAAGCGCAGCGAGACGCATGTTTCAATATGCGGGGGCCAATAATCGAGTTTGAAAACATAGAGCAGGCGCAAGAATGTCTGGCATATTGGAAAAATCTGCTATTCCTTAACGACTGGATAATCCGCGTTGTGCTGGAAGAGCCAATATCAGACAATAGCATTGGCGAAAATTGCATAACGTATCCCAAAAAATGCTCTATAATCAGAATAGGGGCGTTTAATGAAAAATACAACGAATCCCGAACACTTAAATACTGCGCCGAAGGCATTCTCGTGCATGAACTTTTGCATATAATCATGGACGTTGGCAACGTAAGCGATTTGCGGACGATTGAGCAGATAGAGTTCGAGTGCTTGCAGCACCAAAAACTCGAAATGATGGCCCGGTCATTGCTTATGGCAAAATACGGCATAGGGAAAGAGTTCTTTGAATATGAGCAATAAAGAAATGAGAAAAACCGTCAACGGATGGACTGATGAACAAATATTTAACGCGCAAGTATACTTGCTTGCAACGTATGCAACGCAATCCGAAAGAGATAAGCTGTTGAAGCGTAGCGGTATTGTATTCATAGTTCTATATCACATTATTTTGTTCAAAGCTGAGTTTAGGCGAAGAAAAGAGAACTTATGAAAGAAACGTGCGTGACTTGCAAATACGGACTGAATGGCGACTGGCACTGCAACGTCCTTTGGGGCGGAGGCATTATTTGTGTGAATGATGATTCAGATAAATGCACGGAGTTTGTGACGGCAGACGGTTATTGCGGGATGTGGGAGAGCAAATGAAAATAGACATTTTAGGCACGGAATACGATTTTGAAGAAACTACAGCAGAACGGGATAGCAGACTTTCGGATGAAACAGACGGATATTGCGACCGATATGACAAGCGGATAGCGGTTGAAGTTGATTTTTACGAAGACCATCAGACCAGCGTACTAAAAATCGACGAATACAAGAAAAATGTAAAAAGGCACGAAATTATTCATGCTTTTTTAGCCGAAAGCGGCATGAATGAATGGTGCGATAATGAATTATTTGTAGAGTGGATAGCGTGGCAGTTCCCTAAAATGTTAAAGACGTTTCAAGCGGTTGGCTGCATATAGCGGCGGGAGGAAACATGATTTTCAAAATATGCCCTGATTGCGGTCTTATGATGATGCCGCATTATACGACATCCGCTACGATATATGCCTGTATATGCGGGTATTCGGAAAGTGGCGTTAAAATCACTTACACCACAAACGCAAGCACCACAGCCGTCAATCCATACAATATCATGCGGGGCAGTATATGAATTGCGGTGAGCAAATGGACGTTAATTATATATCAACTTCTAGCATGTAATTGATGTCTACAAACAACGCTCTAAGGCGGTTTTTCGTGGAGGTAAGCCGATGTCCAAAGAATATCAAGACAACTCACCTGCCGCAAAATCTCAAATGGCAGCCAATGTTATCAAGGCGCTGACAGCGATGGGGATTAAAAACCAAGAAATCGTCACAAAAATTATAACTGAAGGGCCGGGATATTTTCGACCTCCGGTCGACACCGGACGATTGAGGTCGAGCATGACGTATCAGGTGGACGAGCAAAACGAGGTCGTAATCGTTGGCAGCAATGTTGAATATGCGCCATATGTACACGAAGGCACGTCTCGAATGACGGGCAGGCCATTTTTGAAAGACTCGCTCGAAAATTACCGTGACGATTACAACGAAATCGCCACAAAAATACTCGGCGATGGATTCGGCGGGAGGTGATAAGCGTCGAGCAGATAAGATGCGACTGTCATGGCAGGCAAAAAATCATTGCAGAGCGCGACGACGACGGCAATGTATATGTACAATGCCGAGGGTGCAGAGAGAAAGTCAAAATAGAGCCGAAAGGCATTGCGCCAGGTCGGAAAAAGCTTTTTGCGGACAATCCGACAGTGCCATAAGCATAGGTTAATAACTAGAGCCGAAAGAGCCGGAAGATGCAGCATTGCGCTGTGTTTTCCGGCTTTTTTTGTTGCCCTTTTCCGGTTGGCGTAAAAGAACCGGATATTATAACGGACTTTCAGGAAGAGCACTGAAAGGGCGAAAGGAGCATCACGAAATGAAAATAGACCCGACGACAGGACTTCCAATTGAAGAAGACAAAGACGCGCAAAGCCAAACGCCGCCAACGGGCGGGCAACCCCCTCCCCCACCTCCGACGGACGACGGACATGACGCTCAAGACGGCCCTCCGACCAATACCCCGCCAGTGAATTATGAGGATTTGCTAAAGACTGATAAGGCGCTGCAAACGTTATTGGACAAGGAAAGGACAAAAGCGGCGAATACGGCAAGAGAAAAAGAGCGGACGCGCCAACAACAGTTAGCGGCTGCCAATTTGAGCCGCAAGGAAAAAGAAGCCCTGATGAAGCCCGAGGAGCTGGCCGAAATGTACAAGCAGGAGGCCGAGGAATTACGCAACCAAATAGCGCAGGGCGAGGAAATACGGCAATTGACCGCCGAGATAAACGGAATCTTGGAAGAAAGCAAAATCCCCTTCGAGCTGTTCAACGCCGGGCTTGATTACTACAAGACCCCTGCGGACGAAATCAGGGAGCGGGCACTGATGTTCGCAAAGTACGACTTTCTTCCGAAAGGCGAACTCGAAAAACACGTAACGGTGGCGGTGAACGAAAAATTGAAGCAAAAACCGCCAGAAACGAGAGTCTCCGGAACTTCCGGGGATTCGGCCCAACCGGATACGCTCATTGGAGCGCTACAACAACATTACAAAAAGGAGTAATAGAAAATGATTACACTCGCACAAGCAAAAGTCGGGATGGCTAACAAGGTTGACCAAATGGTGGTTGACGAATTTAGGCGTGGATCTCAATTGCTCGATTCGCTCATGTTCGACAATGCGGTATCGCCGGGAACCGGCGGATCTACCCTCGGATATTCGTACATTCAGTTGAAGACGCCTTCTACGGCAAATTTCAGGGCGCTCAACACGGACTACGACCCGAACCAAGCGATCCGCGACTCGAAAACCGCGCTATTGAAGATTTTCGGCGGCGCTTTCCAGCTCGACCGCGTTATAATCGACACTTCGGGAGCGGTCAATGAGCTCGATTTTCAGATGCAGGAGAAAATCAAAGGCGCGATAAACTTATTCCACTATACGGTCATTAACGGCGATTCGGCGCTGCGTCCGTTAGAGTTCGACGGGCTTAACGCAATGCTCACGGGATCCAGCACGGAGATAAACACTGCTGCGGAAATCGACCTCTCCGACGCTAACGCCATGGACGCAAACCATGATGCGTTTTTGGACAAAATGAACGAGTTTGTATCGGAACTTGAAGAGCGCCCGACGATGTTCCTTGCAAACAATACGCTGATAACCAAGATCAAAAACGTCGCCCGCAGGGCGGGCTACTATGAGCGCGTAGAAGACGCTTTCGGGCGTTCAGTGGATGCGTGGGACGGGATACCTCTTGTGGACATGCGTCATTTTTACGACGAAACCTCCGATGCAACGCTCCCCTGCGTTCCCGTAAATGCGCAAGGCGAAACGTCGCTGTATGCCGTGACCATCGCGATCAACGGGTTTCACGGCGTCAGCCCTGTTGGAAACAACATCATCAGAACCGCATTGCCCAACCTCGCCGAGCCTGGAGTCCTAAAGAAAGGCGATGTCGAGGCGGTCATGGCGGTCGTGCTTAAAAACACTCGCAAGGCAGGTGTTTTCAGGCGCATCAAAATCAGATAGTCGAGGTTGCGGATATGTACGAAGTAATATTGCCGAACAATTATCACGGAGAACGATACGGCATACAGTTCATAAACGGTGTCGGCAAAACCGATAGCGAATGGCTAGCTGAGTATTTGGGTGAGCAGGGGATGTCGGTTACGCGGCAGCGCGCAAAAACAAACGAAGGAAGTGTCGAGAATGGCGAACCGAATACTCAGTCCAAAACTGAGGTTTATGCCGAAAAAGGCGTTCCAGAAGATAAGCCGAAAGCGGCAAAGAAGACGTGATTATCTGGCCATGAACAGCGACACCGGCTATCTGGTCATGAATTCAGAAACCGGAATGCTAGTGATTTTGAGGGAGGACGATGACTAATGGCGATAGTTGATTCAAACATAAGAGCAACCGAGGCGGAAGACGCAGTTAGCCGTCGTCACTCCCACCCCGCCGCCGCAAAAGCCATAGCCGATGCACTGACGGAAGTCCCGCCGACGCAGGCGAGCGTCATTGCAGCGCAACAAGCAGCAGGCGAAGCGTTGACAGCAGCAGAAAACGCGGAACAGGCAGCCGGAAACGCGATACCGCTTGCGCAAAAAGGCGAGGCAAACGGCGTGGCGACGCTTGGCGCTGACGGCAAAGTCCTGGAAGGGCAATTACCGCCCGGAAGTAGCGGCGACCCCGCTGACTTAATATCCGTGCAGACACCAAATGCGCTAGTCCTTGGCAGCGATAACAAACTGCGCGTTCCGGGCGTTCCGTCTGTTGGTGGTGTTGAATCTGTCACTCACGCGACCGGAGAACTGCTTGTAAACGTCGATAATACTGACGCGGCAAATCCTGTCATATCGTCTACCCTTGCGCTCTTGGACGCTGTAGAAAAGGCTTTGAGCGCGTTACAGGACGGCGATTTAAGGGATTTCGCTGTTGACAGGATTGTTGACGCAGAACTTGCCGACGGTGCGGCTACAGACCGCGTACTAGGCTTGATATCGGTCTTAGACCAAGCGGCAGACGGAGTTTTGGTTCCTATACAAGGTAAGTACAATAGCACATGGATACAGCGCATACGCAACAACCTAAAATGGCTGTTCGGCGAAGTTGAGACCATTAAAAACCTCGGTAGCCACGTCGGGACATTCAACACCCGCGCCCTCGTGCCTGATAATGCTTCCTTTTTCACTTCAATAACAATCAATGATTTCGTGAACGTACGGGTAGACGAAACTCAAAACAACGCTGTCACGCGCTACATAGCGGACGCAATTGCTGCTGACGGTACTATAACTTGGGAATTTGACATTGCATTCAATGTAGATATAAGCGGCATGATGCCACTTGCAACAGGTGCAGTGGACGACAATCTTGCGGTATTCAAGGGCGAAAAAGCCGTTGATTCAGGCTTAGCGGTTGGCAACATTTGGACAAAAGGCGTAGCGGGAACTTATGTACAAGGCACAGATTTTGACGACCTACAAGAGTTCCTTGACGCAAAAGTAAACAATAAATGGTTTGAAAGCCAGATAAGAATTGACGTGAATGGCGCAATGCCTCCTGCAAATGTCACCGTATCTAACGTGTTGGTATCAGGCGGGAGTTTAAGGATACAGTCAGGCGTTAAAGTCGCTGAAACGCTGACTTTCAACAACATCAAAGGGCAAGTTCTGCTATACGGAGCGACTGGCGTTGTATTTGCCGATAACCTTAACTCAAACTATGTGACGAGAATAGATCTGAACACTGACATAACGTTCGGAAACGGCGTAATCAGGGGCTATATGCGGCTTGGCGCGGAGAACATCACCGCCACGTTCACAGGCAATTTGACGGTAGAAAGCGAAACAGGGCATATAAACGTCCAAGCTAATAGGACGCTTCATGTTGTTGGGAACTTTCTTAATGCCAATCTTTTGACGCTTCGGGACGGCAGCAACTTCATCGTTGACGGCACAATAAGCGATTATGTGCAGATTGTAGATAATCGCCCGAACCGACCGCTTGAAACGTTCGCAAGAAAAAATGAAGCAATGACTAAAGGCGTTCCCGGCGTATACACCCAAATTCCGGCAGACCAAGCGCCAAGCAATGAATTTGAGTTTAACTCGGATATTCAGGATTTTCTTGACATAAACATAAACAACAGGATGTTTTCAGACGGATTTACAATAAATGTCACACGAACGTACTCTGGAGATGTCACAATGCATAATGTCCTCGGCGGCATTGGCACATATGCGATAAACTCGTCCGTCCCAATTGGAAATAGGCTTTATCTGCGTGACATTTCACGTCCCGTATATATGACGTTGAGTGACGATGTGCAGATTGTGGGTACCAGCTGTGAGATATTCAAGACAAGAGCTTCCATCCGAGGAAATGGAACTTTTCCGATTCTGACAATTGCCAGCAGTTCCCTTGTGCTGATTTCAGACACACCAGATTCAAATATATCCGTTACCAATTACCTCAGTGTTTCCAACACGGGCGGTTTCAGGATTCCCGTATCTGCAAATTCAAGAACCTCAATCAACAGGCTGACTGGGGACGGTATGGTGACAATATACCCGGGGGCAAACTGCGAGATAACGGATTTGAGTTCATTTTACGGAATGGTAATCAACGGAAACCAAGACAGGGAGCACGAAACATTCCGACGCAAAGGCGGTGGTGGAGACGATAACACCTTTACGACTGTGCCTGATTATGCAGCCCCAATCAAGGTCATACCTGGGGCAATTAACACGATAATAACGATTCCAGAGGACGGATTCGTACAGGCTGTGTTTGCTGGGACTAATGTTGCCTCAGTCTATATTAACGAAAGCGATTCAGCCCCCGCCGCATTTCCTCCGTCAACAACCGCTATAGGTTCTCAATTATACCAAGTAAAAGCGGGCGACACGATAAGAGTAACCACAACGGGCACTCCGTCATATTTTCAAATACGACTTTGGCAACAAAAAATTATATGGGTGACAACCCCAGCGACTGAATTTAACACACGGTTGATAGGGCAGCCTGATTATGCGAACATGGAATCCATAAACAGGATTTCTACCGTAGGCGGAACATGGACTGCGGATAGGGATGGATATGTTTATTTCGCCGGAATTAAACCCGATGTGGGAACAGCACTCTTTCGCATAGACGGGCAGATAGTTGGTTCGATTGTCAACTCTATATCGCCTGGAACCAATGTTGGGAATTGGGTTGTCGCACCAATAAGCAGAGGGCAGATTTGCAGTATAACGGTAGACGTGGGAACGGCGACAGAGCTTTCTTGCCAGTTTATCCCCCCCGTATCTATCGCGCCACAATTCATCACAGGCGCGGACATGCAAAAAGGCACACAAAGCGGCGAAGTCACATGGGATTCCGTCACCAAGATAATGAGCGTCATTGATGGGGTGACCAAAGGACAGGCGATGAATAGCCAGTATATCTCCATTCCTGTTGGTTCTGATTTGAACGACTATAGACAGCCTGGGAATTACGGTACACCATCATCCGCGACAGCCACAACTTTACTAAATTGCCCAACTGTAAATTATTTCCGCATGGAAGTTGTGCCAGTTACATCTAATATATTCCAGCTACTCCATAGCCCACAAGGACTATATTACCGACACTATGGCGGTGGAACTCCTGCATGGTCTGCATGGACTGAGAGCAACGCAGACCAACGCGTTATATTCCCAGCAGGGTCGGATGCAAGCCTAACGGACAAGGAAAACAGCGCACAAGGACGGACGATTACGGTTGCTGGCACAGCCTACCTCACGTTAGAAGCCATGCGTTATCACTCAAAACGTAACCGCAGTCGTATCGTCATCGGGAAAGCCAGCGGCGTTACCGTCGCTCAATCTGTTACCTTCGACGAAACAACTGGTGAGGCTACAGAGGTCGTCCCCATGCCGCATATCGGCACGTCATTTGCATACATTACGGTAAGTCGCGATACAAACGACACATGGTATGAGATTGACTTTTTGGCAGCCACGTCTGGTAAATGGTCGTGGAAAGGCGCAAACGCACAAAGCAATTTTGTCGCTAACAGCTTGCGAAGGCTTGATAATCCTACATATTCAACGACTGAACAGGTCGTAGGCTTCTGGACAGACAACAAGCCCATTTATCGGCGGGTATTGACGGGGACAAGCGCAGCGGCAAGCGCAACTTCTGGAACACCGGGTATGGTTGAGATAGCTATCGGGGCAACTATAGACAAGGTGATTAGTCGTAGTGGACAGATAGAACTCTCAGACGGGAATCTTAACTTTTTAGGGTATGCCAACACACAAAGCGGAGCGATGGTTGATGCTCAAATTACAGCGGCGCGTACACATGTGAGGTTAATAACATATGCGTCAACAGGCACATATAACAGCCGTCCTGTGACGATAATCCTCGAATACACCAAAGCCTAACCGCCGCAGGGCGGTATTTTTATGCGCGAAAGCGAGGATGTCACATGAAATTAAACGACATGCTTTTGATTGCCATGCGCGAGACGCGCAATTATTTTACGCAGACGAGCGAAGAGGGCGAATACGGCATATCCGACGGCACGATTGCCCTGCAAAACGGGTATCTTGTCAACCAATGGATTGCGATAACGGGTTCATTACTCAATAACGGAGTATACCGCATAGAAAGCTCCGTTGACGGCGTATATACGCTTTCAAACGGAAGCGACGGCGAAACGCCCACGGAAAACGAAGAGGCATTTGAGGGCGTTATATACGGTCTGGCAGTGCCTCGCGATTTTATGAAGCTGTGCGAGGAGATAAAGGCGTTTGACGAGGGCGCGGGCAAGCCGACGGCGTATACGTCCGAGAGTGTCATTGGGCTGCACTCGTGGTCACGCGGGCAGAACGCTAAAGGGGCGCCGATTGGGTGGAGAGAGGTTTTCGCAAGCCGCCTCGCGCCGTTTCAGAGGATGTTCGCGCAGATAAGTATTTAGACGGCTATAGTTCTAGTCCGCCCATATCCGCGCTGATTAAACGTTTGATATATCCACTGACCGTTTCGCCTTTTTCGGCGGCGCGCTCTTTAACTTTCGGCGCTACGTCTTTTTTAATGACGATGGTCACGCGGTCATATGTTTTTGCATTATATCTGTTTTTAACTTCTGAACTTGTCTTTCCCATATGCTCACCTCTGCGTATATTGTAACACATAAAAAATACTTTGTAAAGTATTAAATTAGTGCTTGACATACTTTGCAAAGTATGCTATTATGTAATTGGAAGAACACAAAATGATTATAGGAGGACGCAGAAATGTTAAACGAAAGAAAAATTACATGGTGTGAGAATTGGCTAAAGGCGACGTTCAAAAAATACGCATCAATCGAACTAAACCACCTCTTCGAGAGAGCCAACAAGGCGGGGCTTTATGATCTTGGAACGTATGGCTCCGAGTTTTCTGAAGCGCTGAACAACGTCGGCGCGAAGTTCACAGCGCGTTGCGATGAAGACGGCAATTTCAAATATCACACCGTTAGCATCTGACCTATAAGCTGACGCCCGATATCTAAACTGAGCGCTGGTCAGCCAATCTTGGCGCATCTTAAAAAGAAAACCCGCCGCACGGCGGGTTTTCTCATGTCTGAAAGCGAGGTGACGTGTCGTGTCAATGATCGACTATTTTGAAAAGCATTTTCTCCAAGAGCGAATCAGAGAGCCTTCTGGGTTTCCTCCGCCGAATGAGTGGATATTCACTTTTGGAGATGGGATGGTCGTCGATGGGGTGTTTTTGCAATCGCAGTCAGATGAAATGATGATTGCTTCCGCGCAGGGGATACGGACACGCGGCAGATTCGTGTTGCCCCCAAATGTGCCTCTGCATGACGGCGACGTTATTAGGCGCGAAAAGGACGGGCTGTACATCAGGATTATCGGCGACCCTCTGGAATCACCCGAACAGGCGGTGAGCCAGATAAAGTCTTTTGTGGCAGAGGTCAGTGAGAGGAGCGACGTCAGATGAACGACATACGCAAAGCTTTCGCTGCCTTCTGGGGCAGTTTTCTTGACCGAGGGGGATTCCCCCCTGCGAACGCGCTGATTCCTGCGTGGCAGACTGGATATGTGCCGCGTGCAAACGCCGACACTTTCCCGCGCATAACATACGACATTGCGCGGCCGGATTTCGCCGATTTCACGATTCTCAGCGCGTCGATCTGGGACAGGCGGCAACAAGAGGGCTTTTTCGGGCTTGTGGACGATGTTTTGGCACAGGTTGCCAATAAGATACCGCATGACGGCGGCACGATGCTGAGATGGGATAAGGGGGCTTTGTGGCTACTCAGATCCAGCCCGTTTTTCAATTACTTGGACGACCCCGACGACCAGACGATTACAAGGGGGATCATCCGCACGGCTGTGCGAAGCTATGTGCTTTAGGCGCTCTCGGAGCGTTATTTTTATATTCAAAACAAGAAAGGATGAACACTAATGGAAGCAACGGCATATCGCCCATCGGGGCTGACCCCCACCAGCTTCATGAAAATGCAGCTTGGAGCGGGGGCATTTTACACTGGCGTGGATTCGTCGCAAATCACGGCAGACACGACGGCAGAACAGTTCGCGACAATTTTGGAGGAGGCAAGGATAGCGGGGAAAAGCCTAGGCGCGACGACTGGGGGCGGCACGTTTGTCGCAACTCCCGAAGTGCGGCAGATCGAGGTGGACGACCTGACCTATCCCGTCATCGGTTCTACTGTATTCGATTCGTGGGAGATCATGCTCACCACCACGATAAAAGAGATAACCAAAGCGAACCTGCAGCGCGTGCTTTCGGCCACCGTCGTGGATGCGCCGACCGGCGCTATTATGATAAGCAGCACCCTGCTCCCCGAGCACTATATCCCCTTCCTTGGCTGGGCGGGCATAACGGGAGAGGGCGGTCTGATCTATATCGAGATACAGAACGCGCTCAACACGACCGGAATGACCATGACAATCGCGAACATGGGGGAAGCAACTATACCCGTCGAGTTCCGTGGACATCAGTCCGACCTGACTAAAATGCAGTACGCGCCATGCAAAATCTTTTTCTTCGAGCGCGAAGCCGAAGGGATGACGGACGCGGAGAAGTTGGCAGCAGACAGGGCCGCCGTTGAAGCCGCCACGTTCGAGATTCCGAGCGACCAGCAAAGCACCCAAGCCGCAAAGACGGCATGGGTTCAGGGTGCTGTAAGCGCGATCGTGCAGCATTCGACCGTAGTCGTGTCATACGCGCTCGGAGCGTATCAGGTGACGCTGTCGCTTGGCTCCGAACCTAACCAAGTGTTCAATATCGACGTTACCGAAGAAGATTAAGGGAGGTCGGCCATGCATCTGTCGGAAAAGAGCCTAGACAAGATTCGCGAATTCGTGCTCACCGTAACTCCCGAAATAACCGCCATATTGGACGAATTCACAAAAATCAACGGCATGCGCCTCGACATAAGAGAAACGAGCGAGGACGACGCGGCCCAAAAGGGAGTAGAAATAATAAAAGAATACATCGACATGCTGTTTGTACGGCAATATGACGGGATTATCGGCATATTTTCGGCACTGTACGAAATCCCGCCGGAGGAGCTTAGGGAAAAGCCCCTCCGCGACATCGTGGGCATGATTGAAGAGACGTTGGGCGACGAGACGCTTATGCGTTTTTTTCCACGGTTAAGGCTATTGGCGCAAAGAATGCAATCCGCCACATAGCCGAGGCCGGGCCAATGCCGCTGGCGGCGCTCAATTTGTACCTCGTGGCGAAGCATGAGCACGAAATGGCGCTTGGGCAGAACGTGGACATCCAGCTTGCGAATCGCGAATATGAGCTTAAACGGGATGCCTATATGCTCAACGCCATGCGCTCCCTGCTCATGCTTCCCCCGAACAACTATTACAAGGAATATACGGAATGGCATGAATATATCAGCGACAAGAAGCGCGATTCCGCAAAGGAAGAATATGACGAGCGGGACGTAATCGACATGTTCCGAGGCAAGAAGAAAATAAAGTAAAACCGACGGCGCACTAGAGCGCCGTTTGCACGTGCGAGGTGGCCGTAAAGTGGAACTGTTTACTCTTTTCGCGAAAATCGGATTAAAATCCGACGAATTCAACAGCGGCATAGACAGCGCCAAGGGAAAAATGGACGGAATGGCTACCGCCGTGCAAAAGGACGCGGACGCAATTCAGGCGAAACTGCTAAAATTTTCCGCAATTGGTGGCGGTGCCCTGTTAGCTGTGGGCGGGTATGCCACAAAGGTAGGAATGGACTTTGAGGCATCAATGTCGAAGGTGGGCGCTATATCTGGAGCATCGTCCGAAGACATGGCTCGCCTTGGGGAAAAAGCGAAGGAAATGGGCGCGGCGACGGTATTTTCAGCATCCCAAAGCGCAGAGGCATTCCAATATATGGCAATGGCGGGATGGAAAACCGAGGAGATGCTGAGCGGCATCGGAGGAATCATGAATCTCGCCGCCGCTTCTGGAGAGAGCCTTGCGCTAACATCTGACATCGTTACGGACGCGCTCACTGCGATGGGGCTAAAGGCAAGCGATGCTGGGCATTTTGCTGATGTTTTGGCGGCAGCCTCATCTAACTCTAACACGAATGTCGCCATGATGGGCGAAACGTTCAAGTATGCCGCGCCTCTGGCGGGCGCACTTGGATATTCAATAGAAGACACGGCGGTGGCGATTGGCCTTATGGCGAATTCTGGAATCAAGGCAAGCCAAGCGGGCACATCTATGCGTAGCATGCTGACCAACTTGGCGAACCCAACCGATAAGATGGGTGCCGCGATGGATGCGTTAGGCATATCTCTCGTCGATGCGGAAAACAACATGAAGCCGCTCAATCAATTGATGGGGGAAATGAGACAGGCTTTCAATGTCAGCGGGGTTGAGGTTAGCAACCTTGCAATCGAACTTTCCGAAATGAGCGACGCGCAAGCTGAGGCGTATCTTGAAACGCAAAAAATGAGCAAGGCTGCCAAAGATTACGCAATGGAGCAAAGGGATTGGATATTGGCCTCTGATGGACTCAACGGAAACATGGTCAATCTAACAGAATCCGTAAAAGTTCAAATGGCCGCAACAATAGCTGGCAAAAACGCAATGTCTGGATTTCTCGCCATACTAAACGCAACGGAGGACGATTTTGGCAAACTGACCGAAGCCGTCAATACTGCCGAAGGCACCGCGCAGCGCATGGCTGACACCATGATTGACAACTTGGCGGGCAGTTTGAAGATATTTGGCTCCGCCGCCGAGGGCGTTGGGATTCAACTGTATGAGAAACTGCAAATGCCGCTAAGGAATGCTGTGGACGCAGGGACTCGCGCCTTGCAGTGGCTGTCAGCGAACCTGGATGCCGTGATAACTGTAGTAAAAACAGCCGCCATTGCCGTGGGCACGTTCACGGCGGCTTGGACGATTGGCAACACAATCCAAAAAGCTACGGCGGCCATAAATGCCGCCAAAACCGCAATAGCTGCGGCAACCGCAGTTACGGGAGCGAACACCACAGTCTTGGGCGCGAATGCGGCGGCTGAGGCGGTACGGACGGCGGCCATATCTGCCGGGATGACGGTAAATGCCGCCGGTCAGGTGATAACAAAGGCGGGGACGGTCGCGACCGCCGCCGAGACGGCTGCGCTGTTGTCCAGTACAGGGGCCATAACCGGAAAAACCCTCGTCGTTGGCGTACTGACTGGCAAGATCGGCCTCGCGACCGCCGCGCAATGGCTTTGGAATGCCGCAATGACAGCAAACCCTATAGGCATTATAATTGCTGGGGTTGCCGCTCTCGCCGCAGGCATAGTCTTGCTCGTGAAACACCTAAACAAAGAATCCGAAGCGTCCAAAAAGCTCAGGGAAGAAAACGAAAGGCTAAAAAAAACCACGGACGCGCTCACGGAATCTGTCTCAAAAAACAAAGAGACATACGAAAGCCGCGTGAATTCCATAAATGCAGAAATTGGGGCATCAAAAAACCTTGTCTCTGCGATTACGGAACTTAGCGCAATCGAAAACAAGAGCGCCGAGGAAAAGCAGCGAATGGCCACATACGTCGACATGCTCAACCGGTCCATGGAGGGGCTGAATGTCCAATATGACATTGAACGCGACGCATTGAGCCAGACGGTCGGGGAGATAGAAAGGCTTGTCGAGGCCAGGGCAGAGCAAGCAAGGGCGGCGGCAGCTCAGGAACGGGCGGTCGAGGGCGCACGAGAACAAA
>Ga0099364_10005815_pt1 | contig 18165 bp, 21 predicted proteins | sample TergutTh196P3_FD_73070 | JGI IMG/M metagenome (GOLD analysis project Ga0099364, IMG submission 73070) | Microcerotermes parvus P3 segment gut microbial communities from Pointe-Noire, Republic of the Congo - Th196 P3 | ecosystem: Host-associated > Arthropoda: Insects > Digestive system > Gut ...
GCCACCCTCTTTACAAAAGAGGGCATTATCAGGGAGCATTATTTCAAACCGCTAACTTTTCTAAATTCTTTGCGGCGTTTAAATCACGGTTTATACTTAACCCGCACTCCTCACACTTGTACACCCTGTCCTTTAACTTTAAATCCCGCTTTATCGCTCCGCAGCTTGAACACTTTTTGCTGCTTGGGTAGAATCTGTCAGCCGTTACGACCTCTATGCCCGCCCATGCTGCCTTGTACTCTATCTGCCGCCGGAACTCATGCAGATTCTGCTCGGCTATAGCTTCGCTCAAATGCTTGTTCTTCATCATGCCGCTTATATTTAAGTCTTCTAAAACTATACTGCGTGGATTTAAATTTATTATCTCGCTCGTTACATGGTGTGTGTGATTGTGCCTGATATTCGCTATCTTACGATGCAGTTTTTTTACTTTGGCTTCTTCTTCAAGCAAACGCTTTGTTTTTTCCCCAGCCCTCTTTCGCAAAGAGGGTGCCTCCGCAGAGGCGGGTGTTTTTCCCTCATACTTACGGCTTACGCTGCGTTGTTTCTGTTTAAGCCTTTTCTTCAGCCGCTTTACGCGCTTTGTTTTGTTTATGTTCTTGAAGCTCTTAGTCTCACCGTTATAGCTGATTACCGCTAATTCCTTTACGCCAAGATCAATACCTATGGAATAATCGTTTAACTCTTGTTTTGTGCTTTCGCACTCAATCCCGAAACTTAATATCCATTTACCGCCGATATATTTTATTCGCGGATTGATATATCTTACTGCGCTCTCACGCTTCTTTGAAACTACAGGCAAATCTTTATAGTTAGCTTGGTATTTTACTTTGCCTATTTTTTCTATGTTTACGAAGTCTTTTTGTAAATACAGGTTCTCATGTCTTGCGTAAAACTTCGGTTCGGCTTTATGTCTGCTCTTGAATTTAGGGTGTCCTATCATTTCATACGGCGTTAATCGTTTGTTTAGCCGCTTAAACTTTTTTATTTTTGTCTTGCTGTATTTTTCGCCTTTTTTCTGTACAGCGAAAAATCTTGTATAAGCATTGCTTAAATCTATTAACCCCATTATCATGGTATGCCTCGAAACATCGTTCAGCCACTTGAATTGAATGTCGTCTTTTTTCATTTCGGTCAGTATCTTGCCCAATCCTGCATTGTTCAAATGTTTCTCACCCTGCTTGAACCGTTCCATGTTAAGAGCCAATCCCCAGTTCCACACGAACCTCATCGCATCTACATGAAGCCGCAACAATCTCTCTTGTTCTTCCGTTGGTATCAATCTTATCTTATAGGATTTTGTCATCTCTCTCACCTGCCTTTCGTATAATATTATTTTAGGAATTTAGTTATAATTCCTATATTTATATTATACCACAAACAGATGATTTTGTCAATAGAAACTCATGTTTCTGTGTATATTTTTAGCGTGTTCAATACGGTTCGCTAAACCGTACCGGTTCTCTTTCCCCGCCCCCTTCTGTGAAGAGGGTGCCTCCGCAGAGGCGGGGGTTGCGAACTCCTCTTTTTTTTTTAAAAATCAAGTATACTCTTGAAATATTTCATAAACTGTGATATAATGTATTGTAAAGCAAGAAAAATACAAAGTAAACAGGGATAGAGTTGACGTTAAATGATTATTATAGATTCAGCATATAAACATGGAATATTAAAAACAGATATAGTGTATGTATTTGAAAATGCTGTTAATTCCATCATTCTTGAAGAATTTCCGTCGAAAATTATGCTTTTTGGTTTTGATACTATAGGCAGGGCTCTTGAAATTGGTTATTTTGTTAATGATAATGGCGACGAAGTTATTATACACGCTATGAAACTAAGAAAAAGTTATCAAAAATATTTATTTATGTAAAGGGGCAATATTTTATGGAAAATCAAGATATAGGAACTATTGGCGGTAAACAGATTACAGAAAAAATGCTTGATAGTTATACAGACACCTTTGAACGAGATTGGCTCGATTCCGAAGTGAATGTTATCCCTACCGAACGCGGCAGAGCATTGCGTGCTTTAAGTGATTTGAACATCCCTATATACGAAATAGAAGCATTAGAACGCAGAGCTAATAATAAACAGCAATCTCTTATTTTATATATTAATTCGATTTTCAAACAGGAGCTTTTTGTCAATAACGATTAAAATATAGCGGTTTGATTTTTTATGGTTCCTCTGTCATTCCGCGCTTGACGCGGAATCCCATGTAATTGAGGGAGATTGCGGGTTATGAAGGCGAATATAAGTGCGAAGAATATGATTTCGGCGAGGATTTGGGGCTTGAAAAAATATGATACATATGAATCCTTTTTTTGAGCAGGTGTATAAAATAGTAGAGAAAATCCCGCGCGGCAAAGTAATATCATATGGCCATATTGCCCGGATTTTAGGTCGTCCCCGCGCGGCGCGCGAAGTAGGATGGGCAATGCGATGCTGCCCCGAATATTTGCCGTGGCAGAGAGTGGTCATGGCGGACGGCTCGATTACAGGCGGTGCATACGCAGATATACGTAAAATGCTGCTGGAATCGGAAGAAGTATTATTTTTACCTGACGGACGCGTGAATATGAAATTATGCGGAGTGGAGGAAAACGAAGTATGGCTGGAGGATTGATAATATGACAGATGGGAAAAGTAAACAATAAGTTTGAATCTATACAAAACCATGAATTTTGATAGCCTGAAAAGGACAAAATATATGAGTATTCAAAAAGATAAAATTGAAAAAATAAACAAATTAATAGAATGTGAACCCGCCAACGCAAAACTTTATGTTCAGCGCGGTAATATTTACCATTATGAATCAGGATATACGCTTGAAGAAATTGAACATAATGGTCATACGAAAGAAATCAATGGCGTAACTTATAACAACGGTTACGCCAAAGCAATAGACGACTATACGGAAGCGCTCAAACTTGATTCGAATTTTGCAAAAGCATACTGCGATCGTGCTGCCGCTTATCATGTCTTAAATGATAATGATAAAGCAATATATGGGGGAATATAATAAAGCGATAGAAGATTTTACTTCGGCAATAAATGGAAATTTTGCATCATATTATCTTCGCGGTCAATGTTACGCCATATTAGAGCAGCATGACAAAGCTATAGAAGATTTCACAGCAATAGTGTTATGCCCTAATATAATATCAACAGAAATGACAAATGTATATCTGTCCCGCGCTTGGAGTTATGCGTCGCTTGAACATCATGATAAAGCGATTGAAGATTATAAAAAAGTAATAGAAATCACCTCTAATCTCGATCCAAAACACGAAGAAGAAATTAAAGAATATATCAAAAATAATATAACGCTTTAAATGGGCTGGGACGCGGCCGTTAATAAAATACACAATGTTTTGCAGTCGGCGCCAAAAACAAAAAAGTTCCCTTTCTTATTTTATTCGCTCTAAAATCAAATCAAGCAATTGCTTGTCATTCATCGTGCCATTTGCAAGTTCTAACCCTATACGAATTACATCATCGTCCGAAAATTTGACTTCGATATTATTCAATTCCAAAAGCACCAGCATAACGTAAGCGCCGATACGTTTGTTACCGTCAATAAACGGGTGATTACAAATGAGCCCATAAGCAACCCGCGCAATCTTAGCGGCGGTAGACGGATAAAGTTCTACACCGTCAAAAGTTTGAAAAACTACAGACAAAGCCGAGTCCAACATTGCTTCATCTCTTATCCCGTCCAAACCGCCCGTTGCTTCAATCATTTTTTTATGAAGTCTCTTTATTTGTTCTCGATTTAATGTAATCATTTTGCCAATTCCTCAAACGCTTTTATATGCTTTTCCAAAACACGAGCCGCCGCCGCGTCCACATCAACATCATCAGCTACGGTATTTTGGCGAAACAAGTTATAGTCCAACAAAACATAGCGCGGGGCATTATTTTTCAATATTATAGCTGTTCCTTTTTCGTCAACAAGCCGGGCTACTCTTGAAAAATTTTGATTCGCTTCTGAAATAGACACGAGATTTTCAATGTTTATATTCATAATCTCAACTCCTTTCACAAAAATAGTATAGCACATCATTAGGATAAAATCAACCTAAAAACAGCAATTAAATGTAAAATTTTTCTTAATAATCTTAAATGTTGGGCGATACCGTATTTATGCGGCGTTTTCGCTTTAGCTCTGCAGGTTAATAAAAGTTTGAGTTATATGGATTTTTGCGAGAAAGCTAAGAAAACAGCGACTGTCGGCAAAGAGGGGCTCTATATTATTAATCCGGCAAAAATAGTTTTTGAATAATGGCGGCTCAAATTTTAGCTTGTTGACAAATATTATAATATTACCCAATATCCGTTTTTATTTTATCTCGCCAATTAATCTGCCATTTGGCGGAATAAACGCTTCTTCAAACGGGAATGTCACAAATGATTTTAAAGTTGACAAACCATGCTGAAAGTAGTATAATAAATACAGGCGGTGGGAAGATTATATGTCTAAAACTAATCCTTTTTTTGAGCAGGTGTATAAAATAGTAGAGAAAATCCCGCGCGGCAAAGTAATATCATATGGCCATATTGCCCGGATTTTAGGCCGTCCCCGCGCTGCGCGCGAAGTAGGATGGGCAATGCGATGCTGCCCCGAATATTTGCCATGGCAGAGAGTGGTCATGGCGGACGGCTCGATTACAGGCGGCGCATACGCAGATATACGCAAAATGCTGCTGGAATCGGAAGAAGTATTATTTTTACCTGACGGACGCGTGAATATGAAATTATGCGGAGTGGAAGAAAACGAAGTATGGCTGGAGGATTGATGATATGACAGCTATTGAGAAGAAATTAAAGAATACATCAAAAATAATATAACGCTTTATTAAAAAGGTTGAGTAAAATGGATGACAAAAAAATAATTTTATATCACGGTTCAAATAAGATTTAGAAAATAAAGCGTCGGGAGTTATTTTATTGGATATTATCGGGAGGGATTAAAATGGTTGCTTACGATGAAATTTATGCGGCTAAAATAAAGCGTAATCAGGGGCAGCTTTTTTTTAATGTCCGCGACGAATTGCCCGGAGTGGACGAAAAATGGTTCATCGAAAAATATATGAAAAGCGATATACGCAGGCTTCTTGACTCCGCTAATCCGAAGTTAGCCGCAAAGCCCGCTCCCGAACTGCTTACCGCTTTTATAAACAGGGAATGCGGCGGCGAATATAAACGCGGAGAAGAGTGGGGCGGATTTTTAACCCAATGGGTCGGGGAATTTTATTCGCTCTACCAATGGAAATTTAACGTGCCGAGCGCGGAGCTTATAGATATACTTCCGCTGTCCTATATGGAGCGGATATATATCCCCTGCCATCAAATGGGCTGGGACGCGGCCGTTAATAAAATACACAATGTTTTGCAGTCGGCGCAAAAAACAAATAAGTTTTAAATTCAAGAGGGCAATGTGTTTTCAAGAAACACAAACGAAAGATGCTCCCAAACCACCGGATGGTCGGGCAAGAAATGGGCGCAAACCCGCAAATCAAAACCAGGAGAACGAACATGAATAAAAAGAAAAATGAACTTGCCATACATGATGAAAAACAAATTGATGAAGCCGCGTTGTTTGAGCGCGTTTCTGCAATTATCGAAAATCGAAAATTCCGTGCTCAGACTGCCGCAAACAGCGAAGCGACATTGATGTTTTGGGAAGTTGGGCAATATGTTAATTCTGTTGTGCTTGATGCAAAGCGAGCCGCTTATGGCAAACAAATTGTGGCGACGCTGTCGCCACAATCTTAAGTTGGAGGGCAATGTGTTTTCAAGAAAAACAAACGAATATATAAAAACGCTTGAGCGGATAACGAGCCGATATGATTTACCGAACGAGCTGACCGACACGGCGTTGAATAATCTTGTATCTGCGTCGGGTTCTTTGCCGTCAATATGGGGACTATGCGGCAGAGATGTTTCGGCGTTAGATTTTAAAGCGGTAAGCGGGGAAACTTTTATAAAACTCGCTTTTAACGAATATACGGTATTTCCGGCTGATTTCATGATTGATTATAAGCGAATATTGGAAGAATCTAAAAAACCGGGTCTTGGCGTCTCTGAAATTCACAAAAGGGGAATCAACGGAAACGGCGTAAATGTCGCGGTTATTGATAAGCCGATTTTAGAAACGCATCAGGAACTGACCGGCAGAATAAAAAAATATGAATTGATAAATCCCGAAAACGAATATAACGAGGAAATGCACTTTCACGGAATGACCTGCGCGGCGTTTTTATGCGGCAACGACTGCGGCGCTGCCAATGGAGCGAATTTATATTATTATGTTTACCCGGATAAATTTGAAGATGACGGAATGTACTGGGGTTATCATTTCAAGGCTCTTGATATGATTGCGGAACATAATCAGGCAAATCCCGCCGATACCATTAAAATAGTTTCGATATCGGCGGGATTTCCGCGTGACAGAACCGATTTAACCGACAAAATGAACGATTATGCCGAAAAACTCAAAAAAACGGGTTGTTATACAATATTCAGTAATGTTTTTGGCGAAACATTTTCGTGTGCATCAAAAATAACAAGTTTCGATAACGATGATCCCGACAATTATAAACTCGATTCATGGCAGAATGATTGGCATAAACGGCAAATACTGATTCCTTCGGGCGGAAGAACAAGCCCGTGCTGCAGCGGAAATGATAAATATATATACAACGGCAATCAGAGCTGTTTCAGTTGGGCGATACCGTATTTATGCGGCGTTTTCGCTTTAGCTCTGCAAGTTGATAAAAGTTTGAGTTATATGGATTTTTGCGAGAAAGCTAAGAAAACGGCGACTGTCGGCACCGAGGGACTTTATATTATTAATCCGACAAAAATAGTTTTTGAATAATAGCTGCTCAAATTTTAGCTTGTTGACAAATTCTGCTGAAAGTAGTATAATAAATACAGGTACGGATATCAGATGGGCTGGGATGCGGCCGTTAATAAGATACACAATGTTTTACATTCCTAATAATTTTACATGGGGAGAGGTTTTTTATGCTGGCAAAAAGACTGCCGGAAAACGGCACAATCGGCATATTCTGTCCGAGCCATGTTGCGGATATGGAGCGGTACACGCAGATTATCACCGCGATAGAACGGCGCGGATTCAACGTCAAATTCGGCGCAAACGCCTGCAAAAACACTTACGGCTACGCCGCAAGCGCGGAAGAACGGGCTGATGACCTGAATGGTTTTGTCGCTGACGAGTCTGTTTATATGATACTGTTCAGCGGAGGTGAAAGCGCGGCTGAGATTCTGCCGTTTATTGAATATGACAATATCTGCAAAAATCCCAAATTGTTCAGCAGTTACAGCGACGCCACTTCTATATTAAACGCCGTTTATGCGCAGACCGGGTTGATTACTTATTACGGTTTTGGAGCGGGGCAGTTTGAAGATTTGCGCTATTACGATTATATGCAGTTCTGCGCGCATTTCGTTGAGGGATATGAAGCGAAACAATTTGAAAGCGACAGCAGGTGGAAAACGCTGCGCGGAGGGAGCTGCGAGGGGACGCTTATCGGCGGTTATACTTCGCTGTTCGGGCTTATGCTCGCCAGCCGGTATTTCAAGTATGACAGCGGCAGAAAATATCTGCTGCTGCTCGAAGACCATGAAAAATTCAGCGATACCGGCGCAGTCGGCACATATCTTGCGTCTATCGGTCAAAGCGAATTTATGCATAACGTGGCAGGGCTGATTTTCGGGCATTATTCAGTCAATGTCCCGGACGAGCTTTTGCGATGCCTTGAACGCTTCGGAGAAAACCACAATATCCCCGTTGTTTATACCGATGATTTCGGTCATGGAACAAAACACGCCGTACTTCCGATTGGCATAAATGCAAAACTTGACGCAGATAAACAGACGCTGGATTTTATAGATTATTAAAAAGGACCGCGCGTAAAAGCGGGAGGCGGGTCTTTTTTTAACTTTTTGTTATGAAAGTGAAAATATAAAATATGAGGGAAGCGCGGCCGGAAGAGCTTATTGAGCTTTTAAAAAATAATGTTGATTATTTTTTAGAATTAAGCATCCTGCAGGAACCGCAATTATGCAGAAAACCCGTATACAAATTTGAACGCGCGTTTATGTGCGGCGGCAAATTCTGCCTGATATATTCGGAAGCGGACGACCCTGAAATCATTGCCGCATCATATAATTCGCGCGGATTCGGGCGGATAATCGGCAAATATAACCCTTGTAAAATCGTTTTCCACGGGGCATCTTGCAAAAACGGCGAATTTTACAGAAGTTTTTATTATAACAAACGGGAACCTGAACACGCAAAACATTTAAAAAATTCAAACTGCAGGCTTCTGACCGGCGGCGACAAAAATTTGCTGCAGCCGCAAAACGGCGATGATTATTTGAATATACTTTTCGGGGATTTTATAGAGAAAAAAATCTGGTCAGACTGCGGAATTATCGGCGCGTTTGACGGGCGCGGCGGATCGGGTAATTTTGCGGGGTATCTTGCTTATTGCGAAATCGCGGAAAACATCAGGGATGTTTCATATATTTATGTAAAAGACGGATTCCGGAGACAGGGTTACGCGAAAAAATTATTGGAATATTTTAAAAACAAAAATATTCAGGAAAATAAAATGTCATATTACTCGTATGCGGCGGACGAAGCCTCCGCAAACCTCGCGGAATCATGCGGGTTTTTGCCGTGCGCGGAAAGATATGAAATAATTATCTGCTGAACGATTGTGTTGTTAAGATATTGGCGATAATCAACGCTCCGTTGAGCCGGACTATCTTTTAAGTCGTTTCAAATCGGATGGGAAGAAAAATCTTATAAATTATTAAAAAGAGCCGTGCGCAAAAGCGATTGAATAAAAATATAAAACGCATAAATATTTCCAAATTGTAAATATCTCCAAACACTATTGACAAACAAACATTCGCGCTGTATAATATCTAATACGCAACATAGTGTAATATTTGCTGCCGGCAAACTTATTGAGGGAGGGAAAATTAATGCCGAAAAAAGAACCGATAGATACGAGCAGCTTTCACGGCTTTATCAGAAATATACGCTTGAAAAATGACCGGCATCTGCGTCAGGCTGATGTAGCGGAAAAATTAGAGATGTCGCTCAGTTTCTACAGCGAAATAGAAAAAGGCTACCGCCGTCCGTTGAATGCGATTGAAATGGAAATCTTTGCGGAACTGTTTAATCTGACAGAAGAAGAAAAAACGACTATGTACGACCTTGCGAGCTATGAAACGAATAAGATACCCGTGGACTTGGAATATATAATGGACGGCGAGAACGGAAAGTGGGCGCGTACAGCGCTGCGGAAAGCAAAAGAAGTGAACGCTGACGAAAAAATGTGGAAAAAGTTTATCTGGGACTTGGAAAAAAAACAAAACTCAAACAAGGGCGGTGAAGCTGATGATAAAGATGAATATAACGAAAGCGGACCGGAACAATGATAACACGCCGATTCTGTCAAACAAAGAAATAGACGATTTTGCGTATGCCGTTCTTGAGGATTACAGCCCGAACCTGCTGCGCGAACCCGGAACGCTTGATTACGAACACTTTATAGAATCATATCTCGGCATGGAAATCATCTACAAAGATATATACTATAAAGAAAACACGCCGCCTGTTTACGGTATGACCGTATTTAGGGACGGCACCGTTAAAGTCTTTGACAAGGAAAACAGCCGCACAGCACACCCGATTATTCGGGCAAATACTGTTATCATGGACAATTTCGTAACGAAAAATAACGGAATGGCATTATTCACGGGACTGCATGAGAGCGGGCATATTTTTCTGCATCAAGGCGTATACTCAATTTTCCGTGCGGGTCAGGTATGCTGCCGCAAAAAAAACACAGGAAACGCCAAGCAATGGACGGCAGAAGAATGGCGCGAACATCAGGCAAACCATTTTGCCGGAGCAATCGCGATGCCCGATACAACATTTGTCCCGTTTGTCACCAATACTCTAAGGGAACACGGCGTATTTAAAAGAAGCATCTCATTAGACCAAAATGATGATTTAGACATACTCGGCAAAGACCTCCTGCCGGAGCGCATTTCCGAAGTGTACGGTGTTTCCAAGCAAGCCGCGCTGGTGAAGCTGAAAAAAAGCGGTTTTGTTATTGCTCCGAAAAATTAATATTGACTTTTGTATATTTTCATGGTAATATATAAATAAATTTAAAAAATAAAGATAAACGGGAAAGAGGCGGGTATTTATGTCAAAAAACTCAAAAAAAAAAAAATGGAAACTCGGGGTTATAGGTTTTGCTCATATGCACGTAAACGGTCTGATCGATGATTTCAACGGTTTAGCCGAAGTGGAATGGATAGCCTGCGCAGACACGAAACCGTCGGTTAAACCGGTTTCAGATCAGCGCGAGACGCGAACGGCAAACATCAAAAGAGCTCTTGAAGTCACTAAAATACCAAAATATTACGAATGTTACAATGAAATGCTGAACAGCGAGAAATTTGATATTATCATCGCCTGCCCCGAAAACGCGAAACACGGCGAAACCGCCGAAAAAATCGCGGAAAAAGGCGTCCATATGCTTTTTGAAAAACCCATGTCTTCATCTTACGGCGACGCGCTGAGAATGACAAGGGCGGCGGCGCATCACAATGTAAAACTCGCAATAAACTGGCCGTCCACATGGTGGGCCGCGGTCAGGACGGCGCAGGCTCTCGCCGAATCCGGCATAATCGGCCGGCCTCTTAAATTCTTTTACAGAAACAGTTCTTCGCTCGGACCTTTGGAATACGGGCAGACGCTGACTCCGTACGAAAAATCGGCCGAATGGTGGCACAGGGAAGAGGACGGCGGCGGCGCGATGCTCGATTACTGCTGTTACGGTTCATGTTTGTCGCGCTGGTTTATGGGCAAACCGGCAGTAGCGGCGATGGGTATCAGGGCTAACTTGAACAGCACTTACGGCGATGCGGACGACAACGGAATAATAACGGCGCGTTTCCCCGACGGGATCGCAACAATAGAGGGTTCCTGGACAACGGTGCATACGGGTATAAATAACGGTCCCGTGGTTTTCGGCGAAAAAGGCACGCTTGTATGCGAAGGCGGTAAAGTTTTGGTTTTCAAAGACAGAAACAGCGCCGAACCCACAGAAACATACAATGCGGAACCCATTGACGAACACAGAAACAATCCGGCGAAAGAGTTTTTAAATCATCTTTCGGCGGGGGAACCGCTGCATATAACCATGCAGCCGGAATTTAACCTTGAAGCGATGGCGATTTTGGACGCCGGTATAAGGTCAGCCAAAAGCGGCAGGCTGGAATTGACGCAGTCGCCGCATTTTGGGCAGAAAATCTGAATTTTCAAAATTAAAAATTTAAAGTGAGGTTTTTGCATATGAGAAAATTAAAAATTATTTTATTATGTATCGCTTGCATAACGGTTTTTGCCGCGTGCGCCGGGGACGGCAGCGCAGGCGCAGAGGACAATAACGCGGGCGAAAATCAGGAAAACCCGGTTGAAGCCGCCGCCGAAGAAGCGGACCCCGACGCGCCGGATTTGCCGCAGGTTGATATGGGCGGCAAGCAGTTTACATTTCTTACCTCCGGCTGGGGAAGCGGCAGTCTGTCCGGAGATATAGCGGGTGAAGAATATACGGGCGACCCCATTGACGACGCCGCGTATGAAAGGCGGGTGAAAATCGAACAGACCTATAACTGTCAAATCGGAATGGTTTCAGAACCGGATCCTGCCGAAGCGGTAAACCGGTACAGAACCTCTGTTATGGCGGCTGATGAGGCGTATGACGCCGCGATTACAACCTGCACAAATTTTTCAACTCTGCTGACAGGCGGCTATCTGATCGATTTTAAAGATGTGCCCAATGTCGATATGGACAGACCGTACTGGAACAAAAACTTTTATGACGCGATGTCAATCATGGGCGCAAATTTTGCCGCGGACGGCGATATATCCAAAAGAAGGCTTGAATGTGTATGGATTATGGCATTTAACAAAGATATTATAAAAGACAACGGATTTGATTCGCCGTTCGATTTGGTGAAAAGCGGCGAATGGACATATGATAAAATGCACGATATGGCGCGGCAGGTGGCGCGCGACCTCAACGGCGACGGCGTTATGACGCGCGAAGACGATTTATGGGGCATAAATTATACGGGCGACACGATCATGGGCATAATCAACGGCAGCGGAGTAAAAATCGCCGTAACCGACAGCGGCGGTATCCCGCAGTTTACCGTAGACGAAGAATCAAATTTGGTTAAACTGATGCGCATATATGATGAAATGCGCGATAACTCGTACAGCATAGATACCCTGTTTATGTCCGGGGGAGGTGTTACGGGGTTGGGCGACATTGAGATATTTGCGGAAAACCGCTGCTTATTCCTTGCATGCGCTTCTCATAATGTGAGCGTGCGGGCGGAAGAAGGCGCGAGCAACACGCGGGGGCTGAGGGATTTGGATGTGGATTTCGGTATAATACCGTATCCGAAGTGGGATACCGCGCAAGCTGATTATCTGCCGCATACGGCGGGTAACTATCATCCTGTTCTGACAATACCCAAAACCAATTCCGACCTTGAAAACACGGGCATAATGCTGGAAATGATGGCTTATGAGGGCAGAAAAAATATAACTCCCGCATTTTATGAAAGCCTGCTTAAAACCAAAACCGCAAGAGACGAGGAATCGGTGGAAATGATCGATTATATTTTCGGAAACATAAGCTATGATGTGGGAAATATGTTTAATTTCGGCGGGATTGTCGGCGTGTTCGGGTATACAATGTCCACAGAGTTGGGACGCAGCGTTGTTTCGACGATTGAGCGCAGCATACCGGTATGGCAGCGCGACATAGACAAAATAATCGATGAAATAGGCTGAACGCATAAAAATAATATTAATTGATTTTAAACGGAGGATTTGTGATAATGCTGAAAATTACAAAAGTAAAAGCGGTCTGCACAGCTCCGGAGGGTATCCCGCTCGTGGTTGTGAAAGTCGAAACAAACCAACCGGGTCTTTACGGCGTGGGCTGCGCCACTTATACCCAGCGGTTTAAAACTGTGGCGCACGCGGTAGACACATATTTTGAACCGCTGTTAAAAGACCGCGACCCATGCCGTATAGAAGATATCTGGCAGATGAGCATGGTCAGCCCGTACTGGCGCAACGGCCCGATACTGGGCAACGCGCTTTCCGGCGTCGATATGGCGCTTTGGGACATAAAAGGCAAACTCGCGGGTATGCCGGTGTATGATCTGCTCGGGGGGAAAGTCCGCGAAGGGGCGCGCGTGTACCGTCATGCCGACGGCAGGACGCTGGAGGAAGTCGGCGACAGGGTGCAGGCGTTTTTGGAGCAGGGTATACAGGTGATCAGGCTGCAGTTCGGCGGTTACGGCGGGCGGGCTTCTCTTGATTCGATGAAAACGGAAAACGCGTGCGAAGGCGCGTATTATGACCCGCTGGGGTATCAGCTCAGCGTGGTTAAACTGTTTGACGCGATGCGCGAGAGGTTCGGGTTCAATATCGAATTCTGCCATGACGTGCATGAACGGCTTGAGCCGATAGAGGCGGTGCGGCTCGCAAAAGAGCTTGAGGTTCACCGTTTGTTTTTCTTGGAGGACGCGCTTGCCCCGGAACTTGTCGACTGGTTTAAAATTATGCGGCAGCAGACGCACACGCCGCTGGCTATGGGCGAGCTTTTCAATAATCCGATGGAATGGCTAGGGCTTATCTCAAACAGGCTTATTGATTTTATCCGTGTGCATATAAGCCAGATCGGAGGCATAACCCCGGCACGCAAACTCGCGCTGCTGTGCGAGGCGTTCGGGGTGCGCACCGCCTGGCACGGACCCGGGGACGTTTCCCCCGTGGGTCACGCGGCAAATATCCACCTCGATTTATCCTCGTGGAATTTCGGTATACAGGAATGGAGCGGATACAGCGATAAATCGCGCGAGGTGTTCCCCGGCTGCCCGGAGCTGCGCGGGGGGTATGTGTACGCAAACGATAATCCGGGGCTTGGAATCGACATAGACGAAACCCTTGCTGCGAAATACCCCTGCGGCGAAGAGCTGCCCAAATGGACAAACGCGCGCCGCCCGGACGGTACTTTGGCCCGCCCGTAAAAACAAAAAAGGCAAAAAATTCATTAAAAGTTAGTTTCATTTTAAAAATTTTGCTGTATAATGTATTAAAAAACAAACTAAGCAACAAAGGAGTAAAATTTATCATGGGAAACTTAAAAAAAATTATTTCAATTCTGCTTGTCTTATCACTGTGTCTGCCGTTTATTTTCGCCTGCGGCGATTCAGGCAACGGAGGCTCTAACCCCGAACCCACCGCGGAAACAACGCCCGAACCCGAAACCGAGCCCATACCCGAAACCACCCCCGCGCCCACCGAGCCGACAACCGAAAGACCGACAGAGCCGCCCACCGAACCGCCCACCGACCCCGCCGCACTTCCCGATGCCGACGTTATGGCTGTGGGGGAAGACGAATATAGGATTATCCCCGGCGCGAGGTATTATCTTTGGTCGCCTAACAGCAACCTTTATTTAACGGTTGAAGGCGCCTTCAGATTCGCGGGATTTATCCAGGACGAGTTCCATGGGGGACCCGCTCAGATGTTTGTGTTTGAAAAAGTCGGAGTGGAAGAAACCGCAGCAAGAATAAATAATATCTATAAAATAAGAGCGCTGGGCACGCCCGCGGGATATATCGACGTTGAGGGCGGAATAAGCGAAGAAGACGGCTCGGGCGTTATAGCCACGGCGGAACCCGAGGGTGAGCGCAGCCATGAATGGACACTCAGAGCACAGAGAAAATCCGGGTTTGACGATGTTGACCTGCCGGTATTCTCTGTTATGAGCGCGGTGAGCCGCAATTATACAAGATGCCTTGACGTGAACGGGGTTTCAACCTCGCCGGGAGGGAATATACACCTGTGGGGCGGCGGCAGCGCAAATAACCAAAAATGGTTTTTTGAACTGGTTTCAGACGTTGAAGCGGGGAATATAATACCGCGCGGATTACAGGAAATACCTGCGGAGTAAAAATATTTATATTTATCTTAGTTTATTTACGGAACATTCTGCACTTAAAATAAGTATAATACGGTATACAGCAAAAAAATTAAATTTTATTTATCGTGAAAGGATAAGTGTGTATACTTATGTTTAAGATTTTTAAATCCAAAAAAAGCAAAACTATTTTATTGAAAACCCTTGTTTGTCTTATGGTTTTCTCTTTGGCGGCGCCAACGGTTTCTGCCGCCGTTGCAATCCCCGGAATTATTACGCAGGATGCAAAGGTGATTGCGGATGATATTATAGAAATCGCGGAAGCGGACGCTCCCGTCAGAGCCGTGCCGATGCCGGTGCCCGAACCGTTTGTAACGGGCGGCATGGCAGCGCCGGACGACGGAGTTTTGGAAGAGGGGCTTGCGGAAGCGCTTGCCGCTGTAAAGCAGTATTTTGACATTGATGAAGAAAAATATACGGAGTTTAACTGGCACTATTCTCCCGGAGACGGCGTGTTCAGCCCGAACACATGGAACCTTATATGGAATTCGTCCGACTGGAACGCGAACGTAAACGCGCAGGTGACCGAAGGCGGCATAGTATTATATTATTACAAATACGAATGGACGCCCGAAAGCGGCAAAGACGCCGTCAAGCTGGCAAAAATATCCAAAAGCGGCGCGAAAAGGACCGCGGACGGATTTCTTGAAAAAATTCTCGGCGGTGAATTTGAAAAATTCAGGCTGTCAGGTCAGTCGCTGGGATTCCCGTCTGAAAGACATCAGCTCAATTACGTTTTCACCCATAACGGGTTTGATTATCCCAATTATACGGTCAATGTGGGTATAGACAAATTGACCGGCGAGATAGTCGAGTTTATGCGCAGAGGGCACCAATTCTTCCACGACTTAAGCGGAGGGCATTTCAGTTTTGACGATGCTTCAAGCACCATAACAAAAGCCGAGGCGCTTAAAGCGTATGTTGAAAAAATAGGGCTGGATTTGGTGTACAGCAGCCATTTTAACTGGCAGACAAGAGAGCTGCGCATCCAGCCGGTTTACAAGCTGAAAAACAACTACAGCGAATTTATAAGCGCGGTTGACGGCAGCCTTGTTGAAATTGATTTTGATATAGGTCCCGTTTACGGCAGTGCTATGGGTGGTATTATGGCTGAATCTGCCGAAAATGTAGCAGCGGATGACGGACTTGCGGTCAGGGCCAGGGCTTTTTCTCCGGTTGAACAGGCGGCAATCGACAGAGCGGCGGATTATATAACGGCAAACGAAGCAATTGCGGCGCTTGTCAAAGCGTTTGATTTAGGTATTGAGGATTTGGACAGTTACCGAATGAGTACGAATTTAAGGGCTGACAATATAAATCAGGAACAGTATATTTGGAATATAAACTTTTCAAAAGAAACCGATATGGCATACGAATGGTATTCCGCGGCTGTTGACGCAAGAGACGGCAGCATAATCAGTTTTTCTTATTCCTCAAGCTTTGAGAGAATGTATGCAAGGGGTATGGAAAGCGGTGCGGAAGCCGTTGAGCTTTTATACACCCAAGACGAAGCCAAAGAGCTGGCAATCAAAAAAATCAAAGAGATTCTGCCTTATGATTTTGACGCGAACTTCGAGCTTGTTGAAACCTCCAATCAGACAATCAGACCGATGCCTGTGTCTGACGGCGATAAAAGCCCGCGGTACAATTTTTATTTTGCAAGGAAAGCTAACGGCATACAATTTGAAAATAATTCAATATATATAACTTTCGACAATATTAACGGTAAAATATCAAACTACAGCCTAACATGGTACGAAAAAGCCGAATTTCCCGCGCTTGAAAATATAATAACCCCGGCGCGCGCGGTTGAATCCATCGCCGATTTTTCCGGTTACAGTATAATATATACCTCAAACGGTATGACCGATGACGGTAAAATAAACGTTTCGTTGGTGTACAAATTCGACGATACGGTCAATGTTGATCCGTTTGACGGCAAATGGCTTGACTGGATGTTCGAGGAGATCAAAAAAACCGATGCGGAGCTGCCGGATTACAAAGATTTAGCCGGACACCGGAGCGAAGAAATTGTGGGTATTCTCACAGAAAACGATATATACGGCTGGGGCGGCGGAACATTCGGACCCGATTTGAGCATTACTCGGGGCGAATTCTTTAATTATTTAAAATTTTATATAAATAATTCATGGTCGTTCACCGAACTCGGCTCAAGTATTTTTATTAATCCCCGCACGGGTTTAAGGGACATTGATGGAACGCCTGACCCCGACGCCGGTAAAATCATAACAAAACAGGAAGCGATGAAAATAATCTGCGAGATTACGGGGTATGGGGAGATCGGCTCCCATCATGAGATTTTCGCGTATCCGTTTGACGATGAGGGAAGCGACGCGGAATACAGAGGCTATATCGCGATTATGAAAGCGTTTGATATTATAAGCGGTGATGACGACGGTAATTTCAGCGCTAAAAGCGAGATGACAAAAGCCGAAGCCGCAGAGGTTATATACAATATCGTAATGTCGCTGCAATAAAAAATAAAAAATAAATAAAAAACGGGATTGAGGTATTATTATTTTATGAAAGAACTTGTTTTGGGTATCGCGCATAACGGTTACCATACCGCGCAGATGGAAAAAATGCTTGATTTTTACTGTAATAAGCTGGGTTTTAAACACGCGTTCAGCCTAAAAAACGATAACGGCGAACCATGGATTGAGTATATAAAACTCGCGGACAACAGTTTTGTTGAGTTCTTTTATTCGGACGCCGAACGGGTAAAAAACGGGGATTCACGGTATCATCATATCTGTATAAGGGTGAGCGACGTTTATGCCGCCGCAGAGTTTTTAAAATCAAAAGACATTAAAATAACCTCGGGGCCGTCGGTCGGCAAAGATAAAAATTCGCAGTGCTGGTGCAATGACCCCGACGGCAATCCTATCGAATTTATGTGCGTTTCGCCGGATTCCCCGCAGGCAAAAGCTTAAAAAGGACACAGAATTTATTATTATGATACATTTACTTGATGTGCATGTTGCAAATCTGATAGCGGCGGGTGAAGTTGTCG
>Ga0099364_10005816_pt1 | contig 18164 bp, 16 predicted proteins | sample TergutTh196P3_FD_73070 | JGI IMG/M metagenome (GOLD analysis project Ga0099364, IMG submission 73070) | Microcerotermes parvus P3 segment gut microbial communities from Pointe-Noire, Republic of the Congo - Th196 P3 | ecosystem: Host-associated > Arthropoda: Insects > Digestive system > Gut ...
AGTACGAAAATCGCCCCTATAACTGCCGCTGCTACACATAGCCAAGTGCGCGTTTGGCGAAACAACGCTACAGTTTTCGGCTTTAATTGCGCATCTATACGCGCCGAAAAATCTTCAAAATAATTTTCGGGAACAGTAAACGGTTGCTTATTCCCTATTTCTTTCAGTATTTTACTATCTTCCATAACAAAATCCTCCTTCCTGTTTATTGTATATCATTTAATATATAACGTTCTATTTTTTTTACAGCATGATGATACGAAGCTTTCAACGCGCCTGTGCTTGTACCGAGAATTTTTTCCATTTCTTCGTATTTCATCTCGTCAAAATATTTCATATTGAACACCATTCGTTGTTTTTCGGGCAAACTTTGTATTGCTTCTTGCAATTTCAGTTGCAGGGCATTGCCGTCGAAAAAAGCATCGGCTTTCAAGTTTTGCAGCAATATATCTTCCAAATCAAGAGCCGAAGTAAAATGTTTGGCACGCTCGGCATTCAAAAAATTTAATGTTTCGTTTACGGCAATTCTAAACAGCCATGTCGATATTTTCGACTCTCCTCGAAAATCGTCTATCTTTGCCCAAGCTTTCAGAAACACATTTTGCAGCACATCGTCGGCATCATCGTGCACCAGCACCATTTTTCGGATATGCCAATACAAAGGCTTTTGATAGCGTTTAACTACCCAAGAAAATGCAGTATCACGCTGTTTCCTGTCCTTCAGCATAGCCAAAATATCTTTTTCTTCCAATTCTTTCATAAAAATTTTCAACTATGCTGCAAAGTTACAATAATTTCCTTATACGCCATAAAATCCGACAATCTGACATCGTATTTTTAAAAAGGTTTAATGTCAAAAATAAAATTTCCCTATCTTTGCAGTGCAAAAAGAAACAGATGAACCAACAAGAAATTACAAAAGAAGAAATAAATTTGTTGCCGACAGCCGTTTTCGAAGGCAAAATTATTGTTATCGACAACACCAGCAGTCTGAAAAAAGCAATGCGCGCTTTGGATAAAGAGGAAAAAGTGGGTTTCGATACCGAAACTCGCCCTGCTTTCGAAAAAGGAGTGCGACACAAAGTAAGCTTGGTACAAATCGCTACAAACGATGTTTGCTACCTTTTTCGCTTAAATATATTGAACGGCATTCCCAAAATATTGGCAGATTTTCTGAATTCAACGAAATGCAAAAAAATAGGTCTTTCGCTGCGAGACGATTTTTTGATGCTTAACAGGCATGAAAAACTAAATCAAGAAAGTTTTATTGATTTGCAAAAAATAGTTGGTAATTACGGCATCGAAAGCTTGAGTTTGCAAAAGATTTTCGCGCTTCTTTTCAAGCAAAAAATATCAAAATATCAACGGCTTACAAATTGGGAAGCCGCAACGCTAACTGCCGCTCAAAAACGCTATGCCGCCACTGATGCATGGGCAACGCTGAAAATTTACGAATTTATTTCGAAAATGGATAAAATCGAAACATTCAATAAACACCTTTCGCCTTGAAAGCGAATGCTTTAAAGGATTAACTATGATAAAGTATAACCGGCTTCTACCTGAACTTCGACAACCTCTATTTGAGGCGCAATATAATTTTTCGTATCCATATCATATATAAATTAATGCTACAAAGATAATATCATTTCGTTAAAAAACAAAAATATTTAAGAAATCTTTGCAAAAAATATGCCAACTATTAAATTAAGCAACACATTTTTTAAGCAGGACGTATTGCATGTCGCGCCAAATCTTCTTGGGAAAATAGTAGTGCGCCGTTTTGAAAACGGCGCCGAATTGCGAATGCCGATTACCGAAACCGAAGCTTATCGTGGCGAAGAGGACTTGGCATGTCATGCCGCAAAAGGACGCACAACCCGTACTGAGGTAATGTATGATGTGGGCGGAAAAGTGTATGTATATTTGATTTACGGCATGTATTGGATGTTGAATTTTGTAACAGGAAACCTAAATGAACCGCAAGCGGTTTTAATTCGTTCGGTCAAAGATATAAACGGTCCGGGAAAAGTAGGACGAATTTTGCAACTTGACAAAAGTTTTTACGGCGAAAATTTAAGCGTTTCAAACCGCCTTTGGATAGAAGATGCGCCTTCGTTGCCCTACGAAACTTCTGCGCGAATAGGGATTGATTACGCCGGCGAAGAATGGAAAAATAAACTGTGGCGGTTTAGTTCTTTGATAAGCTAATATGATGCCTTTCCAAATATTTCTTTTTATGAATTATTTTTCTATATTTGCACAAAAAAATATATATAATGAAACACCCATGTCAAAAAACTGACACACAAGCAAATGATTATATCATGGGTGTTCCATCTGACCTTAAAAAAAACAAATTATAAACAGATGAAAAAAATCACACAAATACTGTTATTTACAATGATTGCCGCATCATTGTTCGGAGCAGTGAAGCAGGATAAAAAATATCTTCAATGGGCAATAGCGGTTGCAAATTCGGAAATGATACATAGACCCAAGCTTTGGCAAGCCGATTTTGTGGCAAGACCGAAATGGGACTACACGCAAGGATTGGTTGCAATGTCGTTTTTGAAGTTGTATGCCGAAACCAATAATTCCGCCTACTTTGATTATGTGCACACGTTTGCCGATTTTTTTGTCAACGAAAATGGCGAAATTATGACCTACAAACTGTCGGAATACAACATAGACCGCCTGAATGGAGGCAAATTCCTGTTTGATATGTATCACTATACAAAATACGATAAATACTTGAAAGCGATAAAAAATCTTCGTGCACAATTAGACACACAGCCGCGTACCGATATCGGCGTGTTTTGGCACAAAAAGATTTATCCGTATCAGGTGTGGCTTGACGGTTTGTATATGGGAGCGCCGTTTTATGCGCAGTGCGCCGTTGAATTTGACGAACCGCAGGCTTCATTCGACGATATTGCCAAACAATTTGTGCTTGCCGACGAGGTTACGCTTGATGCCAAAACCGGTCTGAATTTTCATGCTTGGGACGAGCAAAAGATGGAAAAATGGGCAAATAAAACCACCGGTCATTCGCCGCATTTTTGGGGGCGCGCTATGGGTTGGTATATGATGGCGGTGGTTGATGTGTTGGATTGTCTTCCCAAGAATCACCCGCAACGTTCGCAAATTCTTGATAATTTCACTCGTCTGACAAAATCATTGATTAAGTGGCAAGATGAAAAAACAGGCTTGTGGTATCAGATTATTAATTTGCCCGACAGAGAAGGTAATTATTTAGAAACATCGTGCACAGCAATGTTTTCGTATGCTATCGCAAAAGCCGTTAACAAAGGTTATTTACCGAAAAAATACAGAGCTGTTGCCGAAAAAGCATTCAACGGCATTGTAAACACGATGCAACACAACGCCGGCGGAACAGTTTCGATAACCAACGCCTGCTCTGTTGCCGGATTAGGCGGAAATCCCTATCGAAGCGGCACGTTTGAGTATTATGTGAGCGAACCCAAGCGCAACGATGACCCCAAAGTGGTGGGTCCGTTTATTTTGGCGGGAATAGAGTTGAGTAGATAGTTTTAAGTAATAAGTTTTAAGTAATAAGTTTTAAGTAATAAGTTTTAAGTGATTTTGGCTAACTGTTACAGTTCAAGTTTGCAACACCAACCTGATTGCATGGCTTTTGATAAAGAAACGGAATAATTTCATTTTGTTGTTTGAATAAAACATTTCTGTATTTTTGTTGTCGAAAAAACACATATAAAAATGAAAGAGCTTTTTGATTTTTTTATAGAAAATAATGGAATGTCGGAAAAGAGAATGAAATAAGATAAGAATTCTTACCTTTGTACTGCAAACTTATTAAATGGAAAGAATTATGGCAAACGGAAAATTAGATAAAAACACGAGCGACAAAATCAGTTTTATGACTTATATTGTTCCCGAATTTGCATCAGCATACAAAATGAAAATTCAAGACGCATTTTTTTATTTAAAAAAATATGGCGCTTGGACTTTCCTTAATCAGCATTGGAAAGCATTGCACACCGCAAATCCATTTCACACGGTAGATTATTTGTATCGAATTTGTTATCAAAATGGAGGATTACGATAATGCAAGTTTTTCACGGAAGTTATATGGAAATCGAAGCGGTAGATTTAAGTAAATGCCAAGCCAACAAAGACTTTGGTAAAGGTTTTTATGTTACAAAATTTCGCAAACAGGCGGAAGAATGGGCAGAAATCATAGGAAGAGTTCATAATTCTGTCGGTGTTGTTACAGAATTTTTGTTTTATGAAAGAGCATTTACGGAAGAAAATTTGAAAACATTGCGTTTCGGTGCGTACAACGATGAATGGTTTGATTTTGTTATATTAAACAGAAATTTGGAAACGCCCGAATTGCAACACGACTACGACATAATAGAAGGTCCCGTGGCTGACGACAAAGTTCAACGCCGAATAAACCGATATTTAGAAGGGGAAATTTCACGAGAGAAATTTTTTGAAGACCTGACAAAATATCCCGAACCCTCTCACCAAATTTGCTTTTGCACTGTTAATTCGCTCAGAATGTTGAAAAAAACAAACAACAAAGCAATAATTAAAATCGAAGACATTAGCGAATTAATCGTTGAAAAACTTGTAAGCGATTTTGGGTTCGATGAAGAAACCGCAACAGACAAATTCTTTTCTTCCGACACTTTCTCAAAACTTGCCGACATAGAGACCAAACTTTCCGAAAAAGACTGGACTGAAATATACGAACTCTTAAAACAAGAACTGAATTAAGAAAAATTTGGCATTGAGAAATTTAAAAAACTAAAATAAAATGAAGAAAAAAGTATTTTTAGGATTTTTTTGCTTGCTGTTGTGTTCGCAAGCGTTTGGACAATGGGATATTGGTTATCCCGTCAAAACTAATGTAACGGCTACGTTAGATTACGGCAGCAAAACACTTACAATTAGTGGAATAGGAGAAATGGACGACTTGGGAGGTACCACCTCTCCTTGGTACAATAGCCGAAGTTTTGTCGAAAAAGTAATAATATTAGAAGGTGTTACAAATATTGCAAATTCGGCTTTTTACGAATGTCGAAATTTGACTTCAATTATTATTCCCGAAGGTGTAACCACTATTGGATACCAAGTTTTCTTTAATTGTAGTGGTCTTGCTTCTATTTCTTTTCCAAGTAGTCTGACGAGTTTTGATACAAAATACGACTTTTTTTTCGGTTTAAGTAGTCTTACTTCTATTAATGTAGCAGGCGGAAATGAAATTTATTTATCAGAAAACGGAGTATTATTCAATAAAGATAGAACTACATTGATTAAATGTCCGCAAGCAAAAACAGGAATTTATGTTATTCCAAGTGGTGTTACAACTATTGGAGATAGAGCCTTTCAAAGTTGTAGTGGACTTACTTCTGTTGAAATACCAGAAAGCGTGAAAAATATTGGAAGCACCGCTTTTTTCGGTTGTAGTTTTACTTCGATAAATCTTCCTCAAAGCTTAATAAGTCTTGGCGGACAAGCATTTTCTTTCTGCCCCAATCTCACATCTATTGACATTCCAAATAGTGTTACGAGCATTGGCGGTGGTGCTTTTTGGGGAAGTAGCGGTCTTATATCCGTAAATATTCCAAATGGAATAACAAATATTGCGGAAAGCACTTTTTATGATTGCATCAATCTTCAATCGGTTACCATTCCCGAAACTATTAAAAATATTGGCGGACGAGCCTTTTATAATTGTAAAAAACTTAATTCAATTACTATTCCATCGAGTATAACGAATATTGAATACGAAACATTTTCGGGTTGCGAAAGTCTTATTTCTGTTGATATCCCAAATACAATTACAAACATAGGAAATAGTACTTTTTATAATTGCAAAAATCTCAAAACCGTTTCTATGTCTAACAATGTAGAAAGTATTGGAAATGGTGCATTTTACGGTTGTGGTATTACCGAAATCTCTATTCCCGAAAAAACAACAAGTATTGGTTGGTCTGCTTTTGCATCTTGTAGTAGTCTTGTTAATATTTCTTTCAATGATAATCTTTCTTATGTTGGAGACAAGGCTTTTTTGGGGACAGAATGGTTTAATAATCAATCTGACGGTATAATTTACATTGGAAAAACGCTATATGCCTACAAAGGAACAATGCCAGAGAATACAACAATCAATGTCAAATTCGGTTCTGTTCGTATTGCAGAAGGTGCTTTTTCTAATTGTTCCGGTCTTACTTCCGTTTCTATTCCTGCCAGCGTTACGGAGATTGGGGCATTTGCATTTATGAATTGTTCTAATTTGTTTTCTGTTGTCAATTTTAATCCTATCCCACAAAGTTTGGCTCCGGGTGCTATGGTATTTGATGTTTGGGGTAAGAATATAACACTTTATGTTCCTGTATCATCGGTGTTTTCTTATCAGAATGCTTCATTTGAAGCCTATGAGTGGCAGATGTTCGACATTGTAGGACTATCCGAAATTTCAGAGGAAGATATTGACATTACACCATCGGAAAACAGCGCAGTAATCGAATGGCAACCTTACGAAAATGCCGAAGGCTACAAACTAATCATTTACAGCGACGAGGCACGCACCGACACCATCTACATATTTGAGTTCGACGCTGATGGCGAATGCTTTAATACCATTTCATTCCGCTCTGCAAGCACAACCCTTTCCCATACGATAAAAGATTTGCAAAGCGGTACAGAATATTTTTACACGCTCGAAATTCTTGGAGTTGGCGATGTCGTGTTGGCAAGTCAGTCGGGCGAATTTACTACTAATGAACCAACAAGTATTAATATTCCGTTGGCAGAACCTGCCGAAATTGTCGGATATTACAGCGTTTCAGGTGCAAAATTGCCGAAAGCGCCCGAAAAAGGAGTGTATATTGTTTTGTATGGCAACGGAATGACAAAGAAAATTTTGAAATAATTGTAATGTGTGGGCGGTAGCCCACACATTTTCATTTTTTGCGATTTTGTTTTGAAAAATAATTGTACCTTTGTGTGTTGATTTTTAATGAATTTGATATGGAAGCATTACAACATAAACGCGAACTTGACAAAGAAATGCAGAATAAAATGCTGTATATAGCATTTATGATTACGGTATTTGCCCGCACCTATAAAATGAACCGGCAAAAAGCATACTTGTATTTGGAAAAATATGGCGGTTTGGATTTTCTTAATGAACATTGGTGGGCATTACATACCGATAATACCTTTTGGGCTGTAAGAGATTTGTACGAAGTTTGCTACGAAAATGGAGGTTTAAAATGAAAGTTTATCACGGCAGTTATGCTCAAATAAATGAAATTGACTTGTTGAAATGCAAAGCAGGCAAGGATTTTGGCAGAGGATTTTATGTTACCAATATTATTTCACAGGCAGAAACTTGGGCGTCAAGAAAGGGGAAGAATAAAAAAGGGTTTGTTACAGAGTTTGAATTTGACGAATTTTTCTTTGAAGACGACCTTGTTAAAGTTTTGCGTTTTGAGAACTATACAGAAGATTGGCTTGATTTTATAGTTCTCAATCGAAAAAACAAGTCGAAAAAGCAGCAATCACACGATTATGATATAATAGAAGGACCTGTTGCCGATGACGATATAGCAACGCGAATTGCCGACTATCTATCAGGAAATATCACGAAAAAACAATTTTTAATAGACCTCATACACAAAGAGCCTTCGCATCAAATTTGTTTTTGCACCGTACAATCCTTACAAGCATTAGAATTACAGAAAGGTCAAATAGACAGCAAAATTTTTCACACAGACAATGAAGTTTTGCAGGCTCTAATGACCGACTTTGGTTTATCGGAAATAGAAGCCACAAACAAATATTTCAAATCAAATACATACGCCAAATTTTCCGATGAAGACACCGAATTTTACAAAAAATCGTGGCAGGAAATTTACGAAATGTTAAAAATAGAAATAGACGAAGACGGGAAGATGGGTGGCTAACGTGATGGCGACTGCGAAGCCGTTAGAACAAGATAAATTTAAAAAATAAAATAAAATGAAGAAAGTAAATTTTTTAGTAGTGAATTTAATGCTGTTTTTAACAGTAGGAGTGTACGGACAAAGAACCGAAACCATTCATTTAACCGAAGCGGGTACGTTTGAAAATTCTTTTTTCCTTATCGAAGATTGGGAAAATCCAGTAACGAAATTAAAAATAACAGGAAATATTGATGCTCGCGACCTTTTTTACCTCAATAATTTTGATGGATTTTCGTCTTTGGCAGAATTAGATTTAAGCGAGGCAGATATTGTTGAATATAATGGCCAGGCGGGTGGCCCAAGCCAATTACACCCAGCCAACACATTGCCCGATAATTCTTTCGGTTGGATACAATTAAATCTCAGTAAAATTATTCTTCCAAAAACTTTGACAAGTATTGGAAATATGGTACTTTTTGCCAATTACAATGCTCTTTGCGCCCTTACTTCACTTGAAATTCCCGAAGGAATTACGAGCATAGGTAATGCTTTTGCGGGTCAGCAAAAGGCGTTAGTGACTGTTTCGTTGCCCGGTACTTTGACATCTCTTCGAGATAGTAGTTTCATTGATTGTACCGGTCTTACCGTAATAATCAACAACAACCCTAACCCTGTTGATATTACTCCCTACAGTGGAGTACCTTGTTTTTATGGGGTAAATAAAACGAAATGTACACTTTATGTTCCCGCAGGCAGCAAAAGCCTATATGAAAAGGCAAGTATTTGGCAGGAATTCAACATTATAGAACTTCCCGAAACAACAGAAATAACCGAAACGCCAACCACCGATGGAGCAACAATCGAATGGCAACCCTACGAAAATGCCGAAGGCTACCGCTTAATCATTTACAGCGATGAAGCACGCACCGACACCATTTACATATTTGAGTTCGACGCTGATGGCGAATGGTTTAATACCATTTCATTCCGTTCCGCAAGCACAACCCTTTCGCATACGATAGAAAATTTACAAAGAGGAACAGATTATTTTTACACGCTCGAAATTCTTGGAGTTGGCGATGTCGTGTTAGCAAGTCAGTCGGGTGAATTTACAACAGCAAGCGAGCCGGCAAGTATTGACGCTGCATTGGCAGAGCCTGCCGAAATTGTTGGATATTACAGCGTTTCAGGTGCAAAATTGCCGAAAGCGCCCGAAAAAGGAGCGTACATTGTCTTGTATAGTAATGATACATCAAAAAAAATATTGAAATAGAAAAAAACTACGTTAATATCACTATCTTTGTGAAAAAATTAGATTTTATTCAAATCAATAAACACCTCAAACATATATAAACCATTAAATTATTAAAACAATGAATTTATTTTGGAAAAATCTTTTCGGAACGCTCGAAAGCGCCGAAAAAATGGAACAGGCAGAATTAGACCTGATTGCCGCCTATAAGCGATTTACCCGCGTTGCTGCATCGGCAGAACTGGCAGAGTACAAAAAACTGTATCAAGAAGTAAATTCGGCAAGTTTCCAAGAAAAGAAAACAACTTGGGTAAGCCGTAAGTACCGCGATACCGAAGAGTTTCAGAAAATGAGACAGTTCAAACGATTAGATACTAATCAGAGTATTAAACTGTATTATCAGACGCTGGCATCCGGTGAGTTAAAGGAGTTTTTGGCATTCAAAAACTCCGCCGAATACGGATTGCCGGAGCGTATAAAAGCAATAGCCGAAGACCCCAAAATCAAGAAACTTATGCGTTTCGAGCAATCGAAAGCCTGTAAAACCTATTTTCGCTACCACAACTCCGATGAGATAAAGGAATATGAAAAATTGAAAACCGAAGTCGTGCGCGAAGGATTTATCAAAGTAATTAAGGATAAGAAAAGACCGGGCTACAAAAATACGGAAGAATATCAGAAAATGAGGCAATTCAAACGGTTAAATGCTAACCGGAGCATTACGCTGTACTACGAAACGCTTGTGTCCGGCGAATTAAAAGCATTTTTGACATTCAAAAATACTGACGAATACAAATTGCTGGTAAACAGAGAAGCGATAGCCAAAGACGAAAACCGCAGAAAATTCGAACGTTTCGAGCAGTCGAAATCCTATAAAACCTATCTTCGTTACCACAACTCCAACGAAATAAAAGAATACGAAACGCTGAAAGCCGAAGTCGAAAACAACGATTTTATGAAACGCCGCGATTTTTGGGAAAATCCCAAACGCTGGCTAACAACTGCCGAGTACCAAACCGAACAGGCTTATCTTGCGCTCGCAAACCACGACGACATCAAGTTTTATGAAAAAACCGACGAAAAAAGTTTCGATTTCCTAAAAACATGGTCAATCGCATTTGAAGATAATTTTGAAGGCTCAAGCATTGACGCCAAAAAATGGCAAAACGGTTTCTACCACAAAACGCCGTTGAAACGCATTTATTCCTTCCCCAACGAAAAACAAGCTTACACCGAACAAAATATTTCGGTCGCAAACAGCGAGTTGTGCATTTGCACCAAAGCCGAACAAATCGAAAGCGCGGCTTGGGATACAAAATATGGCTTTATCACAAAACAATTCAAATTCACATCGGGCATTATCAACGCCGGCGATGCGTTCAAACAAAACAAAGGTTTAATTCGCGCAAAAATTGCCGTGAGAGGAAGCCGCAGCATATCGCACGCATTTTGGATGGGCGCCGAAGGAAAACTGCCGTTGACAAACATTTTTCAATCTGTGGGCAAAAAGATTTTCGCAGGCAATTATTTTGCCGAAGGAAACATGGTGTCGAAAGAAGCACGCTCAATAAAAGGGCTCAACGCACGAAAATTCCACATTTATTCGTTGGAATGGACAGAAAAAGAATTGATTTGGAGCATCAACAACATCGAAGTATTCCGAACCGCAAAAGGCATTCCAAACGCAGCAATGTTCCCTGCATTCAACTCCTTTATCACCGAAAAACAAAAAGGCGGAAACGGCACATTTGCAGTAGATTGGATACGGATTTATAAGAAAGCATGAAGAAAATCGCAGTCATAACAATGGCGCGTAACGACGAGTTTTTTCTCAACCGATGGGTTGCCTATTACGGGCAACTTTTCGGTGAAGAAAACCTGTACATTTATTTAGATGGAAAAGACCAAAAAGCGCCAAGCGGTGCAGGAAAAGCAAATGTGGAAATTGTTGAAAAACAAGGAATTAAAGTTATTGAGGCAGAAAAACGCCGCTTGAATTTTTTGTCTGACCGCGCAGCAGAATTATTTGCAAACGGTTACGAATTGGTTATCGGTTGCGATGCCGACGAGTTTTTGATTGTTGATACAAATGTGGAAAAAAATTTGGCGGAATATCTTTCTTCACTAAAAATCAAAACTTCTGTTTCGGCGCTTGGGCTTGATGTGGGGCAGCATTTGAAAAAAGAATTGCCGTTAGATAAGACAAAACCGATTTTACAACAACGCAATTACGCGCTGATAAATTCGCGTTTTACAAAAACAAACATCATTGCAAAACCTGTTCGTTGGGGGCGGGGATTTCATCGCATAAATGGTCATAATTTCCACATTGACAAGAATTTATATCTTCTTCATTTTGGCAATATTGACTATGATTTGTTAATGAAAAAATTCAACATGCAAGATATTATCGCACGAGGCGAACAAGCGCATTACAAACGAGCGAGATTTCGTATAATCGGTTCTATTTCGAGTGAAAATGCCGTTGACGGCGATGAAGTTTTTGAAAAAGCACGTATAATTCAGCGCATTTTCAGACCCATTTATGCATGGAACAAACCGAGTATGCTCGGAATACGATGGATTGTGGAAATCCCTCAAAGATTTAAAAATATCGGGATATGAAGAAAAAAATAAGTGTTATTATTCCGATTTATAATGCGGGCAACTATCTGAAAGCAACATTAGACTGTATTCGCAGCCAAACATACAAAAATTTGGAAATCCTTTGTGTGTTGGATTGCCCGACCGACAATTCCGCAGAAATTGTTGAACAAACCGCAATGGAAGACACGAGGATAAAACCGATTAAAATTCCGCAAAATATCGGACACGCAAAAGCGCGCAATTTGGGTGTCGAACAATCGTCGGGCGAATACTTGCATTTTATGGACAGCGACGACTTGTTAAGTCCGAATTTTTATGAAAAAATGATTGAGGCAATAAAAACGGAAGATGCCGATGTGTCTGCCAGCGCTATTTTTTTTGAAAAAAAACCGAAACGAAGCATCTGGTTCAACAAAGATGAAACACTGTCGGGCGAAAAAAAAATTAAAAAAACGGAAGTTTGCATGCAAGGTTGGTCGCCACGATATTTAATCAAAAAAAACTTTTGGCTTGCCAACCGCTTGTCTTTCCCCGATTTGCTTATGATGGTGGATAAGCCGGTGATGCTCCCAACGATTTATTATGCAAATAAAGTAGCATTCAGTTCGCAAGCCATGTATTTTTACAAAAATCGCGAAAATTCGGTGTTAAATAAAAAAAAATTTAACGTTGAATTGAATGAAAGACGAAAAAAAGACAGACAAAAATCCCGCGAAATTTCCGACAATTTTATCCGCGCTCACAAAATCAAAGGGAACGGCATACTGCATTATATTATGAGCAGTTTGGCGGGAAAAAAAGCAATTTGCCAAAATAATACGATTGAATACGGAAAAATAAACAAAAAAATCAGCGTGATTATTCCGATTTACAATGCGGAAAAATATTTGAAAGAAACATTAAATTCCATTCGTTTTCAGACATACGAAAATTTGGAAATCGTTTGTGTATTAGATTGTCCAACAGATAATTCTGCAAAAATTATCAAAGAAATCGCCGCAGAAGACAATCGCCTGAAATTAGTTGAGCGCTCCCAAAACAGAGGCTTGCCTGCGGCGAGAAATAGCGGCATTGAAAATGTATCGGGCGAATACATTCATTTTATTGATGCTGACGATTTGTTAAGTCCCGATTTTTATGACACGATGATAAATGCGGCAGAAAAAAATGATGCAGATGTTGCCGCTTGTTCGGTGTTTTATGAAAAAAAACAATGGCGGAGTATTTGGTTTACAAAAAATGAAGTTTTATCCGATGAAAACGATAAAATTAGAAAAACAGAAGTTGTGATTTCGAGTTGGGCGTGGCGGTATTTAATTAAAAAAAGTTTTTGGGACAAGCATCAATTTTCTTTTCCGGATTTAGTGCCGATGGAAGATAAACCTGTTATAGTTCCGATGATTTACCACGCTAATAAAGTGGCGCTTTGCCCAAATGCTGTTTATTTTTACAAAAATCGCGAAAATTCTATTTTGAATAAAAAAACTGACCCAATTCGCGAAAAACAACAAAGCGAAAACAGGCAAAAATCGCGAAAAATGGTCAACGATTTCATGCGTGCTCATCGCATTAAACAACCCTGCAAAATTCTGTATTATTTAAAGAAATATTGTCTTTAAAACTAAAAAAAATGGCTGAAATAAGAAATAAAATTGCATCAAAAATCAGGCGGTTGCTGAAAGAAATCAGAGCAATCAGCAGTATTCCGAAGCAACAAAAAACGGCGATAAAATTAGATGCTTATATCGCCGGTTTTTTGAAAGGAAACATAGAACCGTTTACAGCAACTCCTAAAAAGCCCGAATTGACAGGAAAAAAGATTTTTTGGCAATATTGGCATCAAGGCGTAAATTCAACTACTTCAAAAATGGTTGTTGAATGCCTCAATTCCGTGAAAAAACACAGCGGCGAATACGAAGTAATTTTGCTGACTAACGAAACGGTATGGGATTATGTGGAATTGCCGGATTTTGTTTTTGAGAAATTTGGAAAAAACGGATTTAATGTTGCAAAATTGGCAAATCTTGTGCGCCTGTATTTGCTTTCGGCTTATGGCGGCGTTTGGCTTGATGCCACCATTTTTTTGACAAAATCTATTGACGAAAAAATATTGAATGCTGATTTTTTTGCGTTTCAGCGTTCCAAAATTCCGCCGCCCGATGCGGAAATTTATCGAAAATTTGACCCCTTGTATTTTTCTTGGGAACCGAAATTTCAGGCAGGAATGTTAAACTCGTTTATGGTTGCCAAACCAAACAATAAAATTACTGCCGATTTGCTCACTATTTTGCTTGCCTATTGGAAAAAAGAAGAAAAAGCAGGGCAATATTACTTTTTTCAGATTTGTTTTAACCGAATGATGCGGCACGATGAATGGGCAACTTTGAATTGCGAAATTGTCGGCGACACGGATTGCCATCGCTTACAGGTTGTGTCGCTTGATAAATTCGATTGTAGCATTTTCGACGAAATCAAGGCAAAAAGCAATATTCATAAATTAACTTACCGGTTCGACCGGTTTAGCCAAATCCCCAAAGGCTCGTTTTTTGATGTTATTGCCAACGGAAAAATAAAATAATAGTAAAAAAATCAAAGCGAACAATCGTTTGCATTTTCAATTTTTGCTTTCTTCCCAGCCTCGCTTATCGCCACAAAAAACACAAGAAAAGCAAAAAAACGCACAATTCCTGCTTGCGCATAAAGCGGTTCTTCAATCAACATAAACAAAACCATAATGCAAAGCATCATTTGCAACAGATAACTTCGGTTTTTTATCGCATAATACGCAATAGCAACAAGTACAGCCAACAATACAATCAACCCCCAAATGCCGAATTGAACCATGTTGCCAAGAAACTGATTGTGAACGTAGTATATCGGATTACTGACGTGTGGATATACTAAATCGGGCAACTGGTCTTTCATTTTTTCCGCGACAGGTTCTAATACAAGCCGCTGCTGATAATAGCCGCTGCCCCACCAAAAATTATCTTGAATGTAACTCACGGCAACGCGGCGGTAAGCATCTCTGATTTCGTCGTTAGCATAGCGCGACCCTGTGTTGTGCAACACGTATAAAGCCGCGCAACCCAACAGCAAATAAACTGCCAATCCTGTTTTGAAATGCTTGGTTTTTAGTTTCAAATAATATAATCCGGTGGCTGCGACAATAAACAAAATCCCGACAGGTCCAATGCGGCTTTCCATCAAAATCATTACTAAAAAACAAAGCATAATGTACAAAATCAGTTCAAATTTTGTAATAGCCGGAGTATCATCTTTTTTATGGTAAAGATAAAAACCAGTGATTAGTCCGAAAAACAATATGAGCGAAATAAAACTCGGATGATAATAATACGACCACGAAGTAACAAAAAAATAGGCTGAAAAAGCAATAGTTTCTCCATTGGCAAGCATACTTTCCCACGAAAGATGATGCCTCTTTGCCTGCTCTATCCAGTTAGGCATATCTGCAAAATAGTATGTTTTATCTGCAATCCATTCTGCCAGATTTGCGTCTAAATGCAAAAAATTGAACCACCAGTACAACACGCATATCGCCATAAAAAGAATTGCCGTTTTGAAAAAAAACTCTCCGATACGCAGCAAAGTTTCTTTCGATAATCGGAAAAAACACAGCGACAATGGCAACACGTAAAAACTCAAAGTTGCATCGGGAAAACGAAAGCCTTTTTGTGTGCCTATAGTGCCAAATAACATCAGTAAACCATACACAAATATGAAATAGAAAAATTTGGGCGGCGCATAGAATTTTCGCGTGTAAAGAAAATGCATTAAACTTGCTGCCGCAAATATAGCTATGGCGTAAAACGAAATCTTGCTTACTAAAAACAAACTCGCCAAAAGAGCAGTCAAACTAACGACAATCAGCGTGTTGTTTTTGTAAATATCGTCCCATGAAAATTTGTGATTTTTTGCCTTTTGCAATCCTAAAAATGCAACGCCACCCACAAACAAACCCAACGCACAATAGCGTGCATACACCTCATTGGCGGGAGTAACCAAATCAAACAAATGAAGCATATAAATAAGTCCGCCCAAAAAAGCGGTTAAAATCAGTATAATAGTCGAAAATCGTGTAAACATATCTTGATATAAATTTTCTTTTAATTTTTAATTTTTAATTCTTAATTTTCTCCTATCCCGCCCAGCCTTCTTTATCCAAATTCCGGTAGTTTATTGCTTCGGCAATATGTTCCGTGTTGATATTTTCGCTGTCGGCGAGGTCGGCAATGGTGCGCGCCACTTTCAAAATACGGTCGTAAGCGCGTGCTGAAAGGTTTAGCCGTTCCATTGCATTTTTCAACAGGGCAGAACTTGTGTCGTCAAGTTGGCAATATGTGCGCAATTGTTTGGAATTCATTTGCGCATTGCAATACACGCTTTCTACGTTTTCAAATCGTTTTTCCTGTATTTGCCGCGCTGCAATTACCCTGTCTCGAATTGCCAAACTCGCTTCTGCTTCCTGCAACTCCGAAAGTTTTTCAAACGGAACAGGAACTATCTCAATATGAATATCAATCCGGTCTAATAATGGACCCGAAATACGGCTCAAATATTTTTGCACCATTCCCGGCGCACAAATACAATCGCGGTCGGGATGATTATAATACCCGCAAGGGCAAGGGTTCATCGAAGCCACCAACATAAAACTTGCCGGATAATCAACCGCAAATTTCGACCGCGAAATGCTTATCTTCCGGTCTTCCAAAGGCTGGCGCATCACTTCGAGTACCGTGCGTTTAAATTCGGGCAGTTCGTCCAGAAAGAGCACGCCGTTGTGTGCCAGCGAAATCTCGCCCGGTTGCGGAAACGAGCCGCCGCCTACCAAAGCCACATCAGAAATCGTATGGTGTGGACTGCGAAAAGGACGGTGCGCCATCAACGAAGTATCTTTATCTATTTTTCCCGCTACGGAATGTATTTTTGTGGTTTCCAATGCTTCGTGCAACGAAAGAGGCGGCAATATGGTAGGAATGCGTTTTGCCATCATTGATTTTCCTGCGCCCGGAGGTCCCACCATGATGATGTTGTGTCCGCCGGCGGCTGCCACTTCAAGGGCGCGTTTTACGTTTTCTTGTCCTTTCACGTCCGAAAAATCCATGTCGAAATGACTGACGTTGGCAAAAAACTCATCGCGGGTATTTACAATCGTTGGCTCTAATTGGATTTCGCCCCGCAGAAAATCAATCACTTCCTTGATGTTTTCCACGCCATATACGTCCAAATTATTCACCACCGCCGCTTCTCTGGCGTTTTGTTTGGGAAGAATAAAACCTTTAAAACCTTCTTCACGCGCTTTGATAGCAATGGGAAGCACGCCTTTTATCGGTTGCAAACTGCCGTCGAGCGAGAGTTCGCCCATGATAATAAAATTTGCCAAATCGCCGGCAGGAATTGTTTCGTCGCCTGCCAAAATTCCAACTGCCAAAGCCAAGTCATAAGCCGAGCCTTCTTTGCGAATATCCGCCGGCGCCATATTCACAACCACCCGTTTTCGCGGAAAATTCAATCCGTTTATATTCAGCGCCGACACAATGCGCTGATGACTTTCCTTTACCGCATTGTCGGGCAAACCCACCAAAAAAAACTGTATTCCCTGCGACACATTTACTTCTATCGTTACAATTGTGGCTTTTATTCCCTGCACTGCCGCGCCGAAAGTTTTAACAAGCATAAGCAATCATTTAATATTTGGTGGGCAAAAATACATTTTTTTTTTTACTTTTGTCCTTAACTATGAAACAAAAAATCAGATTTTACTTCGTGCTCGCATTATTTTTGGAAACTACGGCTACCGGTGCGCAGACGCCGTCCGTTACAGTTGCCGAAAATTTCGTGTATCAAAACGATACGGTTCATTTGGTTTTTACAGGAGTTGCACCTTTCGAATTGGACTACACTTTTAATGGCACAAGGCAAAAAATTACGGTTTCGGGCGCAAGTACAACGCTTGCAGCAACTCAAGTGGGCGAAAATTTACTTGTTATTCACAAGTTAATTGACCGCAATGCTTGTTTCTCGGAAGAGGTTCCTGACGATGGCGTGGATATTGGCGGCGTTATCTGGGCTACGCGCAATGTAGATGCGCCCGGTACTTTTACCGCCACGCCCGAAGATGCAGGTATGTTTTACCAATGGGGCAAAAATACAGGTTGGAGTACCGCCAATCCGATGATAAATTCTAATGGCGATACTGAGTGGGATTGGAATTATCCGCCAAATACCGGAAAATGGGACGCCGAGAACGATCCCTGTCCTTGCGGGTGGCGAGTACCTACCAAAGAAGAACAATGGGAAATGATAGGTGAAGGTAGCGCCGATATAATCCAAAATGGTGTAAA
>Ga0099364_10005817_pt1 | contig 18162 bp, 17 predicted proteins | sample TergutTh196P3_FD_73070 | JGI IMG/M metagenome (GOLD analysis project Ga0099364, IMG submission 73070) | Microcerotermes parvus P3 segment gut microbial communities from Pointe-Noire, Republic of the Congo - Th196 P3 | ecosystem: Host-associated > Arthropoda: Insects > Digestive system > Gut ...
AGAGTCTTTAGGTCCATCCATGGGAACCTCTATAGTGCCTGTACTTGCGTCTATATCTACATCCCCGGTGGTGCCGACTGCGTATATCGTTCCCTCATTTCCCATTCCCGGACGGGTTGCTCCATCTGCCGTCAAAGTGGTCACCACATCAATCTTCCATTTACCTGCAGCTATTACTGCAGAAGCAGTCGTTATAGTGGGGCCATGGTTGACCGTAGCTTCCACCACCTGACCTGTATTAACATTCGTAAGAACGACTTCATAAACAAGGTCGCCCATCTGCAAATCATCACCATCAAAGCCTGTTTGCCTGCTAAACCCCCCTGAGCCGAGGCCTATGGTTACCGTAATTAAATCATCATCTCCAACAGAAAAATCCGAACAACCGGAAAAAACAAGTAAAAAAGCAATTAAAACAAAACTAAGGTACCTTTTCATGAATCTTCACTCTCCACTATACGATAGTATACCATAATTAAACTGACAATTCAAAGCTTTAACCTCCCGGTTTTGCCTTAAGCCGCCTGTGCCGCTTCTCAAGATCATCACGCAGTCTGTCAGGCAGCTCATGTGCCGCAAGGGCCCTCTCGACATAGTGCAGGGCAAGGCGGGGATCCCTTAAGCGCCATTCGGCATCTATCGCAAGGACTATTGCCGCCCGTGCAGAGCCTTTTCTTGCAGAGTTCTCCAAAAGGAGGGCCCCGGTTTTTCCCAAAGAGCTTAACCCCGGGTTTCTCCGAAGCAGTCTATTCCAGTAAAGCGCGAGGGCCTCTTCATCAAAGCGGTACTTACTCTCAAGAGGCTTCCTTGCAATTTCTGCCATCGTTAAAAAGATACAGGCAAGACCTGCAATATCTTTAAAATTATGATCGCAGATGCCAAGAAGATCATCGTTGCTGCCTCCGCGTAAAAAGGAAAACCATATTTCAGGGGCTAAGCTCCCGGGAATGTCTCCTGTGCGATCAAGGCCGAGTATTGAAACTTCGATTGTGGCCTGTGAGCAATTCGGCAGAAGGCTCTTCCAGAGGCGGCGAGAAGGGTGGAGCAGATCGGCATGGGAGATATCGGGGGGCCTTATCCCGTTCATAAGACAGCGGGTCTTTAGAATCTGGGCATCAAAGGTCTTTCCGTTATAGCTCACAATAAGGGGGCTTCCCTCCATCTCCTTTACCATTAATTCGACAAACTCACTCTCGCCGGGGTAATCGAGGAGGAGGTATTGGGTAATTTCTAGCTTACCGTCCCGAAAGCGTCCGAAGGCTGCGAGGAAGGCAAGGGTTCCTGCACCCCCTGAAAGGCCCGTGGTTTCAAGGTCAAAGAAGAGCAGGTCGGCAGGACCCGGAATCCTTCCATAACGGAGCAGGTCGGGGATCAGAATGGGAAGGGCATCATCAAAATTCAGATTCTTTGGTAAAACCGGCTCTGCCGTTTTCACTCTTTTTAATATATAGGGGCCAAGCTCTACCCAGCCGGGCCAATTAAGCCCCTCCCGCTTCAGTCCGGGGCTTTTCTTTTCCTTCGGGGTACTGCGTATGCGGCCAAGCCTTGCCTTCAGGTCCCGGGGCATATCATTGCTTCCATGAAAACCGTGCTTGCCTTCTTATTTCCCTCGGGGCCCACGCAGGAAGGACAGCCGTTTTTACATGTGCATTGCTGCAAAACCCGGAAAATATGGCCAAAAAGCTCATCAGCCTTGCCTGCAAGGCTCTCTGCAAGCCCTGTGCCGCCCGGGTACTTATCGTAAACATAGATTGCAGCCACACCGAAGTGGGGATCCCTGACTCTTTCGGCAACCCCCAAGTCCCTCCCGTCGCAGAGGAGATAAATCGGGGCGATAAGTTTAAAAAGCGAGCCGATTCCGCTCAAAACGAGCCCTGCGGCAGCCTCATCCATTGCCCTAAGAGCCTTCCCGCCCCCGGTATCATCACCAAAAAGCAGAATCAAAGACCGGGTTTGGATTTCTTCTTCGGGGAGGCTGATATCACCAAAACCTATATTCTCATGGGTATGAAAGCGTATTTTCTTGAACTTTGCGACCTGGGAGCGGACAAGCACGTCCCCAAGCACAGCCTTTGCGCTAGAGCCGTAATCAAAGTTTTCATCTTCTGTCAGCACCTTTATATCGGTTTTAACAAGGCCGTCCGTGAAATAGTTTACCTCTGCCTCCCTTACAAGGCATTTTCGGTTTTCTATATCGAGGCTCTCCACCATGTATTGGCGGCCCCTGTGAATATATACGGCATTCTCAAAGATAAACTCCTTTGCACCGGGCCTGTCCATCTCGCCAATCACCGTATTGCGACCCTCTGTTACATCGATGATCACCACATTGTCCGCAGTCGCAGAGCGCAGGCTTATGCCCTCGGCAGGGAAGGAGCGGTCCGCCCAATGCCACTTCCCTGCCGTATGGCGGACTATGCCGTCTTCTTCGAGGTATTCAAGCACAGGGATTGCGGAGGCGGAGGGGAAGGTATCCTCGGCATTGTCGAGGGTCTCGTCTATGAAGGGCAGCTCGAAGGCGGCACAGCGCACATGATCGGATAAGATATAGGGGTTATCCGGGTCAAGCCGGGCCTCCTCGGCGCTCTTTCCGAAAAACCAGTCAGGGTTATTCATGATAAACTGATCCATCGGAGAGGAAGAGGCAACGAAGACCGAAATTGAAAGGCCGCCTCGTCTTCCCGCCCTTCCCGACTGCTGCCAGAAGGAGTTGAAGGAGCCCGGGAAGCCTGCAACCACCGAAGCGTCAAGGCCCCCTATGTCTATGCCAAGCTCAAGGGCATTTGTCGAAACCACCCCGCGGATGCTTCCCGACCTGAGGCCCCTCTCTATTTCGCGCCTCTCGTTCGGCAAAAATCCCCCCCTATAGGCCTCGACCTTGATCCTCGAATTATCAGTATAAATATTTTTTAGCTCTTCATTCACATAGGCTGCCGCAACCTCGGTTTTTGACCTGGAATGGGCAAAAAGTATGGTTTTTATGCCCGCCCTTAGGAAGGCAATCATCCACTTCCTGCTCTCGGTTACAACACTTTTACGAATGCCCTGGACAGCGTCCACAAGGGGGGGATTATAAAGGATGATGAGCTTCTCCCCGCGCGGAGCGCCGTTATTATCAACTAAGGATACATCATCCCCGATAAGGGCCTCCGACAGCTCCTTCGGATTGCCAATGGTGGCCGAGCAGAGTATGAATAAGGGCTTTGAGCCGTAAAAGGCCGCTATCCTTTTTAACCTGCGAATCAAATCGGATACATGGCTGCCCGTAACCCCCCTATAGGCGTGGGCTTCATCTATCACTATGAATTTTAAATTGGAAAAGAATTTTATCCATTTTGGATGATTCGGGAGTATGCCTGCGTGGAGCATGTCAGGGTTCGAGATGATGATTCTGCCTGTATCCCTTGCCGATACCCTTAGACTCTCGGGCGTATCCCCGTCGTAGGTGGCAATCTTAATGTCAAGGCTCTCCCCTGCAACTTCGTTCAGCTCTGCCTGCTGATCTTGGGAAAGGGCCTTTGTGGGGAAAAGGTAGAGGGCCCTTGCACTTTCGTCCCTGATTAGGGCATCAAGCACGGGCAGGTTATAGCAGAGGGTCTTTCCCGAGGCTGTAGGGGTTACAACCACGGTATTGCGGCCCTTCTTTACCTGCTCCCAGACCTCTGCCTGATGGGAATATAGCTTGCTGAAGCCCCGATTTATAAGAGCGCCTGCAATTCTGCTGTCTAAGCCGGCAGGGAAGGGCACAAAAACCCCCTCCGTTGCAGGAAGGAGCTTCCTTACGACTATATTGGAGGCAAACTCAGGGGCAGAAAGGATCTTCTCAATGACTTGTTCCATAGTTTATCATACCCCCTATCGACACACAAAGAAAAGCATTTTATACTTATAATAGAATAAAATCGGCTTTGCCTAAGGAGGCGGATTGTGATTGAAGTTTTGTCTATAGTACTTGGAGGCGGGAAAGGTACGCGTCTTTTTCCCTTGACCAAAGACCGTGCGAAACCTGCAGTCCCCTTCGGGGGAAAATTCCGGCTTGTGGATATCCCCATATCCAACTGTATAAATGCCAATTTGAAGCAGATCTATATTCTTACCCAGTTTAATTCAGTCTCGCTTCACATGCACTTGGCACAAACCTATACCTTTGACTCCTTTTCCAACGGATTTGTAGAAATCCTCGCCGCCCAGCAGACAAATGAGCATACCGGCTGGTTCGAGGGTACTGCAGATGCAGTGCGCAAGAATATTGTCCATCTTGAGGCCCAGTCGCCGTCTTATTATTTGATCCTTTCAGGCGATCAGCTCTATCGCATGGACCTAAGAGACTTCCTAAAGAAGCACGCCGATTCAGGGGCCGCCATCTCAATAGCCTGCACTCCCGTGAACAGGGAAGCGGCAAGCCAGCTTGGCATTCTTAAGGCTGATAAAAACTCGGTAATAACCGAATTCCTTGAGAAACCGGGCCCTGTCCTTGATATTTCAAAGTATAAAATCCCGAATGAAATGAAAAAGGACAAAAATAAGGAGGATGAGTATCTCGCCTCGATGGGCATTTATATTTTTAATAATGATGCAATGAAAGCCGGCCTCGATAATGAGTATACCGACTTCGGCAAGGAGATAATTCCCCAAGCAATAGACAAGGTGAAGGTTAATGCCTATATGTTCGACGGCTATTGGGAAGATATTGGTACTATTAAGAGCTTTTACGAGGCAAACCTGGAACTTACCACCCTAAAACCACGCTTCGACTTTTACGACGAGAATCATCCCATATATACCCATACAAGGTGCCTGCCTCCTTCCAAGATGAACTTCAGCAATATGAGCCAGTCCATCGCCGCAGAGGGCTGTATAATCACAAATGCTTCGATCTCGGACTCCATAGTCGGGCTAAGGACGATAATCGAAAGCGGTTCGAGCTTAAACGGTGTAATTTGCATGGGGGCTGACTTCTACGAAACGGATGTCCAAAAGCATAAAAACGCCGAAATGAGGGTGCCGAACCTTGGCATAGGAAAGGGAACCCTGATTAAAAAGGCAATTATCGATAAAAATGCCTGCATTGGCGAAGGCTGCCGCATCGGTGTTGATGAAAACATCAACCGCATAGACGGCAATTACGGTAATTATCATATTGTTGATGGCGTAGTCGTAATTCCTAAAAATGCAGTGCTTTATCCCGGTACGGTAATTTAGGTTTTTTCTGATAATGAGCCTTAATTTCAGAGTTATCGCAATAAGTGTTGTCCTTGGAGCAGCGGCGGGGATAATCTTTGCAATTAACCTGATGCCCTCTACTCCGCGTATTGAAGAGCAGGTTCTCGAAGAGGAGATCGCCGAGCCGGAGGTCGAGCCCACGCCCGAGCCGGGCAGGGCAGAACTTGTCGCAAGGGCCTTAGTTGAAGCGTATCCGGGGCGTATTCTTGCTGCCGAATACCGTGATGATGATTGGGCTGTTTTACTAAGGGATACCTGGTTCTACTTTGCTGACGGCAGGATGCTGCCTGAGGATCTGAGGCATAGGGCAAGCGAGTATAGCCCCATTGCTTTCTATAATAATTATAACCTTGAATTACCCCCCTGGAATCCGCCTTCTACTGCAGAAGCCGCGCGTTTAAGCAATCTTGCCGAGGCAAGGGCCACAGTCCAGCCTCCCCGTGCTCCCCATTTTTTTGACACCCTTTATCGTTCACATTCAGGGAATGAGTCCTACGAAAGGGTGAAAACCCTTCGCTTCCTCGGGTTTTCTGTAACAGTGCATTATTCGATTCTGGAAGAGCTTTCCCTAGTAGAAGAGCAAATCCTAAGGGCAGCAAGAACGGACCCGGCAGTACAGACCTGGATTGCAAATATTCAGTCAATGGCAGGCTGGTCCTGGCGGAGCATAGTCGGCAGTCAATCCCGCTCTTTCCATGCCTACGGAGTGGCCCTTGATATTATGCCCGGGGCCACGGGGGGCAGGGCCGTGTTCTGGCAGTGGGCAGGGCCCGATTGGTTTAATATTCCCTACGAGCGCCGTCATCACCCCCCCGATGCAGTAATAAATGCCTTTGAGTCTTATGGATTTGTTTGGGGCGGCAGATGGCTCTTTTTTGATACAATACATTTCGAGTATCGTCCTGAAGTCTTTATTTTAAACGGCCATGAGCTATCCACCCTGCGATAGGGGCCGAAAACGGGAGGATTAATTTGAGTGATTCAGGAGAACTTGGCCAGTTTATTCCCATCCATTATCACTATGCAATGTTATATGATGATGTGCGCATGGACGGATTTAATACTGCAATAAACTATGCGGTAAAGGACGGAGCAAAGGTCCTTGAACTTGGAAGCGGAACGGGGGTCCTTTCTTTTTTTGCAGCCCAAAAGGCTTCGAAGGTCTATTCTGTTGAGATGAATAAGGACCTTGTTAATGAGTCAAGGCGTTTTTTGAGCTTTAACACTAACGGAGATAAGGTCGAGGTGATTCACGGGGATGCCTTTGAATACCTCCCCCCTGAGCCTGTCGATGTAGTCATCTGCGAAATGCTCCATGTCGGCCTTTTACGCGAGAAGCAGCTCGCTGTTATCGATTCTTTTAAACGCCGTTATCTTAAGCACTTTGGAGGCCCCCTCCCTGCCTTCATCCCCGAGGCAACAATACAGGCTGTCCAGCCGATAAATCACTTTTATGACTTTGAAGGCTTTTATGCGCCGGTCATCCTCTTTCAGCATCCCTATGCAATCGATACAAGAACCACCGAACTCGGCGAGCCGGTTATCTACCATCAGGTGCAGTACGGCCAAAACTTCGCTCTTTCCTGTGACTGGAGCGGAGTCCTGACCGTTGACACAGAGGGCACACTCAACGCTCTGCGCTTTGCAACGAAAAATGTCCTTGCAATAATCCCCGAAGAGCAATCAAGCATAAGCTGGCATAATCAGTATATGGTACTGCCCCTCGAAAAGGAGCTCGAAGTGGTACCGGGGCAGAAGGTGGCGGTAAGTTGGGAGTATAATGCAGGTGACCCACTCACCGCCCTGCGCCCGGTAATTGTCGATCTTTAATCGTTAATAGTTGCTCGAACGAATCTCGAAGAAAGACTTCGGATGCTTGCAGACAGGGCAAAGCTCAGGGGCTGTCTTGCTCTTAACGCTGTGTGCACAGTTCTTGCAATGCCAGATCTGCTCGCTCTCGCGTTCAAAGACCTGTTTCTTTTCGATATTGGCAAGGAGCTTTAAGTAACGCTCTTCATGCTCTTTCTCGATTTTTCCCACTTCTTCAAAGAGGAATGCAATGTCATTAAATCCCTCAGCCTTTGCTTCCTCTGCCATGCGTTTATACATTTCTGTCCATTCTTCGTGTTCGCCTGCAGCCGCTGCTTTTAGGTTCTCGGTTGTGGCAGGAATATCACCGCCGCAAAGAAGTTTAAACCAGATCTTGGCGTGCTCCCTTTCATTACCCGCGGTCTCTTCAAAGAAGGCGGCAATTTGCTCATAACCGTCCTTCTTTGCCTTGGATGCAAAGTAGGTATACTTATTCCTTGCCTGACTTTCCCCTGCGAAAGCTTCCATTAAATTTTTCTCTGTTTTTGTTCCCTTAATATTTGCCATTTTTACTCCTTGCAATTTAGGCATAATCCCGAAAAAACCAGGTCATGTCTTTCAACCCGGAAACCGTATTTTTTTTGGACCTTGTCATCGATATCATCAAGAACATCAATTTCCAAGTCCAAAATCCCATTGCATTTTGTACAGTTAAAGTGATGATGCTCCACTGTGGTTCCGTCATATCTCTCAAGCCCGTCAGGAAGTAAAACCTGCCTTATCATTCCATCATTTGCAAGCTGCCTTAAATTACGATAGACAGTTGTCTTGCTTATTGACGGGTGTTCCTTGGAGACTTCAGCATAAACCTCATCAATAGTGGGATGACTATTCAGTTTTTGCAATCCTGTAAGAATGATCTGACGCTGCACTGTATTCCGTCCCATTGAAAAAACTCCTTATCTGTAATGCCTTTCAAGTGAGAGTATATATCAATTAAGAATAAATGTCAATAGGTTTGGCGATTTTTAGCGTCGATTCAATAAAATTTCTGTGCGGGATTCGTTCATGGGTATATTGCTTAAAATGAAAGCCTCGGGGCGGTATTCAAAGTGCATTGTGTCATAGTTTCCCCATTTGCCGCCCCAGGTAAAACCAAAAGATTCAAAGGTCTTAACGACCATATCGGGCGGATGCCAGCGCCCGGAATAGGGGATATTCCACCATAAGGGCTCGTGCTGGGAGGTCCAAAGCCAGTAAGTTGCAAGTCCGCCAAGGTTTTCAGGGAGTATATCTATTGCTATACCGTAGGAATGAAAGCTCCTATTCCCCGAACTCGCAACATTTCGCCAATTCCAGCCGGTAATTGAGCCAAGAGAGTTTATCCAACTGCGCACTTCCGGGTTCGACCTTGATTCGGCCATGATGATATCGTTTATCTCCTGCATTATACCGACAAGACCAGAGTGGACAGTGATTCTGCGGCCAAGAAAGTTAACCTGTCCCTGCTGCCTTGAGGCCTCTTCCCTTGTACTTGTATTCCACAGAGCTTCGAAGAAATAATTCGGGCGCCTTGTAACGGGCCTCGGCTGGACCTGGGGCTGTCGGGGCTCGGTTCTATTGCGGCTTTCTTCATACGAGCGGGTTCTTGCCGCCCTCTGTTCTGCTCCGCTTTCCCAGGAAGGTAAATCAACCTGATAATTACTGTTAAAGCCAAGGGCACGGTATTCTGCAAAATTGTTCCTTAGCCTTTCAGGCAGGATACGGCCCTCTGCATAGTAGAACCAGGCCCCGCGAATCTGAAAGGCCCAGTCTCCGTCACGCTGTTGAGCGGGGCCAATCCGGTCGGGATATGCGTCAGATAAACTAGTCATAATCAACTCTGCCCGGCTTATAACAGGGGGCTGTTCTTGAACTGAGACAAGCACCTGAAAATCCGGCTCTTCTGCATATACAGTAGCAGGGGTTCTCCTTCCCGTTATTACGATGATAACAATTAAAATTGGGATAATTAGTAAAAATAGCAGCTTTCTTTTAAATACCGGCATTGATATTCGTATTATAGCACTTTTTTTTATTAAATTCCAGTTGATTTCCGGATGATTTCCCGGAATAATTTGTCGCCGGCACGTGAAAAATCGCAGGATTTTTCTTGACAAAGAAGCCGCCTTTCTATATTTTTTTTTACATGAAAATTATTCTTCTATTATGTTTACTTCTTCCCGGCCTTCTCCATGCACGCGGAGAAAGACAGGCAGGCGATTCTTCAATCGGTTTATCAAGCGATATATCTTTCTATGGGTTAAGAGGGTCTTCAAGCGTAGGTTTAATTCGCCTCTTTGAAGAACCGCCTCAAATCGATAATTTTAATTTCAACGTAGAGGCCCTTGCAAATCAGGACCTTATGGCAGGGCGCTTGATAAGGGGGGAGGCGACTTTTGGGGTACTTCCCCCGAATATGGCAGCGAAAATTGCCTCGGAGGGCGTTGACATTAGGGCTGTCGCGGTAATCGGCACGGGTATGCTCCGCCTCTTAACGACAGACCCCGGTATAAGGAGCATTGCCGATCTCAGGGGTAAGACCGTGGAAGTTGCGGGGCAAGGGGCAACCCCCGACTTTGTCTTTAGGCATCTGCTCCGCTTTCATGGGATAGATCCCGACAGCGATCTCCACCTTGGCTATGCCCTTGCCCCGCCTGAAATTGCCCAGTTGCTTATCGCAGGGCGCATTTCCACGGCCCTTCTGCCTGAGCCCTTTGCAACAATGGCGTCTAACGGAAGGCCCGACCTTAGAACTGTTTCAAACATTCAGGAGGAATGGGTCAGAGCAGGAGGCACGGGGAATTATCCGATGACCCTACTCGTAGTGCAGGGAAGTTTCGCTGACAGTTACCCCGCAGTTGTTCGGAGGGTACTTGAAGAGGCGAGGGCCTCAATTGAATGGGTCAGAGCAAACCCGGCAGAGGCAGGGCAGCTCGTACAAAGGCATGACCTCGGTCTTAACGCCCCCATTGCAACTGCCGCAATTCCGAACAGCAATTATGTCTTCATCCCCGCAGCGGAAGCAAGGCCTTCTCTTGAGGCTCTCTTTAGGGTCTTTCTCGAGTACGACCCCGGTTCCATAGGCGGAGCTTTACCGGGAGCCGGGTTTTACCACAGATAAGCTAAATTTGAATTCCGCTGTGGTCGCTGTGTCGCCGTGCCCGCCGTGTGCTTAAACCGCAGAGTTGAAAGGCTATCCGATTAAAGTTATCAAGTACCCCACTATTATCCCGAATAGGGTTACAATTGATGATGTCCTGCTCTTTGTCATAATCGAAAACTGCGGCAGTATCTCGCCAAAGACAATGTAGAGCATTGCCCCTGCAGCCGAGGAGAGGGAAAGTGCAACGGCAAAATCGGAAATGTTACCGACTGCGACACCGATAAGCCCCCCGAAAAGTGTTGTTCCCCCCGCAAGGGATGTAAGGAAGACAACCTTCCATCTGTTTATTCCTCCGGCTAAAAGCGGAGCTGCAACTGCCATACCCTCGGGGATATTATGGAAAGCTATCATTGCCGCAAGGAGCACTCCAAGGCGGAAGTCGTGGGCACCGCCTGCGCCTATTGCAATCCCTTCAGGAACATTGTGAAGTGCAATTGCGGTAAACATTAAAATACCCGATTTGAGTATCTGATTCGGATTCTTTATTATTTCACTTGCATGATAAATCTCTTCGTGGGTTTCGTGGATTTTTAACTTCTCTTCCCTTGCGTCTGTAACCCTGTCTGCCGCACGGTTTAATAGCATTATAACAACAGTGCCTAAAACAAGGCCGAGGACGCATACCCAAGGGCCGATGAGATCATGCGCCTGGATAACAAGGCCAAAGCATGCAATGCTCACCATGATGCCTGCAGCAAATGAAAGGAGCATGCAGATCATGGTATCCGAAGGCCGCCTTAGCAGAACTGCTGATACAAGGCCCCCAAGGCCCATTCCCACTATGCCTGCGACAGCACTGAAAATAATTATATTAATCATCGCTTAAGTCTATATGGCAATAGCCGTCGGGGTTCTTCTTTAGATAATCCTGATGATACTCTTCGGCAAGATAAAAATGCTCTAAGGGCAGGAACTCGACAGCAAGCTTTTCAGTGTGCTTTTTCTGCTCACCTTCATAAACTGCCCTTAGAGTTTCAATGTCCCCTTCATCGGTATAATAGATCCCTGTGCGATACTGGGTGCCCACATCGCCGCCCTGCCTGTTTACGCTAAGCGGGTCAATAATATCGAAGAACTTTTCTGTAAGCGTCTTTAGGCTTACTGTTTCAGGGTCGTATAATATATGAACGGTCTCTGCATGCCCTGTATTGTGTTTGCAGACTTCTTCATAGCTCGGGTTCTGAGTGTTCCCGTTGGCATAACCGGAAGTAACATCGTGCACGCCCTTAATTCGAGAAAAATATTCTTCAACTCCCCAAAAGCAGCCGCCTGCAAAATAAATGCTTTTTAGCTTTTCCATGTTAATATACTATCGATACACGGCCCTTAAGCCAAGGGTCAAGGAAATGCCCGGCATTGGATATGCATAAAAGGACTCATAGGAAGTGTTTAGAATATTATTAAGAGAGGCAAAGAATGATAATCTCTCGCTAAGCTCCTGATTCACTGCTGCATTTAACAATAGGTAAGGCTCAAGGCCTGTAAGATTTGCCCTGTCATGATACCGCACACTTTCAAAATGCCCCGAAATAAGAAGGGAGCCTCGTGCAGCAGAGCCCGTTATCCAGGAGACATTTATCGAAAGGCCGATGCTGTGCTCGGGGTTATATGGTATGCGTTTATTCGATGTGAAGTCATACCCGAAAGCAAGCAAGTAACTTCGTAAATATTTATATGTTAGAGAAGGAGACATTTCTCTTATCGGCCCGATTGACAGAGGTATATTAAATTGAAGGGAATTATCAAGCCCAAAGAAAAGGGCCTGCCCCACATTCTCAGGTCTAAAGGTACCGCCGCTCCCGTAAAACCAATGTATTGAATCCTGCATCAATTGCGAAAAGCCTGTCGTTTCAAACATAAAAAGCCCCTTATCTAAAACCAGCCCAATGTCAGCCCCCCAGCCGTCTTCTGCTCTTAGGTCAGGGTTCCCGTAACCCCCTGCACCTGTCCAGTATAACTCTTCAAAATCCGGGAACTTAAAACTTCGAAAGACATTACTCTTTAATAAAAGGGAATCGCTTAAATTCCACAGAAGGCCCAGTTTAGGAATCAGGGTGATATCCTCTATATCTCTATTCGTGAACACTGCCTTTACCGAAGGGATAATTTGCACTTCCCTAACCGGCCTATACTCCGCGGTCAGGTGAAGGCCGCCGTCATGCCTTCCGCGGTTTCCAATTTCCGTAGAGTCAAGGCTGATATACCTATAGTCAATACCGCTTCTTAGAATAAGAGCGCTCGAAGGGTACCAGGCCCAGCGATTTATCAGGTTGATGCTGTTCTGATCGTGGCGCGAAAAAACGTCGGCAGGGGATGTATAATTCGTCCGTGCGAAGTTCCACGAAAGTGCAGCCTCGATGGCAAGATCATCATGAAAAGCTCTCGGAGCTTGCAGCATAATACTCTGCCTGCCTGAAAAATCTCCCTGAATGCCGTAAATATTAGAAAACCCGGAAATGGGAACATTCCTGTCTCCGTAATAAAGATTACTTGATGCTATAATAGAAGAATATTCTCCAATATTCCAAATAAAAGATGCATTAAGACCGCCGTCCCAAATTTCATTATTCTCCTTACGACGAACTGTATTAAGATGGTCTTTATAAATAAAATGGTTCGCCGCGCGGTTTGCAAATAGAGTCCCCCTGAAAGAAAAACCGGCCCCCGCTTCACTCCCATAGGACGCTGAAAAACTAAGGCTCTGTGAATCCAATAGGTCAGCCCACCGTGGATCGTTCTTCTCATCATCTTGGCCCTGAAAAGCGCCGGGCCTCAAAGAAGTATTCGAAAAAACCCCACTCACATCCCAGCCCGGCGCCTGCCTCCCCAAAGTGATAATATTAATAACACCGCCAAGTGCGCCCGATACATTAAAAGTAGAATCCGAACCGCCGTAGATTACTTCGATACGCTCAATGGAATTAAGATCGATTTGGCTTATGTCAAACCTGCTGTCAATCGAAGAGTTCACAGGAATACCATCGATTAAAAAGGCAATACGCCTTGAGCTATAGCCCCTCAGGTGAATACTCGCAGGACTTCCATAAGGGCCGTATCTTGCTATATTAATCGAAAGAGTCTGCTGCAATAGGCTTGCAAGATCTATTGTCCCCTGACTTTGAATCTCTTCCCTTCCGATTATAGAAATCTGCTGGCTTGTCTGCCTTGTCCCTACGACTGTAAGGCTTGCTTCATCATCAAAATAATAAAATTCATCGTAAAATTCATTGTCATCATAATAATCGAACTCTTCCTGCGCGGATACCCCCATGGGGAGAAGCAAGATGAGTATTAATGATAATAAAACCGATAACATTCTATTCAGCTTTTTTGGTATACGAAATTACAAAGCTCCAATCGACATGGGAGCCGGAATTACCTGCCGTAAAAAGTGCAATGGCCTCGGTTAGGGAGTCAGTCTCCACAGGGGAGTAATCCGTAAGATCGATGGCATTCGCAAGTCTTATTGAGCCGGCTGAAAAATCCCTATAGTAAATACCGGTATAATTGCCGACAGTATTTGCAATTAAAGGCCCCGAAGCTGCATTAACCCTAATAATAAGCACCCCTGCATCAGGAGAAAAATCGATTGCCCTTACAATTTGGCCTTGCAGGACATCATTTACCGGGTTCCATGACGAATTGTCCATTACATAGTCAATGGAATTGCTTGTAATTTCATACCTGTCAAAGTCCGTTTCCCAAATGCCCACAGGGACAAAGGCCCTGTCCGTGTGGCTGTCATCATCCATGTTACAGCCTGTAAAGAGGAGAGCAAAAGACAGAAAGACCACCGAAAAAAATGAGAAAAATACGCGTGAAGGGAACATAAAAAGGCTCCTTTGGGTCCAATCCACGAGACCCGGAAAGTGTGGAACAGAATCGAAGATTCTGCGATATACCAAAGTACCTGGCTTGCTTAACAAAGCTTACAGTTACGGGATAGCAGGGGATTCACACCCCTTTTCCTTTGATATACGATTTAGATGGTACCCGTGAACCGGGAAATTGTCAATATCGAATTTTTAGGATATTATTGAAATAGGGAGCTTTAAATGAACGCAGACGACTTTATTAAGAATTACGGAATTGAGCGGTATAATACCGGCGCCACCAAGTGGGATAGTCTTAAAGAACGCTTTGGAGAGGATGGCCTCCTTCCCCTGTGGATCGCCGACATGGAGTTCAAAACGGTGCCGCAGGTAACGGAAGTTATTAAGAGTAGGGCCGAGCAGGGAACCTTTGGTTACGAAAAAGTCCCTGACAGTTTTTTTACGGCCCTTTTTAAATGGCAGGCACGGCATGGTATGGAGATTAAGCGGGATGACCTGCGCTTTTCAAGCGGGATCATAGGAAGTCTTTTTTCCCTTGTTTATACATATACACAGCCCGGAGAATCAGTCATTGTAACAACTCCCGTTTACTACCCGTTTTTCGATGCGATTATTAACTCGGGCAGGAAGATGGCTGAATGTGAGTTAAAAAATACCGGCGGGGTTTATACACTGGATTTAGAGAGATTTGAAAAAGTGATAATCGAGAGCAAGGCAAAACTTTTCATCCTTTGTTCTCCGCATAATCCCGTAGCGAGAGTCTGGACTGAGGAAGAGCTCAGGGGAATGCTTGAAATTTGTCACAGGCACGGACTTGTGGTAGTTTCCGATGAGGTGCATCAGGACTATATCAGCCCCGGCCATAGCTTTGTTTCTGTGAGCACGATTGACGGCGGAAAGTATAAGGATTCACTTATAATCGTAAACTCAGGGTCTAAAACCTTTAATCTTGCGGGACTCAGCCATTCCTTTCTTATTATATATAACGAAAAATTAAAAACACTCTACGATAATTTTATGAAAACATTGGGTATGGGCCCTGTTAACATCCTTGGCTTTGCAGGCACTGAAGCCGCATACCGGCATGGGGAGCAATGGCTTACAGGCGCAAATGCCCTTGTAAAGAAAAACTACGATTTTTGGAAGGCAGAGTTTGCTTCAAAAGCGCCAAAGGTGATAATAAGCCCCCTCGAAGGAACATACCTATTATGGATGGATCTTCGCGGTTATATTGGCACAGGCCCGACTGCCGACTTTACACAGAAGAAGTGCAGACTTGCAGTTAACGTTGGTGAAAAGTTTATCGCACGGGGAGGGGAGGGCTTTATTCGTGTAAACCTCGCGACCCTTCCAAAGTATGTTGAAGAGGCTGCGGGGAGGATTATCGGGAACCTGGGGTAGGGAATGGAAAGGGGTCTGATGTTATTACGATAATTGACTATAGCCTTTACTTGTTACTTAATACCTTGGCTCTCATTCCTAATGTGAGTGGACAACCGGGGTGCTATGGAGTGTTGTTATTTTGTTTGCATCCTTTGTGTTGCCGTTAAAATAACGCAACAATTCTTCTTTAGTCATATTCTTTGTTTCTGAATATACAGCAGCCTGGATTTGGTCTTTCATTTTTATACAATCAAACTGTTTCTCTTTATTAGTTTTCATATTTTAACAACTCCTTTGGACTCCTTATTTCCATGACAGAATAGCCATTTTTAAGATTAACACCATTATAACCTTTAATTTTGTTCAAATTAACTATATGTCTAAAATTCCAACTTACCAGGGCATCAGCTTTGTAAATTGTTGCTAAGGCAATATGACGGCAATCATTGATACTGGTTTTTCCTACAACTTTTTCATCTATATATTTATCCGCTAAGTCAATGGCTTCTTCTGTTAATTCTATATATTCAAAACAACTTGTGTCATATTTGGCTAATATAGCCTGAACATGTTTTGGTGCCTTTCCCAATTCTTGCTGTAAAACGCTTGAAATAAGAAAAATAATTTCCTTATTTTCCAATCGGCTAAATAAGGCTTTTGTATCAGTAGAAAAATCATCATCAAAATAGCCGCCAACTATTGAGGTGTCAATATATATTCTGGCTATCATCCTAAATATCTCCTTGCCCTAATCATACTAATTATAGTTGTTCTTCGCAAGGGGACGAATTTTTCTCCCTTTCCCCTAAAAATAAGGCATTCAACCTAATTACTTTGCTTTATTGATCGCTTATCCTAGATCAATGAAAGAGGAAAAAATGCCATTGTGTACCCTTATTCCTCTGGAGGATTTAAGTCGGTTTATATAGCTGGCTACAAGGCAGACAAAGCCCCGCTGGATTTGATTTCGGCTTGTTTGTAGATTGTTTCGAGGAATCCGGGCAGGTACAGAGGGCAACGTATCGGCATGACTAGGGCTGCCCGAAGCAGTGGTAGTGAAGGCTAAGTACTCAGTAGATTTAATACGAATTTTTGTATATCTTTGGCATATTGGATAGTTGATTTTATATCTGCTTTACTTGCTTGGCCATGGGTAGGAGAATATTAGAAAGGAGACATAATGCTTATAAGATGGGCAACAGAAAATGAAAAAACACTGAATGGTTATGATAGTCAAGTTTATGGTAAATTTGATGTTTTAGTCGCTGTTGATAGAATGACCGATAGTATTATTGGAATTCTGGGATTTTCACGTCAGAAAAATGTAATTGGAGAAGTAAAGATATTTGATTTGTCAAAAGAACAAGCCATAAAAGAAAAATTGCTATTGTGTGCAGACAGGCAATGTAATCCTAAAGGGCATAGTTTTCATTATAGATATCCTGTATACGACAAAGAGTCAGATAAAAAATATTGTCCTTGTTGTAATAGTGAACCACAACCTGCCGGCTTAATAGATATTGCAGAACTTGAATATTCATGGCTAACCGCTGAAAGAGTTGCCCAAGGAAGGCTATTTGGTAAATGCCATGTACTTTGCAAAAAGCATTATGTCCATTTATACGATATGACTGAAGATGATTTAAAAGGATTTATGGGGGACGTTCAAAAAGCCGCGAAAGCTCTTCAAGAAGTTACAGGCGCTGTAAAAATAAATTATGAAATTCATGGTAATACAGGCCCGCATTTACATTGTCATTTATTCCCACGTTACCTGGATGATGATTTCCCGGGGCAAGGCATTGATGTAAAATTAATTGAGCCTTCTCCCTATGAAAGCGAAGAAGAGTTTCAATGGTTCTTCAGAAAAATGCAAGAAAAAATGAATATAAACTAATTTTCTCCATACTTTAAGTCCTAGCTTAATATCAATAAAAAACTTTAAAAATCCACTTGACATTATGCTGATATTAAGAAATAATTTAATCATTGCATTAGAAGATTAACCATTAGCTTAAAGAGGTATTTATGAGAATACTATTCAAAACTCTAAAGAAACAGCAATTACCATATAAAAAATTCCTATTTTTCTTCCTATTTCTGAGCTTTTTGGTGTCCTTAGCAAGGGTTTTCATGACCAGACTCACAGGTGACATGGGTCAAGCTGCCTTGAATATGGACACCGGGGTATTACTTCAGCTTTTCGGCATTTTCACCTGCCTTATGCTCCTTCGTGCCTTTGCCTCCGCCTTATCGGCTTTGTTTTTAGGTCGCTTTGCAGGGAAAGCGGGATACATATTTAGAGATAATTTCGCAAAATTCTTTTTGCAAAGGCCCTTTTCTGCCTTTGACGGAGGAAAAAGCGGAGAAACACTTTCAATTTTCACCAATTACCTCCCCGCATCGGTAGAACTTGTCTCCAACGGCGGCATTCGCATGATTGCCGATATCATTACCCTATTGGTGACATTTGCTTACATGCTCTATCTAAACTGGTGGCTTACCTTGATCTTTTTCGCTGCATTTCCTGTGCTTATACTCATGCAGGTACTCATTGCTCTTCCCATTCAGAAAAAGAGTAAGAAAAGCTTGGAAAAAAGAGCGAATATAAATGCAGTGGCAAACGATTCTTTTCAAAATACTTCCACTATAATTGCCTATTCACTCGAAAATAAAATGGTCGAGCGCTGTTTAAATGTATTTGAAGAA
>Ga0099364_10005818_pt1 | contig 18160 bp, 18 predicted proteins | sample TergutTh196P3_FD_73070 | JGI IMG/M metagenome (GOLD analysis project Ga0099364, IMG submission 73070) | Microcerotermes parvus P3 segment gut microbial communities from Pointe-Noire, Republic of the Congo - Th196 P3 | ecosystem: Host-associated > Arthropoda: Insects > Digestive system > Gut ...
GCCAGAATTAAACGGTGGTCTAGAATTTACGCTTGACAAACAATTTATTATGTGACATGATTATATCATAGGAGCTAACCGATCAACGGCGGCCCTCTATAACGATGCTTGCAAAGGTGTCGCTGTAGAGGGCTTTTTTTGTACCCGATAATACTGTCGGGATTTACAGGCTGGCGGTAATTGGTTAAATCTTTAATGTGGAGGGGTATAGTGGAAATACTGAATCCTTTGGCGGTAAAGGTGATTGCTATTTGTGCAACGATAGTAATACTTGTGATAATCTATGCTGTTAAAAATAAGTGGTTTTCCCGTGTTGCCGTTGATTATGGAAATAAACGAGTAATGTTAGATGCTAATGAGTCGAAGGATGGTATGAAAGAAACACAAGACCTGTGCGCCCAGTTTGAACAGCAGATTATAAAAATGGAAGACAGACATGGGCAGCACTTAATGGGAATAGAAAAATTAATACTGGAAGATAAGGAAAATAGAGAAAAGCGGCAAGCTGATATTGATAGATGGCAAGCAGAGACTAACAATCGCTTAGATGAGATGGGAGAGAATATCAACAAAATATTTGAAATAATTGAAGAAAATGAGGAAAAGTTTGCGGAAGTAAATATCGAATCGTTGAAGCACAGGCTGTTTGATACAAGTCGAGTGGCATTTGTACGACTGTTGGCTTTTCGGGAATTGTTGGCGCTGGGAGAAAATGGCAGGGTCTGGGAAGTCGGTTATATGCTTGTCATGGATAACAAAGAAGACTGGCTTAATGTAGAAGAAACGAGGCTAAAGGTCGAAATTGTTGATGAAGAATACTACAGGAATAAAATCGGCGAGATAGAGCGAATTGTGTACGACAGGTATAAATAGGGAGGAGAAGATGCAGTGTCCATCAGCATCACACTTTAGGGAAGTACGGCAAGGCCCGTGGGAAAAAGTGGATCGTACTGACTATAAAGTAAAAATAGACCATGAGGAAAAAGCAATATATATCACGGGACAATCCAGCCGAAAAGAAGATTGGCCTGACAATTTTAACTTTCGGGTACGAAAACTAAAAGAGTTAAACCAAGAAGCAAAACAGTGGTTTCCCGATAGAGACGATATATGGGTACACAGCGGGTTTTTGGCGCAGTATGAAGCTGTAAGACAGAAACTACTTGACCTTGTAAAACAGTATAAAGACTACGCAATTTTTATTGACGGTTACTCGTTGGGTGGAAGCTGGACTCAGATACTCTTTGAGGATATATGGCATAGGTATCGAGATCGCATAATAAAAGGTTTGTTTTATGCGCCTGGTAATGTGTGGAGAAAGCTGCCAAAAGAGTACAGGAAAGCGTTTAAAAAACACGTTACCTATGTTTATTGCTGGTGGGATCCGGTTACCTGGATGCGGGTGTTTAGGTTTTTCCGGTATGGAAAAAATATCAGAATCGGTAAGCCCTGGCGGATGTGGCCTTTTCAACACAATATACCGCAAATAGAGCGGGCATTAAAAGAAAAGTATGGAGGGTAAAATGCACATTAACGTATCAGAAGGAAGAATGAATTTTTCACAGCGGAATAATGAACGTGATCCACAGAATACTTGTAACGTAACAAGTATGGTCATGGCGCTGGCGTATCTGGATTATGAGTTTCCAAAAGGCAAGTACAAACAGCCAGAGGATAATCTGCATTATTACATACATAATAATGCAGAATGTATAAAGCATTATAAGGATTATGTTGCAAAAAACACATGGGCAAAAGGAATCCCGGCAGAGCGCCTTCATACCGTTTTATCATGGTGTACTAACCACTGGATGGGCAAGCAAGTAACTAACTTTTCTACAGAAAGGCCGGTTGCTGCCTTATTTGAAGAATTAAAGCATGGCAGGCCGGTTGTTCTTTCTGGAGATTTTCCTTTTGTTACTGCAAAAGGTGTCCATACTACTTTAGGCCATATTGTTGTTTTAGTCGGAGCAGAATGGAAAGGAGCAGAAACCGGAAATCCAGATAAGGTAATTATTGATGATCCCTATGGAAATACATTAAATAATTTCCAGGGTTCCGGGAATGATGTTTATTTGCCTTGGGATCAGTTTATGAAGTGGGTTAAATACCCAAACAAACTGGTAAAATGGGGACATTTTTTCAAGAGGGTGTAAGTATGGAAAAGTTTAGTCTGCTTAAATTATTAAAAGGAACTGTTTTTAACAAAATGTTTGTATCAGTTGTTGCTTGGTTTTACTTTGCCTATAGCGCCGTATTCGACAGCCAAACGGATATAATCAAAATTGTTATTCTAGGGTCTTTTGCCCTTGTGACCGTTATTTGGATGTTAAGCTGTGCATGGACAAAGTTTATCGAAGGCGGCAAATTAGAGGTGTCAGCTAAGGTTGGTACGGAAATAAAGGCAGATGTTGGAGAAATTATAAAGGCGCAAGAAAAATAATGCAGCCTATACTTTTGAGCATTGCTATTATTATCCTCTATGCCGTGATTCTTAAGGATACAAACGATTAAGGAGATACACATTGTGGAAAAAAAGTTTAAGCTTACTATTTTTATTGTTGCCTGTATTGGCATCTTTTTCGTTGGATTCTTTGCCGGACACTACAGCAAGCCAGTCGATCAGGGAGGAAGCGGATACCTTGATGAGTATAGCAGAGAGATGGGAGCAGCACGAGAGTTTATTGCAGGAATTGACGCAGGACTTGGAGAGGTACAGGCAGGACTTACCGGCCTTGCAGGAGAACTTGGAGAGGATGTCCGAGACCTTCGAGCAGTTGCACAGCGATTATATGCTACAGCAGAGAAAGTTGAAATTCTGGAGAACGACTGCGCTGATATGCGGGAGCGTATCCGTCACTTCCTTGATTATTTTACTGATTAGCCCATAGTTTAGCCTCTATCCCATCGAGCAAGTCCCGTACAGCCCGTATATCGTCCTGTATACGCTCTATAAGCTCATCATACCTGGCAAGCTCCCGGGCCTGTTCATGTAGTATAAAATCCACTGCCAATTTGTCTGATTTGTCCATTTTTGGCCTCCTGCCCTATACAGGGCAAAGAGTGGCAGGGCGCTTGTATGGATAGGGTAAAATTTCTGTTTGTTAAGTAGTTTTGTTAAGCAGTTTTAGAAAAAAAAAGTAAAAAAAAGCATTTTTTTTTGAAAAAAGACTTGGCAAACCCAAGCGGCTTGGGTTATATTTATACTATAAGCTGAAAAGCGAAGGGGGCAATATGGAAATTAGATTAGCAAAATGGGAAAAAGGCAGTATGCAGAGAATTTATTTTAATAGTTTAGCTCTTAGTAGTTCATCTAAAGTATACGCCTATGCCAATGAGAGCGGACTTTTTGCCATAGGTCAAAGCGTCAACGTCCCTGGTCAGAGCGGGATTATTTCAGATGTAACAAACCTGGCTGTGGAAAAAATCGAAGCTGCTTTTGGCAAACCAATAAGCCATGACACAAAATTTGCCGATGTATGGGCGGTAGTACAATGAGCGAAAAAAGCGTTATATCAGAATACATGGCAAGTATCGGAAAAAAGGGCGGGTCTGTTAAGTCTGAAAAAAAAACAGCCAGCGCTGTCATAAACAGCAAAAAAGGCGGCAGGAAAAGGAGTAAAGCAATGACCATTGAAGAAGCTAAACAGGAAATCGAAGGCCGGAAAGGCTGGCTAGGCATCGAGGAGGTCGGCAATAAACACGAATATGCCTTTTATCGACAACGGCCTATAACAACTTATGCCTTTCCACTAGATACGGCAGAACAAAAAGACAAAGCAGCCGAATGGCTGTCAATTTACACGGCAAATAATTAAAAAAGCGGCGCATTTGCGCCGCCTACAGTTTTGGAAAAAGGTCGATCGGCAACACGGGACCACCTCTTCACTGTTTAATTATACCACTATCTGGCTAAACAGCGCAAGTGTAGGGTAAAATTTTGTAGACTATTTGTAGAACTTTTTTGCAATTGTTGTCACAATTCTTTGTATTATATAGAATTACGGTAACCTTAAAAGCTCAGGACACGACCCTCTCAAGGTCGAGACCGGAGTTCAATTCTCCGTGGGGCTAATCATTCACTGTGGTATTGAATTAGGGTGGTAACAGGAGTAGGGGCCAGGACTTTCTCATAATTGAGGAAGGGGAGTCCTACAACTCCAAAAACTTCCGGTACCTCAGCACCCCCGGCATTAAGAAGCTCCCGGGAAGCGTTTAATGTACCTCCTGTAGCAATAAGATCATCCAATAATAAAACCCGCTTGCCCGGGGGAACATCTTCCTGGTGAATTTCAATTTCTGCCTGGGCATATTCTAAATCATATTTTTTGGACAGGGTAATGCCCGGCAATTTACCTTTTTTCCGTATCAGAAGCAGGGGAATACCCATGCGAACCGCAAAGGGAGCGGCAAAAACAAAACCCCGTGCTTCTATGGCTGCTACAGCATCTATGTTTTTGTGGGTATAAATATCTACCATAGCTTCTATACAGTAACAAAATGCCTCGGGGGAGCTTAATATGCCGGTTATATCGTAAAATAGTATGCCTTTTTTGGGATAATCCGGTACTTTTCGTATATAATCATCAAGATTAAAAGCCATCTTTAAAAACCAGCAGTTATTTTTTTTATCCAGGCTTGGATATCACCTTTATTAATAAGAGGCTCCGGATACAGCTTTAATTCCGAATCTCTAGCTATAGTGCGCAGATAATCGGCGCTTTCCTGCGATGCAGAAAAAATACCGCAGGGCCGTCCTGCAAGGTTAATATGGGCAAGGAGTTTCTGTAAATAAGCAAAAGAAGGAGGATCTGGGTTTTCTGCCCCAAAAAAAATCAGGCTTGCAGGCAGTAAATCGGTGCCGGCAAATTTTTTTGCAGAGAGTAAAGTAACCTTAAAATCATGTAATGACGAGGAAATGGCTTTTGCCATTTCTTCCATATTTTCTGTACCGTCTGTTACAATAAGTGCGGTTTTTTCCACTATTTAATATTATACGTCGTTAGCGCTTATTGTCAAGTGAGCGACAAATTAGGGTTTGTCATGCTATAGTAAGCCATGGACAAGCTTATCATCAAAGGTGCACGGGAACACAACCTGAAAAACATCGATCTGGAGCTGCCCAGGGACAAACTTATTGTTATATCCGGTCTTTCAGGGTCGGGAAAAAGTTCTTTGGCATTTGATACCATTTTTGCCGAGGGCCAGCGGCGTTATGTAGAAAGTCTTTCTGCCTATGCACGACAGTTTTTGGGCCGCATGGACAAGCCCGACCTGGACTATATCGAGGGTCTTTCTCCGGCTATTTCCATAGAACAAAAGTCAACCCATCGCAATCCGCGCTCTACCGTGGGAACGGTAACGGAAATATATGATTACTACCGCCTGCTTTTTGCCAGAGCCGGTATTCCTCATTGTCCCCAATGCGGCAGGGAAATAAAAGATCAGGCAGTGGATTCTATTATCGATTCAATTATGGCCATGGGAAAGGGCGACCGGGTACAGCTTCTTGCGCCGGTTATCCGGGGAAAAAAGGGTGAGCACCGTGACATTATAGAAGGAGCGCGCAAGGCCGGTTTTGCAAGGGCAAGGATAGACGGAGTGCCGGTAAACCTGGACGAAAAGATCAAACTGGATAAACAAAAAAAACACAGCATCGAAATCATTGTAGACCGTCTGGTGGTAGGAGACGATATACGCCCACGGCTTGCAGAATCGGTAGAGGCAGCTTTGGATGCTGCCAACGGGATTATGCTGATCCTTGCCCAAAAAAAGGGAGAAGACAAGGTACATGAATACTTTGTATCCCAGAAAAGCGCCTGTCCGGACTGCGGTATTTCCATACCGGAACTCCAGCCCCGGCTTTTTTCCTTTAACAATCCCTATGGCGCCTGTCCAGCCTGTACCGGTTTGGGAATTAAAATGGAATTCGATCCGGCTTTGGTTATCCCTGACACAAGCCTTTCCTTTAACGAAGGCGGCTGCATTCCGTATAATCCGGACAGTGCATGGAACCGCAGCCGTTTTGAAAGCCTTGCCAAGCATTATAAATTCAGCCTTGATACACCGTTTAAGCAGCTGCCTAAAGCAATATACAGGGCCATACTCCACGGTTCAAAAGATGAAATAAAAGTCCGTTATGAAAACCGGGACGGGACAGGCCACTTTGAATATCATTCCCGTTTTCCCGGTGTACTGGAAGATTTAAAACGCCGTTACTTTGAAACCCAGTCGACAGGTATTAAGGACTGGCTGGAAAAGTTTATGAGCCAGAAACCCTGCGAAGACTGCGGGGGCAGACGGCTTAAAGCAGAAGCTCTGGGAGTAACAATTGGCGGAATAAACATATGGGAACTGTCCTGTCTTTCGGTAACAGAGTCAATAAAGTTTTTTGAAACAGTAAAAATGAGCCGCAGCGAAAAGATCATCTCAAAACAAATACTTAAAGAGATTAACGCCCGGCTGGGTTTTATGCAAAATGTGGGATTGGATTATCTTTCTCTGGAACGGAAATCGGCAACCCTTTCCGGCGGAGAAGCCCAGCGTATACGGCTTGCAACCCAAATTGGTTCAAGCCTGGTGGGGGTACTGTATATTCTGGACGAACCTTCCATTGGGCTTCATCAGCGTGATAACCAGCGCTTAATAGATACTCTGTTGTATCTGCGGAATTTGGGAAATACCTTAATTGTCGTAGAGCATGATGAACAAACCCTGCGTACGGCGGATCACATTGTAGACCTGGGACCCGGTGCAGGGGTTCATGGCGGTACTGTAGTGGCGCAGGGAACACCGCGGGAAATAATGCGGGTAAAAGAAAGTCTTACCGGCCAGTATTTAACTGGTAAACTTAAAATGAAAATCCCCAAAGAACGGCGGAAGGGAAACGGCAAGACCCTGCGCCTTTCCGGTATAACACAGCATAATCTAAAGAATATAAAGGTAACAATTCCTCTGGGCCTTTTTACCTGCATTACCGGAGTATCCGGCTCGGGAAAATCTACCCTTATAAGTGATGTATTGTATCCAGCCCTTGCAAACAGAGTTTATGGTTCCAGCCATATTGAAGGTGCTTATAAAATCCTGGAAGGGGAAGACAATATTGATAAGGTAATCGACATTGATCAAAGCCCCATTGGAAGAACACCCCGTTCCAATCCGGCAACCTATGTGCAGCTTTTTGGAGCTGTCAGGGATTTATATGCAGCGCTGCCCGATTCAAAAAAACGAGCTTATAAGCCAGGACGTTTTTCATTTAATGTACGGGGAGGCCGTTGTGAAAACTGTTCCGGCGACGGTAATATCAAAATCGAAATGAACTTCCTGCCCGATGTATACATTAAATGCGATGTCTGTCACGGGAAACGCTTTAACAGGGAAACCCTGGAAATTCGCTATAAGGGAAAAAATATTGCCGATGTACTGGATATGACCATAGAAGAAGCGGCGGACTTTTTTAAGAATATACCGCAGGTTGCCAGAAAACTCGATACATTGCTTTCTGTGGGTCTGGGTTATGTAAAGCTGGGTCAGTCTGCCTTAACCCTTTCCGGGGGCGAAGCCCAGCGTGTTAAACTTGCACTGGAACTGTCTAAACGCTCCACAGGAAAAACCCTGTATATGCTTGACGAACCGACTACCGGACTGCATTTTGCCGATGTAAAACAGCTTATGCAGGTAATTCAGCGTTTGACGGATCAGGGAAATACAGTGATAATGATAGAACATAACCTTGATGTACTGCTTCAGGCAGACCATATTATTGATCTTGGTCCGGAAGGCGGCGACAGGGGAGGGGAAGTGTTAATAAGCGGAACCCCGGAAAAAGTTGCTTCCTGTATTAAATCCTATACGGGAATATATTTAAAGGAAATGTTAAACCGAAAAGTATGAGGTATATAAAAAAAACCTTCTATTTGTTTTTTTTTCTTGTATCCCTTTTACTTTATTCCCAGGAAAATGATCAGGATACTGCTGTACCAGCAGAAGATACTGCCGATCCATTAACAACAAGCGTATTAAACCCGGCCTTTGTCTTGGACAGGGATATAGCAACAGCCAGCCTGGAAGAACTAGCGGACTGGTGCAGAAGCCTTGGTCTTAATACAGAAGGCAATAGAGAAATGCTTGCTGCAAGACTTTGGGAGTACTATCAGCTGGAAATACCTGTTTCCGGCGAAGCTGCCGTCCAGCAGGACGATAGCGATACTGTGGTAATTACCATAGAGAGCGCCAGGACAACAGAACACTTTAGTGTTGAATCTGTTAACGAAGAATATGTCAGACTTCGCGGCAGTGTTTCGGTAACGCTTAGAGATCAAGGAACACTGCATCGTATCCAGGCCGATCATATTCTTTATAACCGTACAAGAAATATTCTTACTGCTTCCGGGGGTGTTGTATATTTTAAGGAAGAAGAAGATACCATAGAAAGTTTCCGGGGCGAAGGAATTACAGTAAACCTGAATACCTGGTCAACGGTTTTTTTAAGGGGTATTTCTGACCGCGGTGTCAGCGACGGAGAAAGCAGCTATCGTTTTGCCGGAGAAGTTATTTCCCGGAACCCCGAAGGTTCCACGGTGCTGCGCCGGGCAGAAATAACCAATGCAGCAGAAGAAGAATCGCTTTGGTCTGTTAACGCATCAAGACTGTGGCTTCTTCCGGGTTCGGACTGGGCTGTGTTGCATGCCGTAATCAAGGTAGGAGAAATTCCTATACTTTATTTACCGGCATTTTACTATCCGGCTAACGAAGTTATTTTTCGTCCGGCAATGGGATTTAGAGTCAGAGAAGGAACCTTTGTACAAACCACAACATATATTTTGGGCAGGCCAAGTGCATCGGAATCAGAGGAAGAAGGTACTATCTCTAATATTTTAGGAAGTGCTGATCCAATGGAAACGATCCGTGAAGGAGTTTTTCTGCGCAGTACCGGCCGCAGAGTATGGGATCAAAACGAGCCGCGGCTTTCCCTTTTGGCCGATGCTTATACAAATCTTGGTTATTACATAGGTTCAGAATTTTATCTTCCTCCCAAAGGATCTTTTGGAGAACTGGTTCTTTCTGGTGGTATTGCTTTTAGCCGGGATATTGCCCAGGATTATGGAAATTATACTCCTTTTTTCCCCGATTATGACGGAACCAGTAATTGGCACGATTCCCGTTTCATTAATTTTTCGGTCCCCTTGCGTTTTCGCTTTGTCAGCGCCGGTTCAGCCTCTGCTTATGGATCAATGATACGGAATGCTTCTATTTCGTGGAATCTTCCATTTTATTCAGATCCCTATATAGATAATGACTTTATGCGCCGTTCAGAAGATTCCAGTCTCTTTAGCGTGCTTAGGAACATCGGCAGAACGGATTTGGAAATAAGCGATAATTTTATAGATCAATATACCTGGCAATTAAGCGGAAATATCTCTTTTTCCCCCGAAGGCTTGCAGCCCTATATTAATAATCTTGCAATAAATAATGCATATACAGCAGTGATTTTTAACACCAGAAGAACAATCTATGATCCTACTGACCCGCGGCGCCAGCTTTTGGATTATCTTTCCCATCCTCCGGATTTTAGTTTTTTTTATCCGGATAAATACACTATGTTTTATACATCAGCTTCCATAAGCGGTATGCCTATAAACATAGGTTCAACAAGAGAAGTCCCCACTGCAGAAGAAGCAGATATTCCAGGCTGGGGCAGACCAATTTCTCCTTGGGAGCGGGATGAAACAGAAAACGAATTTACAGATGATGATCCATTACGTCTTCGACCGCCTGTTTTGACCAGAGCAATCAGCTTTCCTGCTTTAGGAGGTCACAGCTTTTCCATGGATTATAGGATTACTCCTTCTGCAGCATCAGAACTAAGATTTTTCTCGGACAGACAGAGTGAAGAATGGAATAAACCGGAAGATATAGACTGGACAGATGTTGAATACCAGCTTCAAACGGTCAGAGCAGACGGTTCTGTGGGTATAAGCCTGTCAGAAAGAAGGAATATCTACAACCATAGTCTGCGTTTTTTTGGGACAAGCTCCTGGCAGGATTTTAGTTATATAAACGAATCTGTCTCTCAGGCTAGAGCAGATACCCTGACAACTCAAAGCCAAAATATGAGTTTTTATACCGGGTCTGCCGAATATGGTTTTACCCTTAGACCGTTTTTTCAAAGTGAAATATGGCAGGCAAGCAATTTTAGATATACCCTGCGGGGGCTGATGGTTTCCGGACGCTACCAGGAAGATGAATGGGAAAACAAAGCAGGAAGATGGAATAGAGATGATATACAGATTCACCGTTTTCAGGCAAATATTAATGCCAATGTCCTGGATCAAGTACAGAATCTTTCGATTAGCTATGATATACCGCCGCAGGAAAGCATAGTATCGGGAAATGCAACTGCCAGACTATGGATTTCCGAAACCAATATAAGTACCAGAGCACGCGATCTTTTTGACGATCCGTTTTATGATCCGGTAGCCATTTCCGAAACCTTGCGTTTTAATGACAAAATATCATTTAACCAGAGCGTGATTTATGATCCGGAAATAAATCAGTGGACCAGGATGACCACAAGCTTTAGATGGGATGCTTTTAATGCATCTCTAATCGGAAGCCGGACTTTTGGGTGGGATTTAAGAACCAGAGAACAGGATCCAAATAATTTTGGCTGGTACCAGCTTACTGAAGCAAATTTTAACTTTACTGAATTAAATTTTTCTTACCGACAAAACCATGTTTTTAATGAAGGAAGCAAAATAGATTTTAATATAAATGTAGATACCGGTTTAAACTTTGATCTTCAGCGTTATACCTATTCAAAATTCCATTTTACCCTGGGTCTTGGAGTAAGGATAAACCGCTTTTTGGACTTGACGCTGAGTTCTCATTCAGAAAATATAGTTATATTCCGTTACTTTCAAAATGCTCCTTTTTTTAATGATAAAAATATAGAAGTATCCGGCGAGACAAACATGTTAACAGATCTGATAAATTCATTTAATTTTTTTGACAGATCCATGCGGGAAGCTTCCGGTTTTAAATTAAAATCATTTAGCCTGGATTTAATACATCATCTTGGAGATTGGGATGCAAGCCTGGGAATACACCTGTCTCCGGATCTTGATCGAAGCACGATACCATACCAGTACAGGATAATAAGCCAGATATCGTTCCTTGTACAGTGGAGACCGATCAGGGAATTTAAGGTAGATATGGAGTATCATTCTGAAAGAGGAATTAGCTTTGAATAATCATATCCAGTTCGCTAAGACTGGCAGATTTTACCAATTCAAAAAGTTCTCTAGAGCTTAATAATGGATTAGTTCTGCGGATATATGCAGCCATAGGCAGCAAGCTTGTTAATAATTCATTTTGTTTTTGATTTAAAAGCGGGTCAAAAGAAGAAAGTTGCTCCAGAGAAGTTCTATAGTGCTTAAGAAAATCAAATGCGCTTTGAGTTACAGGGCCTGCAGAAAAGAATGAAAGAGGACGGGAAGCTGCATTTCGAATATGCAAAATCTTTTGATCTGCTTTTTCTTTGTAAAAATTTAAAGATCTGGTTTGGTAATACCAATGCTCTTGTTCTGTACCGTCCAGCGGAGCTGTACCGGTAAAATGCTTTTGCAAGGATGTATCGCGGTAAAGAAAAGCAGAATGGAGGGCTTCCAGGGGCGTATACCTGGACTGGAACTTATTAAAATAACTGTAGATATATGCGCCGCGGGCATAGGTTTTTCCCAGTGGATAGGAAAAATCCGCTCCATAAAGAGATACTTCCTTTGCTCCCAGGTTTTCTGCGAGCGAAAGGGCAGCATAGCATACATTGGCACCGGAAGTATCCAATACAGGCAATGAACGCCATACCCGGCTGATATACTGAGATAAGGGATGCCCACCGGAAAAAAATATTCTATTGCTGCTTCGGCTTGCTATTAAAGGCGGACTGCCAAGATCCAATACCAAATTGGTTTTTTCCGGCAGTATTCCAAAAAAATGCTGATACCCAATATGCTGACAATCAATTGAAATTACTGCATCTGGTTCAATGCCGCTTTGAAGCAATATAGGAAAAGCTGTGTCACAGGCAATTAAATATAATTCTGTTTGTTGTTTTCTGGCTGCAAGCTCTTTTTTTATTCCCGGGATCTGTTCTTCTAAAGACGGACCGGCAGCAAAAACAAAAGCTCTTTTTACCGATGGAATACTTATACATTGTTTTTCTGCCAGCGTAAGGTTTCGGATAATATTGGAAAACCACCTTTTTCCAAAATATGCCTGCACCGAATAATCTCTGGACACTGCATCTATGGCCTGTTTTACTGCTTCTGCTGCTTCGATAAAGCGTTTGTCTGTATCGGTTCGTGTACGCAGAGGCAACAGCCTAATGCCGCCGTCAATAGCCGGCCTGTAGTTTTCCAGGATATGGCTAATTATTTGTTCTGGGCCGGGATCCAGAAGAAACCGGAAACGGGAGTCGGATAAAATATCTATATAGGACTTACTGCTTAATAATTCCGCCAAACCATTACAGTCATATTCTATAATAATTATTTTTTTGGTAGCTTCCCGTTTAAGGGCTGCTTTAGCTGCAAATGCTCCGCCAAGACCCAAAAAAATCAGACAGCCTTCTTCGTTAAGTGTAGATATAAGCCTGTCGCCTTCGCGAAGGGGATCTACGATGGAATGTAAGGGAAGAGAAGATCCTTGAACATTGCTTAATGCCGGAATAAGCTCGCCGGAACGAGTCTGTAAAAACCGGTATACTCCTGTTGTAGTTAATGCAGACGATAATTTTGAACATAATACAGGATCGCTTTTTGCAAGAGCCAAAAGGTTTCGTTCAAAAGTTTGTTTATCCATCATAATCAGACACTTATAACTCTAATAGGGCTTCTCTTACTGTATCGGCATACTGCTTGTCATTTATCATATTAGACGGCAAGAGGAGTTCTCCCAGTTCTTTACTAAGCTGTTCTTTTAACAATGGATTGTTTAGAGCAAAGAGCAGCGCAGCAATAAGTCCCTTTTTATCTGTTTTGCCTTTTTCAATGTTTTTAACAGTAAAATGAGGAAATGTATTATCCGGCATATTAGTATTTATATCAGGCGCTTTGTGTCCTGCCTGAAGGTAATTAAAACTACGGGGAAAAGCATTACCATGGGAATCAAGCCAGGTTTTGTAGATAGATAAGCTTCCACAGCGGGAAATAGTTTCTTCCCGTTCAAAAGCCTGGGAATATCGGGGCCGCCGTCGATCTGCTGAACATTCCATCAGCGCTTCAAAAGCATAAGGCCGGGCATGAGTTAGAATATCTTTATGTAAAAAATCCATTCCGCTTACATAAACAGGACCGGAGCTTGCATAAAAAGCCAGATCCAAAGCACAGATACTTACAGTACCCCGCTGGGGAAAGGCAGGGATTGTTGTTTTATCCGTCATATTTGCAGCTTCTAATAATAGTTTTTGCCATAAACTTCCGTCCCAAAGAAAAAAAACAGGCCATTCTTTTAACTGGGAAGGAAGGGCTGATGTTAATGCTGCGGCAAGGAATGGCTTTAGCTTTTGTTGTGTAAAAATAAGGCCAGTATGCTGCCTATAGCATTCAATTAGATGAAACAGCGCCCAGGAACCGCCGTCGCTTGTAATAATAATATCCGGTATTATTCCCTGGTGCATAAGAGCAAAAGCAGAAGAAGAAACAGCAATAATGAGGGGAGGAGAAGAGCTTTGTTTCCATTGTGTTATTTCTTTAAAAGAATCTTCCAGGCTTGGGCCGGCAGCACAAACAAGTACAGGGCTTGTTCCAGGATGTATTTCAAAGCGTTCGGCGCATGGATCGCATCGATTAAATTCCAGGTTATGTAGAGCATTACGCAGCCAGCGGCGTCCAAAGTTTTGCACTGTTTTTTGCCCTGCACTAATACGGCGTATACATTCCACAGTCCTTGCTGCTAAATCCAGGCATGCCTGGCCATAAATGTTAATAGATGGCTTCCATTCAATTAATTTTATATCCGAAGCTTCTGTATAGCCTAAGAGTTCTTCCAGAAAATATTCAAGACTAAGTGCATTAGAGCTGTCCCAGCTTAATTCTTCGTTACATATTAAGCTGCCTTGTTTTTGAAAAAAAAGTGAACAATGAAGGCTAATGATTTTGGAAGAGGGAAATAAATTTTTTAAGGCTCCGGCCAAATATCCCAAGCCCGGTTCAATTAATATAAAATAAACATAGGGTTTTAAATTCAGGGAACTTATATATTTCTGTGCCTCCGATACGGGATCATAGCGGGAATGCAGGGTTGTTGTTCCAACTTGAACGGTATAACCATTATTGGCTGGGACTATCTTTTCGTTCACATCTATAAATAGGGTTTTAGGAAAGAATACGCTTCCTGGGGATTTTGTGCCTGAAAGCTAAAAATTGTGTTTCCCGGGACTGTTTTTGCAAGATGAAATCCAATAAGCTCTTTGTCTTTTTCTGCATCAAAAAGTACCAGGCAGCGCTTCTGGCTTAGTTTTTGGACAGCAGCAAAAGATGAAACCATAGAAAGAAGGCCTTCAAAAATTTCTTCTGACGAGTTTTTTAATGCTTCTATAATTAAGCCCTGAAAAGCACCTAATTTGGCATATTCTCTGGATAGTATATCCAGGACAGCTTTATCCTGAACAGACCCAGATCTTTCCTTCCCATGCTTCTTTTGGGTGATATATTTTAATAACCCGGAATTGGACCCAGCTTTTTTATATTGACCAGTATCAGCTTTGTTTAAAAGACCCATTTAAGCTAATCCTAATTCCTCAAAAAGCTTTTTATAAGTGTCAAAATATTCTGATTTGGCAAATTCTTCTATTTTTTCTTCGGGAAGAGATTCTAAAAGCTGATCCATGTACGAAAGAATAGTTTTTAATTCCTGTTTTAAATTTGAAGGAATATCGTCACTGTCTTCTATTTCTTCTATAATTGAATCTTCAAAATTCGAATCTTCAAAATCGGACATGGAAACATCTTCAAAGGTATCAGCAAGGTCCTGTCCGGCAGGAATCTCCCCTGGAATCAGCTCTGGAATTTCTCCTTGAATTTCCATAGTTTCTTCAGATTCAAAAACAAAGTCATCGGAAGCGCCTGGTATTGAGGGGCTGCCAAAGGAAACATCATCCATTTCCAGGTCTATGGAAATGTCGTTAATTGCCGGTTCAAGGACAGGATTTTCGGTAATATCTGCGCTTAAATCCGGCTCGTCAATTGTTGATTCAGAAAAATCTATATCGGTATTAATGGTTTCATCTTCAAAAGCAAGGGGATCTTCTTCAAGATAACTAATATCCTCCGGTGCTTCTGTAATGGGGGAAATACCATCTTCCCAAAGCTGATCCACCTCTGTAGACCCAGATTCTGCTCCAGGAGTTAAATCCAGGCTTATATCGAAATCGTCATTTCCCAAACTCTTTACTTCATCTTCAATGGGGATTGCTCCATTAAGTTCGCCTATATCATCTTCAAAGGCAATTGCTGACGAATCTTCACTTGCGGGAAAACCGCTGTCAATTCCGACATCGGTGCCGGATTCTTCGGTAAAATTGGCTGTATGAAGGATATTATCCAGTTCATCCCCGGTAAGAGATATTTTTTCGTCGTCTTCTTCGTCAAAAAAGCCTGTATTATCGCTTGAATCCGTACCTTTTTGCTGTCCCGATCCGCGAACTGTAGCAAGTTCTGTTTTTAGGCTGGAAATCTCCTTTTTTATTGAAGAAAGCTCATCGGCAATCTTTTGAAGCAGAACTGTAGAAAGATCTGCATTCACTGCCGAGCCTGACCTGCCTTCGGAATACCTTATAATTTCTTCATCCTGTTCTGCCGAATCAAAATCTTGTATTGACGAATCCAGGTTTCCTATATCAATGCCTCCTCCCGGTAATTCATCTACCTCCTCAATTACCACAGAACCCAAAAACTCGTCCAAAGATATTTCTGTGAAACCGTCTTTATCAATTGCAATGGGAGCCTGTCCTTCCGGAAGTTCATTATCATCAGAGACTTCTTCAAATTCCAGTTTATTGGATTCTTCTAGTCCGTCTATGGTATTTTCTGCCCCAAAACCGTCAAAATCGGGAAGATCAGGAAGATCGGATTCAGAATCAGTTGACATATCGTCAAAATTAGAAATTTCGTTAAAGTTTTCCAAATCCAGCTCAGTTTCTCCCAGCGAGGCTTCCGGATCGGAACTACTATCGATTTTTGACAAGTCCAGGTCATCGTCAAATTCCGGAAGATCAAGGCCGGAATCGCTATCCAAGTCCGAATTATCGCCAATATCCGGGAGAAATCCATCTTGAATATCATCGAAATCCGGTAACTCCAGATCATCGCTTAATGGAGTGTCTAAATCCGGCAGAGAATCGGAGTTACCTTGATTATCGCTCTTCACCCACACGCCATATTCGTCCAGCTCATCAGACGAACCGATTGTTGTTCTGTCGTCATATATTGAAGGATCGCTTTTTTCAGTCATTAACCGCTCCCACTGAACAGGTATATCAATTAGTATCGGTATAAAACCCTAAAATGTATACTTCTATTGTTATTGAAAACAATATTTAACTGTACATTGTAGTATCATATGCTGTCAAGTCGGCATTCTCAAATGCCGGCTGCAATTTTAATTGCCGTCAGTTTTTTAAAGAACAGGCTGGTAAACTCCGTAAATAAAGTAATGAAGCTTGCCAAATACCTCCTGATCCCCTGGTTTACCCTGGGCTTGTATACAGTACTCTCTGTTTACAACGGGGCAACTGGTATTATTAACTATAAAGAACTACAGATCGAACAGAAAAAAATCCTGGAAAATCTATCCCAATTACAGGCAATAAACGAAGAATTACGGGGAAACGTGGATGCTTTGCGCTTTGATCCGGAAACTATCAAGGTTAGAGCCAGGGAACTAGGTTATGGAGAAAGGGGAGAGCAATTTGTCCGCATTGTCGGGCTGCCCGGCGGCAGACCTAGAGAGCTGCGGCCGGGAATGATTAGAACAGGCGTCATACATCATCCCAATACCAATCCCAATTGGGCGGTACACCGGACTATCTCCTTTTGTGCCGGCCTCCTTCTTTTGTCCCTGTTTCTTGTTGTGGATTTGCTGATAAAGCCCGAATCGTCATAATTTCCCCCTAAACTCCCTGGAAACTTCCCGCTTCATGTCCCGTTCCCGTATATCGGCCCGTTTGTCAAATTGTTTTTTTCCTTTACAAAGCCCCAGTTCAACTTTAACCCGGCCATTTTTAAAGTAAAATGACAGGGGAATAAGGGTATAGCCTTTTTCTTCGGTCTTTCTGATTAAACGTTTAATTTCGTCACGGTGGAGGAGGAGCTTTTTTCTTCGATCCGGGTCGTGGTTAAATACCGAAGAAAAGGGGTTTTCTGCAATACGCAGTTGCCGCAGCCACACTTCGCGGTTTTGTATTTCCGCCCATGCATCGGGAAAGGAAATTTTTCCGTCCCTGAACGATTTAACTTCGGTGCCCAATAGTTCAATACCGCATTCATAGCTTTCGTCTATTGTATAGTCAAAGCGTGCTTTGCGGTTTACTGCAATTATTTTTTTAGCTTCGCTCATGGATTTGGTAAAGCTCTGCTGGACGGTACTATAAGCGGTCTAAAACCCACAAATATAGAGGAGCTTCCCGGGGGCAGTGCGCCGCGGGTTTCTATTCCGGAGGATTCCGAATAATGTACCCCCGGATGGTTGATCCAGGAGCCGCCCCGCACAACCCGCTCTGCAGCGGGAGCCGCTGTATTTCCCCTTCCGGCAGCTTTATCCAGTGCAGCAGCAGCAGCTTCTGTTGTAGTTATAAAGTCCAATGGGGCATAAATATCGCTGCACCATTCCCAAAGTAATCCATAATTAATACCCTGCCATAGTGCAGCATATTCCCATTCTGCTTCGGATGGGAGCCGTAGTTCCCAGCCTGCTAACGAAGGGGGTAATGCGGTGTTAAGCCAGCTGCAAAAAGCAGCGGCAGCATACCAGGAAATTCCGGGAACTGCCGGTGAGGGATAGGCAGAATATTCTACCGGAACCAGATAATCTTCTCCGACAAGACCGCGCTCTATAAGTGCTTCTTTATTTTCCAATGACCATTCAGGATTTTCTGCCATAA
>Ga0099364_10005819_pt1 | contig 18160 bp, 16 predicted proteins | sample TergutTh196P3_FD_73070 | JGI IMG/M metagenome (GOLD analysis project Ga0099364, IMG submission 73070) | Microcerotermes parvus P3 segment gut microbial communities from Pointe-Noire, Republic of the Congo - Th196 P3 | ecosystem: Host-associated > Arthropoda: Insects > Digestive system > Gut ...
CTTTTTATCTTCGGCCAAAGTGCTTGCAGTTGAAGTTGCGCTGTTGGCTAAATTTGTCGAAAATCTCCCACTAAAACCTAAAATTTCACGCCAAGAGGCTGACTTGCTGAGCTATATCCAGCAATTTGGCTCCATTACTTTATCTGAAGCTGAGGGGATTTTGTCAGGCGTTCCTCGCCGCACCGTTCAGAGAAGATTGAAAGGTTTGGTGGATGCCGGATATATCATCACCAAAGGCACAAGCAGCGACAGAATATATCTTAAGGAATCGTAAGATAGCATGGGATCAGCGTTCCAGATATTGCCGAAGGTTTTGGCGCCGTAACGGAATACAAAATCGAAAGTACTCCTACCTTTCTTCATTTCGCGCGGCTGACGAGAATGGCGGAAAAGATCATTAATACGCATATGAGCAGCAGTGGAACGCGCAATCCGGTAAACTCCGCGAGAGCGCCCATCCAAAGCGGCGCGGTCATGGACGCGATACCCTTCCCGACAAATGCTATTGAGCTTGCGGAAGCGACTCTATGCTGGAAAGCTTCGATGGACATCAAAAGCAAAAACGCAAGGCAAGCCCCCTGCATAAACCCGCCTATCGCGACCAACGGCAGCATAACCGCGGAATTTTGCGTAAAAAGCGCCGCCGTAACCACAACGGCGGAAAGCGGGCTAAACAGGACATACGCTTTTTGCGCGGGCATCTTATTTAAAATAAACGGCGCGCAAAAGCGCATGATCAGCGAGCCGACAAAAAATGCGGTCATGATAACGCCGGACATATTGAAATCTATGCCTATTTCCAGGCAATATGTCGGCAGCCAATTAATAATACCCACAATAAAGGAAAAATACAAAACTGCCGCCAAAAGAAATATCCACGCTATTTTTGTTTTGAAGATCTCCGTTGGGTTGCCGGAAACATTTTTCCTGACCGCCGCCATGTCGGCATACATGGTTTCGGGGATCACGCGCCTGCTTACGATGAAGAAGACGAGGAACAAGCCAATCCCCAGCGCGCCGATTAACGCAAACGACCTTACAAAAGAAGACGGGACTTCCAGGTTTACCAGGGTAGTAACCAGGAGAGGCGACAGAATCGCGCCTGTGCCGAAAAATGCGTGCGCTATCGGAAGAAGCGTATTTTTTTGCCTGGGATAAAGCTCCGGTATCATGCTGTTGAGCATGATGTCTATGGCGGAACCACCGATCCCGCATAAAATTACCAGCAATACGAGCGCCGCGTAAGGCGGCGAAAACCCTATTGAAATGCTGCCCGCGCCAAGCATCAGCGTACCTGCGGCGAACGCGTTTATCTTGTTGTAGCGTTCTCCGTGCAAGGCAAGGTGAACGGCCATAAATAACGTGCCAATCGACTGCATGGTAAAGATAAGACCCTGCCGCGTGGGCGTAATGCCGTAAAACTCCATCATCGCGGGAGCGCTAGTACCAAACCCGTTAAAAAATATCGCATATACAATATATATACAGTAGGCTGAAATGATGAAAACAATATTCTTTTTATTAAAGATATTTTCTTTTCGCAGTTCCATTCCTCTTTTTACCGGCATTCAGCGCCGGTATTAGGTCAATCGCGCCGGCAAAGGTATATTTCGCGGATATTCCGCCGCCATTGCTATAATATATTTTCTCGAATCATTAATACAAGTAAAATTCTTAATGATTTTCTTTCCTGAAAAGCTCATAAACAAACCCTCGCCGATGTGTGATATTTTATTGTAAAACTGCCAAATTATCATACAGCAATCGCGCTGTTACGGCAAACATAAAGAACTCGGCGGCGCCGCTGAAATTGACGCCTGTTCTTTCTACGGAATATATGGCAGAATAGTCTTGCGGTTTCTTGGTAAATGTTGAGGACATTACCGCAACAGGACTAAGAGCGAAATAATGATTCGATTTGCAATCAAATAGGGAAGATGTAGAGTAGATGAGAAAAGGCAATTTTACGCTGCCGGGCGAGTCGGGGCATGAAGCGCTGACGCTTCAACTGGCTAAACGATGGGGCGCGGACGTCATTCGTGATTCGGACGGCGCCCGTCTATCCGAGGAGATACTCTCCGCGGATTACGGTATTTACTCCACGATATGCGTTGTCCGCGAGCATAACGAATGGATTCGCGCGAATTTAAACGCCCGCCAGCAGACATTCCTCTCCTCCGCGCCGAAAGTCGCGGAAGGGAGAACCCTTGTCATCCGCCCGCTTGAAGGATTCTTCGAGGAGCAGTTTGAAATAAACGACACTGACGGCGCAATGCGCTACTGGCAGGTATATGATCGAACGACCGACACTCTCATTCCGGGCGGGGATTGGAGTTACGATCCAAAAACCCGCTCGGTTCGCGTTAAATCGATCCCGTGGCGGCAGTACACCGTCAGCTTCCCGGCATGGCGTATTTGGGAAGAAATTTCCATGTACAATCATGTCACAAACTCCTGGAATAAAGAGCATTTAATGCAGCTCAACCCGTATGAGCCGAAAGCCCGCGCCTACCTCAAGGATTGGCTGACGAAATGGTGCCGGGATAATCCGCGTACAAACGTTGTGCGTTTTACTTCGATGTTCTATAACTTCGTCTGGATTTGGGGCGCCGATCCCCGCAGGCGCAACTTGTTCACCGATTGGGCCGGTTATGATTTTACGATTTCAACAACGGCTCTTGATGATTTTGAAAAGGAATACGGTTATGCCCTTTGCGCGGAGGATTTTGTCCGGCAAGGCAAGTATAACGCCACCCATAGCGTTCCGAATCAAAAAAAGCGCGACTGGATGGAATTCATAGGCAAATTTGTGCGCGGCGCGGGGCGGGAGCTGGTGGATATCGTCCACGCAGCGGGGAAAAAGGCGTATGTTTTTTACGATGACAACTGGGTCGGAATCGAGCCATACAGCGGACATTTTGAGGAATTTGCCTTTGACGGCGTGATCAAATGCGTTTTTTCCGGCTATGAAGTACGTCTTTGCGCGGACGTCCCGGTTCCGACGCATGAAATACGTTTCCATCCCTACCTTTTCCCGGTGGGACTCGGCGGAGCGCCGACATTCTCCGAGGGCGGCGCGCCGGGGTTGGATGCGCTTAATTATTGGGTCGGCGCGCGGCGCGCCTTACTGCGCAAGAAAATCGATCGCTGCGGACTGGGAGGCTATTTAAGTCTCACAGAGGGTTTCCCCTGCTTTATCGAAGCTATGGACAGAATATTAGACGAATTTCGCCTCATTTCGGAACTCCATGACGCCGGGCCTCCAGCCAAACTCAAACCCCGCGTGGCTGTCCTGCACGCATGGGGCAAGCTGCGTACGTGGACGCTTTCGGGTCATTTCCACGAAACCGACGCTCACACCTTGATACATATCCTGGAGAGTTTATCCGGTCTGCCTTTTGACGTCGAATTCCTGTCGTTTGAGGATATAAAACAAATACCAGGCGACGTCGACCTGATAATCAACGCGGGTCAGGCAGGGGACGCCTGGAGCGGCGGAGTATGCTGGGACGATGAGAAAATAATCGAAAGCCTGACCGAATGGGTTCACAGCGGAGGCGTCTTTTTAGGCGCGGACGAACCGTCGGCGCTGGCCGGCCGCAACAAATTTCTGCGCATGTCCCATGTCCTTGGTATGGATATCGATCGCGGGGAATACGCCTGTCACGGCAAATGGAGTTTTAAAACCCGGCCGGCGCCCGGCCTCATCCCGGATGGCGCCGTCATCCCCGGCAGGAAAGACGTTGTCCTGACGGACGCGCGAACAGTCGTTCTTTCCGAACATGACGCCTCCCCAACGCTCACCGCGCTGCGATTCGGTTCGGGCATGGGGCTGTACTGCGCGGGTTTCGCGCACAACCCCGCCTCGCCGCGCTTTTTACAGAATCTGATTCTATACGCGACAGGATGCGACATCTCCCCGGAAGGCACAAGCGACAACGCAATGGTCGAATGCACATACTATCCGAATGCCGCCAAAATAATCTTCGCCAACAACTCCGAGGTTCCTCAGACGACTTCGTGTACGCTTAACGGCAAAATATACAAAGCAACCCTGGCCTCCTATGAAATGCAGGTTATGCGCCTGTAGGGCAGGGCGTTTATAAATCGAAGCAGGCCGTCCCAGGCGTTGATTTGACCTTCTATGATAGTATAAGGACGGCGCGTGAGAATAATGCCGGCTTGATGAGGAGGATGTCTGACATGGAACAAAAAAATTTCAGTCTGCCCAAATTACCGATAGGCATACAGTCATTCGAAGAAATAAGAAGCAACGGTTACATTTACATCGATAAGACGAAATACCTCATCGACCTCATCGACAGAGGCAAGGTTTATTTCCTCTCCCGCCCTCGGCGTTTCGGAAAATCTCTGACCGTCTCAACCTTTGACGCCCTTTTCTCGGGCAAGCGGGATTTATTCAAAGGGCTTTACGCCGAGGAATTTATCAGCCGCCCGGACTATAAAGCGCATCCCGTGATACGCCTGGACATGAGCGAGGTAACCGCGGACATGGGGGTTGACGTTTTACGCTCCTCTATTATCGCCCAGCTAAAAGACAACGCCAAACGGCTGGAAGTGGAGATAGAAACCTTCGCGCCGGGGGACGCGCTTTCCAGTTTAATAAAGCGCGCGGCCGAAAAACACGGCGCTGCCGCGGTCGTGCTGGCGGACGAATACGACAAGCCTGTCCTGGATCACATACACGACCCCGAAAAGGCTGAAGAGATACGCGGGATACTGAGGAATTTTTACGCGCGGATCAAAGCGGCGGATGAGTATGTGCGCTTTGTGTTCATCACCGGCATCAGTAAATTTTCGAAAATGGGCGTCTTCTCGGCGATGAACAACCTGATTGACGTTTCCATGAACGACAGATACACTACGATGCTGGGGTATACGGAAGAGGAACTGCTGTCATATTTCGACGCCTACATCGGAGATACGGCGGAAAGGCTTGGGGAATCCGGTGAAGGGCTTCTTGCTGAAATACGCGATTATTACGACGGATTCTCATTCGACGGGAAAAACATGCTTTACAATCCGTTTTCGATTTTGAATTTTTTCAACGACCCGACGTTCAAAAATTACTGGTTCGAGACGGGGACGCCGTCTTTTTTGGTTGAGTATGTCAAAAAGCACGACCTGGAGGTAGAGAATTTCCGGGGGTTGGAAGTCGCGGAAAACTTTACGGCCATTACGGAGATAGAGCGGGCGCCGCCGCAAAGTTTCCTGTTTCAAAGCGGTTATCTTTCGGTACGGGAACGCCGGGGGAAAAACCTTATTTTGGACTACCCCAACAACGAGGTGCTTTCTTCGGTAGCCGATCTGTTTCTATATGGGAAACTCGAGATAGCGGGGATCGGCGCCGCTCAAAACAATTTGGAAGAAGCGCTGGGAAAAGGGCGGGCCGAAGAGCTTGTCAAAATCTATAATTCGCTGCTCGCAAGCGTACCTTATGATCTTTATGAACAAGGAGAGAAAAAGTACGCGCGGGCGCAAAAAGAAGAGGAAAGTTACAAGCCGGTATATTACGCGGAGAGCTTTTACCACTCGCTTTTATTCGCGCTGCTCTGGGCGTCGCGGGTAAATACGATCGCCGAAAACCACAGTTATCGCGGGCGCAGCGATATCGAAGCCGAGAAAAACGGGCATCGTTACGTGGTGGAGCTAAAAATCACGGAAGGGAAGGAAGCGGCGGAAAAAGCGGCCGACGCCGCAATGAAGCAGATACGGGATAAGGGGTACGCGGATAAATACGCGGCGACAGGCGCAACCCTGGTGGCCATGGCGGTGGACAGGGAACGCCGGCGCGTCGCGGGGTATAGTATTGAAAAACTGTAAAAAGGCGGGACATAGTTGAGGTGTAAAATGCAAAGCAAACAGGATTTGCCTCGTGAAAAGCTGAATAAGAAGGGCGCGGAGGCTTTGACGGATATGGAACTGCTTCAGGCGGTGATAGGCAGCGGCGGAAAAAACAACGACTATAGGAAGATTGCGGGGAATCTCAGCAAAATAATTGAAAAGACCGGCGTCGATAATTTAAAGATAGACGACGTTAAAGCCGTCAAGGGCATCGGCGACGCCAAAGCTACCGTTGTATTTGCCGCTTTGGAGTATTGGCGGAGGAAGTTTGCGAAACAATCTCGCCCGCTGATTGACAGCGCGGAAAAAGCGGCCGAGCAATTTGCTTTCATAAAAAACAAGAAACAGGAATATTTCGCCATGCTCACCATTGATGGAGCGAGACAACTTATTAAAACGCATATTATATCCGTAGGCACTCTTACCGCGTCGCTTGTTCACCCGAGAGAGGTATTTGCCCCGGCAATAGAAGACAGGGCGAATTCTATAATCATCGCCCATAATCATCCAAGCGGTTCATTGAATATCAGCGATAATGACAGAGAAGTCACCAGAAGAATTAAAGACGCCGGAGAATTGCTCGGAATAAAACTTGACGACCACATCGTCATCGCCGGCGACGAATTCGTAAGCGCGCTATAAGGAGGAAAGCGCCATGCTCTTTGACTCCGCGCGCGGCACTCTCCCGACATTGATTGACTGGTTTGCTATTTTAAACCAGTTCAGATTCGTATTCCCGTCGGCGGAATCTATATTAATGGACAGAAACAAGCTCGCCGTGTACGATGAATTATGAGTGGAAGAGCCTTCACCAATATGCACCAATCTTGACCGCCTGAACGGCGATGAAGCGGAACTTTACCGCGAATTATGCGGGAACACGTTTGGTTCCAAGATCCGCCTGGGACAGGAAAGGATCGGCTTCTCCCGGGTAATGGATACTATGAAGAGTTTGTTTGAATATCCGAAGTAACAACGACTCGGGAAGTATACGCCGCGCACCGCAAATTTTTAATTGACGCTTATCCGCGCGGCAAAGTATAATATACTTTATTGCGATAACATATTAAGGGGCTGATCGAGTGTTCAATTTTTCCTGCTGAAGATTGTGTGGCTGAGCATATAAAAGTTCGTTTGATGTGCTCATTTATCCGCGGGAAAATGAACAACCGTCAGTAATTGTTTTTTGCCTTTTAATCGGGTTTTGCTCGTTTACTCCTGAGCAGCCCGCTGAATATAAAATCATTTTCCCGCCTCTGCGTTTTGATCTTAATGGAGGCGAGCGATGTCACAAATTACTGTTTCAAATCTCACATTCAAATATGACGGCGCAAGCGAAAAAATTTTTGAAAACGTGTCGTTCCAGTTCGATATTGGCTGGAAGCTTGGGCTCGTCGGCAGGAATGGACGCGGCAAGACCACCTTTATGAAATTGCTTCTGAGGGAATATGAGTTCCACGGGAATATAACCTCTCCCGTCTCGTTCAGCTACTTCCCGTTTCCGGTTGATCGCCCGGAGCGCGTGACGGCGGATGTGATCGGAGGTTTCGGTCTGGACAGCGAGGATTGGGAATTGAGCCGCGAGCTGAACCTGCTGGAACTTCCGGATGATATTCTCGGCAGGCCGTTTCGCACGCTGAGCGCCGGCGAACGGACGAAAATTATGATCGCGGCGTTATTCCTGAAGCGGGATCAATTTCTGCTGTTAGACGAGCCGACCAACCATCTCGATTATCAGGGGAAGCGCGTTATTTCCGAATATATACGATCGAAACGAGGCTTCATCCTCGCCTCGCATGACAGGGCTTTTCTGGATAGGACGGTCGATCACATTTTGTCGATAAACAGAGCCAACATAGAAATACAGCAGGGCAATTTTTCACAATGGCTCGAAAACAAAAAACGTCAAGATGAGCGCGAGATGGCGCAAAACAAAAAATTGAAGGGCGAGATATCCAGGCTGAAAGAGGCGGCAAGACGCACTTCAAATTGGTCGGACAAGGTCGAAGCCGCGAAGATAGGCGGGGGAGCGGCGAAGGGACATATCGGCCGAATGGCCGCAAAGATGATGAAGCGTTCAAAAAATCTGGAAGCACGCCAAACAGCGGCAATAGAGCAGAAGAGCAGCCTGCTGCGAAACATCGACAAGAGCGGGGAACTCAAAATATCGCCGATGACATACCACTCCGATATACTCGCCGAACTTTCGGACGTTCATATAGATTATGGCGGCGGACGCGTCGTTGGGGAAATTAATTTCACGGTGAGGCGCGGCGGACGGGTCGCTCTACTCGGAAAAAACGGCTGCGGAAAATCCAGCCTGATTAAGCTCGTCGCCGGTTTCGACATACCTCACGGCGGTACCTCGCGCGTGGGCAAAGGCGTGAAAATCTCCCTTGTGCCGCAGGAAACGTCGCATCTGCGCGGAAGTCTGCGTAAGTTTGCGCTGGACGCCGATATCGATATGCCTCTGTTTTTCGCGATTCTCGACAAGCTCGGCGTCGAAAAGCCGCAGTTCGAAATTGATATGGGCGAAATGAGCGAAGGGCAGAAGAAAAAGATTCTCATCGCCGGAAGCCTTTCCGAATCGGCGCATCTGTACATATGGGACGAACCGTTGAACTACGTCGACATTCAATCCCGGATGCAGATTGAAAAACTGATCCTGAAATGTACCCCTACGATGCTCTTTGTCGAGCACGACGAGGCGTTCGTGAAAAATATCGCGACGGAGGAGATAATGCTGTAAGGATTTTAACAACTTTGCGTAAATCTATGGAATAGCTGAATAATTTTTTCGAGCGGGAAAGCGCGGACTCGTTCGAAACCCAAACAAATTTTTCTCCGGTTAATCCGAGAATAACAGATTTTGTATTTTCAACTTATTAAAAGTTTTATCAATTCTATCATATTTTCATCGTTAAAGATGGTGTTATACTTTTCTTACAAAACATATTACGTATTTTTAACAAGGAGGTTCTCTCATTTTGCCCATGTTCGAAAATTGCTTTATCCGACTCCGCGCGGCTGACAATGTTTTCGTCCTGCCCGGCGGCGGCGGCATTGGAGCAGTTGTGGGAAACGTTACGCTTCGCGCTGAGATTCCGCCCTGCCACAAGGTGGCGACGGAGGATATAGAGATGGACGAGCCGGTCGTCAAGTATGGCAGGGCAATTGGTTTCGCCGCGCGAGAGATAAAACGCGGCGACTGGGTTCACGACCACAACGTCCGTTCAAAGAACGGCCCCGGGACGGACTCCATCCGGCGAAGCGGACTACTGCACCGCGGCAAAGGCAAATCGAATGCGTCATTCATGGGATACCGCAGAAGGGGAGGCATCCGCCCGGGAGTGCGCAACGAACTCTGGGTTATCCCCACCTCCGGATGCGTCAGGGGCGAGATCAGGTACATACTATCGCAATATCATAAACCCTACTGGATAGATTCCGTAAAACTTATCGACTGTTCGCCGGACTGTGAAGACAGTTCAAAGACCGATATTGCCGAGGACATTATAATCGGCTTCGCGCGAAACCCAAATGCGGCGGGCGTTCTCTTCGTCGGGCTTGGATGTGAAAAGCTGTCCGCCTCGGAACTTTACGACAGGGCGCTGGCGGAGGATTGCAACGTAATGTACGCCGCGCTTGGAAAAAATTCCAACGATGAAGTTATGAAATATCTGGACGACCTCGCGGCTTTGTCGCCGAGAGTGAGGGAAAGCTTCCCCATATCGGATATCTGCGTGGGAATGATCTCCGCGCAGGGCGGTTACTCGGGCCTCACCGCAAACCCGATGTTGAGCAGGCTGTCCGACAGCCTCGCGGCCGGAGGTTCGGTCATTCTCGCGTCAGGCACGCCGGAGTTGTTCGCATCAGGCGACGCAATATCGGACAGAATAACGTCCCGCGAAAATTTTGAGATATTCGTCTCCAAAGTTGAGATGTTCGCCACTCAGGATATCCCGTCGATGACGGACTGGGAGAACGGCATAACGACGCGGGAGGAACGGGCTATGTCGCTCTCGCCGGTGTTGGGGGAATCGCCGGTTATCGGATTTTTGGATTACGGAGAGGCCGCGCCGGCGCAAGCCGGGGCGCTGATAACGCCCGGAAGCCGCGACGAGGCGGTAAACTGCACTCTTTTCGCGGCGAGCGGAACACAGATCGTGCTGTTTGCCACGGCAAGCGGCACGCCGTTCGGATCCCTCTGTCCGACCATAAAAATATCTGCCGCAACGGAACTTGCGAAAGCCCGTCCGGCATGGATCGATTTCGACGCAGGCTCAATCCTGAATGGAGAGTCAATCGACGCCGAGGCGGCGCGACTCCGGGAATACGTCCTGCGGGTAGCCTGCGGAGAGCGCGCCGCCCACGAAAAAAAGGGTTTCAGCGACGCGGTGATGCCGAAATTATGATGGAAGGGCGGCGGATTTGCTCTCCTTCGGTTATTTTTTCAGATTTGCGATACCTTCGAGCAGCCGATCTATCTCTTCGTCGGTGTTGTAGAGAGAAATACCCGCGCGAAGGACGCCGCCGCGTTCTTTTAAACCCAGCGTCTCTATAGCCTTTGCCGCGTAGAAATCCCCATCCCAGAGACAAAGCCCCGCTTCGCCGAGCTGCCTTGCCGCGTCCGCCGGTTCTATGCCGTCAATCGTTATTGAAACGGTCGGCACGCGACGCGCGTCGAAGCCGGGACCCCAGACCGTGACGCCCGAAATATCCTTTACTTCCTCAAAATATCGTTTCGCAAGCCCGTGCTCGTATTCGGCAATCGCCGTCATGGCGGAAACGATTTTCTCCCGCCGGCTTGAGCCGGTTCCGAGAGAAGCGATGTAATTGACCGCGGCAAGCGTTCCCGCTATGGAAGCGTGATTTAGCGTGCCGGTCTCGATTTTAAACGGCGCGCGAGATTCCTGCGTGCTCAGCGCGTCGGTTCTTAACCCGTCCAGAAGACCTGTGCGGGAGTAAAGCGCGCCGACGTGAGGACCGTAAAATTTGTACGCCGAACAGATCAAAAAGTCGGGATCAACAGCCGCAACGTCAAGCGGATGATGAGGCGCGTAATGAACCGCGTCAAGTACGAGGTACGCGCCGGCGGCGCGCGATATCTCCCGCGCGTATGCGATATCATTGACTGTACCGAGAGCGTTTGAAGACATGCCGATCGCGAGAACTTTTGTCTTGTCCGTTACCTTTCTCCGCATATCCTCGTAGTCCAGAACACCGGATTTCGTCAACTTTACTTCTTTTATTACGGCGCCGTATTGCGCCAGATTCAGCCACGGTCCCCGGTTTGCCTCGTGATCGAGTTCGGTTATGACGATTTCGTCCCCGGCTCGCAGATCATACGCGATGGCGTGAGCGAGCGCGAAATTTATAGTAGTCATGTTCGCGCCGAAGGAGACGTTACGCCACCCCTCCCTGCCCGGAACTCCGAAAAAATCAGCGAGAGCTTCGCGCGCTTCATGCAGCATTTTGTCGGTCTCACGCGTCGTAACGAACATACCGTGAGTATTGGAGTTGTAGCCGCCGTAATACTCGGCAACGGCGTCGATAACAACCTGCGGCGTCTGCGTACCTCCGGGCCCGTCAAAAAAGGCGAGTTTGTGTCCGTTATATTTCCTGTTGAGAGCGGGAAAATCCTCACGGCATTTTTTAGCGCGATTACTGTCGAATTTGTTCGTTTCCATATTTGACGCCTCCTGACAAAGGACATTGACTGCCTATAGAGATTAAAACCATTTAGTAGATTTGTACAGAGCTGAGAAACATGCGTTTGTCGGGACTCGCGTCCGCTCACGCAACGCTTCGTCCGTAACCGCCATATCCGGCATGAGTCGTATCGTCCTGTCAGATCCCAAACCGCTGATTGGGACGGTTATTCTGCTCCTCTTTTTTCGTGATTATTCGTCTGTCAGGGGGTGATTACCTTAATATCGGGTATTATGAAAAACCCGTTTACGCCGTATCTTATGCCGCTGTTATTACCGTCGTTGCCCCACTCCGCAGCGCCGGCGGGCTCCGCCGTAAGATCGGTCGTTGTCCCGGCTGCGTACTCGCGGGCGCCTTTGGATGCATCCCATGCGATGATAACGCCGCTGCCGGAGGGTTTAAATTTGCGTTGGAACCCCCTTTCTATAATGTATATAGCCGCGTCCAAGTCTGCGGAAGTCAAGGTTGAATAATATGCGGCGATTTCCGATCCATAAGCGAACACCAGCCCGCCTTTGACTGAGACCGTACTGTCTGCGCCGGCATTAATCGCCCTGCCGCCGGTAGCGCTGATCGTACCGCCACTGATTGTGATCGAGCGGGCGCCTCTAATCGCAATGCCATTTGCGGCGCTGATTATGCCGTCGCTGATTTCTATGTTACGAAAAAGTGAGTGAATTGCAGTGCCTCCATCACCCCTGGCCTCGACTATACCGCCGCTGACCGTAACGCCATGCCCTGCGAAAATTGCGGTGCCTCCGTCGCCTCTGGCTTCAATTATGCCGCCGCTGACTTCAACTGTGCCGCAGTCGACATAGATCGCCCTGCCGCCATTGACATTAGACTCGACTGTACCGCCGTTGACAGTGACCTTATGGTCATCCGGTCTAGCTCCCATGTAATTGCCAACGGAAATCGTTCTATCGCCCGAGGCGGAGCTGATTTTGCCGCCGCTGATCGTGGTCAATCCGCCACCTATAATCGCAGCGCCATTTGCGGATTTAACCGTTCCGTCGCTAATAACGAGCGTGCCGCCGACTGAAATCGCACTGGCATTGCCTCCGGAGGCACTGACCGTACCACCGCTGATTGTGACTGCTCTACCGGCACCCCAGGAAACAATCGCCCGACCAGTGGAGGCGCTGACTGTGCCGCCACTGACTATGATATTGCCGTTGTCTCTTACAAGGCGGCCATTAATGTTTATTGCTCCGGAGAGAATCGTCGCGCTATCGCCGTTACCAGCATTTTCAATTTTTCCGGATGCAACCTCAAAAGTACCGTTGCCGTTAACGTGTATAAGTCCGACAAATCTTCTGTGGTCTCCGGTCACACTTCCTGTAAGATCGGCCTGCCAAACTATCGAAACGCCGGCAGGTATATTGAGCCTCAGGGTGTTCGTCGCGCCGGTGACATTACCGGTTACGGTTACGATGTTGCCGCTTACTGTAGCGGAAAGCCCGCCTGTGCCTCCGCCGTTCCAGCCGTTTATCAGCGTTTGCAAAACCTCGGGACTCATTCCCCTCTCTCGAACCGCGGGCGATTGAACCGCAGGCGCTTGAAACGCAACAAGTATCAACAGCAGAAGCAGAAAAGGTAATACGACCATCGCTGCAATGAAAATATAATTTTTAAACGTTCCCTTTTTCATATTTTCCTGAGACATTTTGATTCCTCCAAATCGTATGTTCTCAGTGCATTTTCTTGTATTGGCATTTCAACATCCTCCTTTATTGATGTTATTAACTGATTCGTATTTTTTTGTTAGAAAATATGTTAATAAATGCTCAATTAAAATAAACGGAAAAACAAAAACGAAAGGAATTATTCCGGATATTATTGTTTTGTTAGCATCTATTGATACGCAAACTAACGCAGCGGATAAACCGATCGTCGTTTTTCCAACAAAAAAGCTACTTTCCACACCAAAATCCGGATATTCCGAGATGTCTTCTCTATCCAAAGTCGATAAGCACGACACTATTTGCCGATAAATAAAAAAAATAAATATAAGGCATACCACCCCTAATGGAGATTTTAATAAATTAGCGAAAAAAGAATAAATAACCAAGAGATATCCGATTGTAACGAATAAATAATAATGCGATCCCTTTTTTGAATATTTCTTTCGTAAAATTAAAGGAACAATAATACATAACAAGATCGCTAGTACAACGCACATTGATAAATAAAAATATATAACAGTTTTCACCTGACGCGGCGTCAGTGACCAGACCGCTAAAAGAAAGCGATTCGATATGGATAAATGGTAAATAACCATCGTCGCCCAAAAAATGACCAAGTAAAATGTATAATCGCTCATTTTTTTCACACTGTTTGTGTCAAAAATAATCTTTGTTTTCTTGAAAGATAAAATAATAAGAAGAAAAACGAAAAAAATTGATAAAAGTTTTTGAGCGGTACCATCTTCAATTGTCGACGCGTTAAATACTAATAATAATAGAATTATACAGACGAACAAAACAGTTCGCGTACCTTGAATCTCATTAACAACCCAACCTTCAAGAAGTTTATTAATTTCCGCAATGTTGGTTTTGGTATTATTCTGCGTTGTGTTTTCCGGATTATTTCCTTCACCTGAGTCTTCGTTTTTTTCGAGATTAGACATTTTAACTTCTCCTTCTCGCTGCAAAAATGCGTTATTCGTTGGGAAATAATAGCATTCACGAGCGCGCATACAAGTAAATTTTTTCGTCTTTACAAACTTGCATCTTCCCTCGAACAGCAAACCGACAAAACGCCTGATCCGTATGAACGGGTAAAACGTCTTGCCGCAGCGCCTTCAGCTTTAATCGCGTGCCGTTACCTGTTCGAAAAAACTCGACTCGTTGGCAACCGGATTTGTAATAACGCCGACCGCCAATCGCCGGCTTATGTCCGAAAAGCGCTTCTTGTAAAAAATTAAAATTAAATTTTATTTTGATTAAAATATCATAAAATTATGAAAACGACAATAAATAAAAAGATTAATTAAAGATGTAACGAGTTTTACTTTAATTATGCAATTTATTTTTATATATTATTTTCGCAAAAATTTAATAATTAACATAAACTAAAATTGCTTAAATATCATAAAAAATAAAAAGCATGAATTTTTCCGGCTTTCTGAGGAAGCCAAAGTTGAAGAACAACAAGCCCGCGTCTTGTGGCTTAAACAATTGGATGCGGCAGTCAATTTGTCATTGGATGAAGAATTGCCCGACGTTCTGCGTTCACAGTCGATACGTGAACCGCTTAACTTGATTGATTGAGGATGAGTGTATTCTCGTCGTGACGGTGGATCTCAAAAACCGGAACAGCGGCTCTCGGCAACCGTAATATTCACGGTATACTGACGATGGTAAAATTAACGCGATGGGAGCTGATAAACATTGAGCATAGAAGTACCGGCGCTGCTGCCGGTTATTTCAGATTTTATATTTAAGCCGCTTATTCCGAGTTCGGAATAACCATTTTTATCCCGAGGAATTTGTTATCCCGAGGAAAAAGCGGACGTCTCGGCTATTACCGGTTATTAAACGCAAAATCTCGGGATAACAATGCAGAGTGACGTAGCAGGCCGCAAAAAATTGCTTTAGGCTAAATGCCTTTAGCTACGACTCCAATACAATCTTCTTTTATGCAGTGAGTCATTTCCCAATTTTCTCCCGCTTTATAAACCAGATGCTCACCGCAACGCGGGCAGTTTTTATTAGTTTCACCATTTTCCAGAAAGTCTCTTTGGGCTTCCAGAAGTGCTTCGGCTTCTTTTTTATTCGGATTGTCCATAAAGCATCCTCCTTATGAAGCTGTTATGTTTTATCGAGGCGCCTACTTCTTTTGCGCGCAGAAGCGCATCGAGAATAAGATAACGCCTATCCGCCTCCGAGAGTCCTGGGGCGTTTTTCGCAGCCATATAACTTGCCCTGAATTCGTCCCGCCAATCACCGATGCCAAGCGTTGTATCACGATAAGGCCTATGTCCGTAATATTCGTGGGCCAATACAGCCCTCGCCGACATGCAATCTCTAGGGTGAAGGGATTCCACGCCTGGGAACACGTTTCCTTTTACGGATATTATATCAAGCGCCGGCACATAAGCCGTACCGGTAAATCTGCCGTCATTAAAAATGAAAATTGTTTCATCGGCTTTTAGCGCGGAGATTTCATTTTTAATGCTTAAAATATCTTCATCGTTCAAAACGTAAAACGGACTTCTTCTCAATCCATAAGCTAAATCCCGCGTGTCAGCACCATCCAAGTCCAATATGCCACCTTTATTTCAATATAACCCTATTATGCCCCTATCGTTTTCCAATTTCAAGTTATCGCGTCGCTACATCCTCATAGGTCTCGTCACATCCGATATTATAACTACACAGAGATAGGGGAGGGAGTCAATTATTATTCCGAGGTTTTTTATGGAATCCTTTACGCCGCATGGACGATTGCGATTTCCTCGGGATAAAGCTCATAATTATACCGCCTGGCGGTGATCTTCCCGGCATGATATTCTTTTGCCATGACAAAGAAATTGCGTCTTGATGGGCAACGGCCGGATGTTTAGTAACGGGAGAAAATGAAACCACGAAGGGGATTATTCGCGCCGCTTCCGGAACCGGCGCGGCGTTAACCTGCGGCGAAGGCGCGGAGAGGTTGGCGTTCTCGCCAAAAAACATCTCTTTTTTAATTATCTTCGTTACTTTCGTTATGGGATATTTGAGTATGGGCGCGAGCGCGCGAATTATTATCGCGACGGCTTCCCATGAAACATCCGGGCGAATATCTTTAATCGAAAAAGTCCTGTGCCGCTCCCGGCCGTCCGGGAAGCGGCCGATGCAAGTCTGCACGGCAATTCGGCAGCTTATTTTTTCGCGGTTAGGCAATTGAAATTCCCCCTCGTTGGTTTTTTTGATTTCGAACGCCGGCTTGTCCTTCTAATATATATAGTTGGGTAAGATCGCGGCGATCGTCAATCAAAAAACCTCAAACCGCAGGTTGAAAATAAGCCCGTATTATTCCGTAACGGCGTTTGCCAGGACTCACGTCCGCTCACGCAACGCTTCGTCCGTATATTTTCTGAAAGTGTCCAAAAAATATTCTATTATTCTTTTTATGCCGTATCTTAATCTCGCCCGTCACAGCCATTGGTCCCTCAAAACCATAGTTAGGATCACTCATCTTTATTCCTCCTTATGTAATTTATATAAAATTTCCAAAAAATATAGATGTGAATCAATACAGAAAGCGGAATGGAAAACAAAAACGAAAAAATTCCCCACGCTCCTATCCTCATTCCCAATTCTAAATCTTTTTCTCCGAATGGAGGAGGCTCATAATCAGAGGTACCAAAAGTAATGAACACGCCAGATAGCGTGAAAATAAGAAACACGCTGATAAAGAGCGCCGCAGTCTCCAAGACTAGGAGCCGCGCAATATTTTTCATGGCTAATGTGAATTTCGAAGGCAATTTTGGATTCATTTCGTATTTCTCGCCATTCATGGTTTTTCAGTATGTCTCCAGCTTAAATTTTACGACCCGGAAATCAACGCCTTTAGTATTTCCTGCTGTGCTTGTTGCCGATAGAAATATAAAAACCAGCATAATCACAAAATGTTTCCAATTTTTTGCGCTCATTTCACTATCCCTTCAAATTTTATTCGCCGTAGCAGCTGAATGCAAAATATTTTTCGTTTTCTTAGGTTCGCTTCCGTTATTATTCTTGCTATTCCACTTATTATCTTTCAATTTTTTGTGTTCATTTCAGTCTCCCTTGGGTAGCAATACTATTAACGCCTCCTGTTAAAACAACACTATTCGTGGTAGATATTTAAAAGCCTCAGATGGCAAAGAAGCCGAAGGTTATGTTCTTGACGAGGATAAGATAGCGTCGGACGCGAAATGGGACGGTTTTCCTCCGTGTTCAAGTCATCGATCAGCGTATCGTACAAAACTATGCGCTTTTTCTTTCCAAACCCCGTGAAGTAGGCGTTGGATTTTGTGCTTCGCTTCGAGCCGTCGATGACGTAAATATTTTGAATGGGGAAGGACGCTTTTTGGGCGAAAGTTTCGATAGCCGAGCGGAGCCCGCCTTCTTCGAGCGGCGTTTGCCTGTTGAAAATAGGGACGATCCATTCGGAATAAAAAAACACAATCATAAGCGAAAAAGCGACAACAGCAACCCAAGCCCACAACCAGGAGTAATTTTTGACGTATTCGTAAGCGACGACGAGGATAACAATCAATACGGCCTCCAAAATCAGCGTCAGCGCCATCCCCTTGACCTCGTCGGCCGCAAATGTCTTTGGAGTCGTTTTATTGAAGCCGAATTTTTGCTCTATGACGAAAGTGTCGTACCATTCAAAAGGAATATTCATGATCCAGCCGCAAAATGGATAATGTCCAGAAAAACGCGACCGGCAGTAAGACAGCGTTGCCAATATGCCTTCGGAGAAGCGCGTCAAGCAGGCCGGGTCCTCCATACCACAGAAACACCCCCGCGACTGCGAATGAAAACCCTCCGGAAACCGTCGCAAAACGGCTGTTTTCCTTCTGATACGCCTGCTGTCTGACGTATTCCGC
>Ga0099364_10005820_pt1 | contig 18159 bp, 13 predicted proteins | sample TergutTh196P3_FD_73070 | JGI IMG/M metagenome (GOLD analysis project Ga0099364, IMG submission 73070) | Microcerotermes parvus P3 segment gut microbial communities from Pointe-Noire, Republic of the Congo - Th196 P3 | ecosystem: Host-associated > Arthropoda: Insects > Digestive system > Gut ...
GGGGAAATAGGGGTGTGAACGAATTTTTCCGACAGGCTGGAAAACCTGGAGCAGGGGCTCCCTTTTTCGTATCTCGAATCTCCAAGATAAGAGTACGAAAAAGTTGAAGGAATGCACGGAGGAAACTGAGTGAGCACCCATATTTCCCCTGAATATTTTTGTATATTCCTGATTGATTTAAATGTACGTTTTAATGCGTTATGCGTTACTTAATATTTACAATTAGTTCATCGGCATAGGGCAGGGTCTTTATCCAATCGCAGTACAGACGCCATTCCAAAAGTTTATGTGTATTTCTTGCGTGATACATATTCAATAAATTCTCGTAGGAGCAGGTGATGGTTCTTAACTGCTCATAATTACAGGGGAGCATTTGTATCATTCTGTCCCAGATTGTTTTATCTTTTGTTTTTACATAGTCCAGCCTGAGTTTTTCTATATAATCCAGATAAGAATTAAATACTTCAGTATCTTCTTTAGTAAGATGATCAGAACTAAAATCTTCAATTGTTATGGGTCTGGAATGCAGCTTATGCATAGTACTTGTGGAATTGGAAGTAGTGCCCACCTTATATGTATCAAACTCCTTCCACCAGTATAATGGAGCAGTAATATCCATCGACACAAAAATCTGCCGCATAAACTTTCTGTGATCAGAACCTGCTTTGCACAGCGATTTCATTAATTTTAAATCATTCTCTCCAATTTCAGGAATTGTATTTTTATTGTTTTCATTCCCGGAAACAGAATCAGACCTATCCCAGCTGTTCATTGGGTTTCTTGCACCTCGTATGGCATTCAGGAAATTCATAACTTCAGCTTTTTCTATTTTTATCATTTATTTTCTCCGGACTATTATATTAACCTTGGGGACTTCTTCTCACAATAAATTCCCCGCCTCCCCATTCATTTCCAGGCTGTTCTTCAGAAAGGGCAATGGCGGCTCTGGAATGAAAATATGACTGTGCCCGGAAAACCTCATCCTCCGGCATTGGCATGCTTCTCTTCCATACGCCGTCAGAATTCAGCACCCAGCTATGTGAATTATCTTTTAGGTAAGCCTGAAGTATCTCGATCACATTTTTGCGGAGCTTCTCCTGCAGAATGGGAAACATCAGCTCCACCCTGCGTTCCAAATTGCGCGGCATCCAGTCTGCACTCGCCAGATACACCTCATCGGAGCCGCCATTGGCAAAGTAATATATCCTGGAATGCTCCAGATTGTAATCGATAATACTTGTTACCCTGATATTTTCAGAAAGGCCGGGAATGCCGGGAAGGAGCATACATATACCCCGGACTATTAACTGTATTTTTACCCCTGCCTGGGACGCGCTGTAAAGAGCCTTTATGATATCCGGATCTGCGAGGGCATTCATCTTTGCTATTAATTGACCCGGAGCTTCGGGGCTGGAGCGGCTAATCTCCCTGTTTATCAGTTCCAAAAGCCTTCGCTTTAACGCCGTAGGTGCAATAACAAGGCGCGACATGGACTGTGAGGCAGAGTAACCTGTGATCATATTAAAAAGAAGCCCGGCATCGTAGGCAATATCTTCCCTTGCCGTGAATAATGAAAGATCCTCATAATACTTCGCAGTTTTATCGTTGTAGTTTCCGGTGGAAATGTGCACATAACGCTTGATACGGTTATACTCCCTTCGCATAACGATAGACGCCTTTGCATGCACTTTAAGGCGGGCAATCCCGTAAACCACAATCACCCCCGCCTTCTCCAGCCTGTTTGCCCAGGAAATATTTCTTACTTCATCAAACCTCGCCTTTAGTTCCACAACGGCAGTAACATGCTTCCCAGAAAGAGCCGCCTGTTCCAGCGCATGAACTATCGGGGAATCACCTGAAGTCCTGTAAAGTGCTGTCTTAATTGCCGCCACCTGCGGGTCAGAAGCTGCATCCTGGAAAAATCTCACCACAGGGTCAAAGGACTGATAGGGTAACTGGAGAAGAATGTCCGCCTGGCTGATGCTGTCCCATATTGTCTCATCTTCAGAAAACGCAGGATGATGCGATGCCCTCCAGGGTTTTTCTTTCAGGTGATCAAAGCCGCTTATCTGCTCAAAGATTTCTCCGGGATTAAGGAAACCCTTTGCAGGGAAAAGATCGTCCTGTCCCAGTGAAAAGCGATGCGACAGAATATTGCGCAGTTTCCTTGAGCCCATCGTATAGATCATTCTGACTGGCATGGAGCTGTCCCTGTGTTCCAGGACTTCCGCCATGGCAGTAACAAAATCTTCATCCCTTTTTTCATCAACCGAAATATCGGCATCCTTATTTACCTTAAAAATCAGGCTTTCCTTCGCCCTGTATCCCGGAAATAAATATGCAGCTCCCCATGCAGCAATCAGATCTTCCAGTAGAACACAGTAAACCGGCGAAGTTATTTCTGACAAAATATCATCTGTAAAGCCGGTTTCCCTGGGAAGCCAGATGAGCCTTTCCGGCGAGTGTGGAATGCGTATAACGGAAACAAATTCCCCTGTTCCGGGATCATCATCTGTCTGTGTTCCGCTTTCCGCTTCCAGAAGAAAGGCAGCATATAATGAGTAGTTGTCCAATGAAAGCCGGCTGTTTAAAAGATCCGAATAACCATCATTGTCATTTTCTCCCTCTGCATCCTCCGGCTTTAGCGGAGTCAGCCTGAGCGGAGTAAGGAGGGGATAAACCTCCCTTACAAAAAATGCTTCCAGGTAATCTTTTTGTTTGGGCGACCAGTGTACAGGGGATCTAAAGCACAAACCCCCTGCTTCCAGAAGCGGCAGAATATCCCTGAAAAGACAGTCACTCTGGCGCTTAATGATACCCCTCACCCTCTGCGTGATCTTTTCAAGCAGCTCCGAAAGATTCTGCCCCGGTAGATCTGCAGTTACGCCGCCTTTCATGGCGCGTTTTATTGACGCCACCCTCACCATGAAAAATTCGTCAAAGTTAGACGAAACTATGGAAAGGAATTTAAGCCGTTCCAGGGGCGGAAGTTCAGTTCTTAATCCTTCGCCTAACACTCTTTCGTTAAAGTCTATCCAGGAAAGTTCACGGTTCAGTATAATAGTGTCATTCATCAGTTTATTACCACCCTGAAGCCGAACACATCCTGAAACATACCGCCTTTCTCTTCCATGCCCATTAACTCCATGGAAAGATCCACCGCTCCTTCAGTTTGGAGGACTAGCATTTCACTTTTCTTTTCTATGGAAGCAAGCCTCACCTGCTGTGAATGCCCCCTGTCCAGTGAATCCGCCACCCTCAGTATTGAAAGCATTTTTAAGACAAGCATCCGATCTTCCCTCTGTAGGGCAATATAATCAATATCCCTTGAAGAGGGCGGATCTCCCCTGTGATAGCGTATAACGTTTCCGATTATGTCCAGCTCTTCCCGCCTTAGGCCGAATATTTCCGAGTTTGCAATTATGTACTGTCCGTGTAAATTATGATCCCAGTTTCCTATGAATTTCCCTATATCATGAATCATCGCCGCTATTTCCAGGATCATCCTCTCCCGCCTGTTCATGCCGTGTTCGTTGATTAATGCATCGTAGAGCTGCATGCAGAGCCTTGCCACATGCCGGCAGTGCCTTTCGTCTAAATGATACTTCCGCCCCAGGTTTACTGCCGATGCAAGTATCTGCGAAAAGAATTCCTCTTGGAGCACAGGATCCACCCCGCGTGCAAGATCGATCAGAAGGCCTTCGCGTATCGATACCCTGGGAAGAACCACCTGGGTTGCACCTGTTCTATCCAGGAGAAGTTTATAAACCAGAACCGCTGGGAGAAAGCTCTCCGCCTCCCAGTAGGGAATCTGAAGTTTCGCCATACACTCTTCTATCGTATAATCCTGAACAGTTTTCACAAAGTCAAAAAACGCCTCTCTGGAAACAATCACGCAGTGTTCGTTAAGGTTCCTCCCTATCTGAGCCGCAGCAAGTCCCGCGTCAAAACCTGCAATTATAAAAGTTCTCACATGGGCAAAATCCAGCTCCGACGAAAGCATCCCGGAATAGTTTCTTATATTTTCGCTCACAAACCTTTCATGTATCCTCGGCGACCAGATCCTCGATGCCTGATCAATTAAAATTGTTCCCAGCTGCAGGCTGTGAGCCGCAACCATCTGCCCGCGCCTCAGAAGCATTATTTCCGTGGAACCCCCGCCTATTTCCAGGATCATGGAATTCGCACGGGTAAAAAGGGGGAGATCGTTTTTTATCGCATAACGCACAGCAAGGTACATCAGCCGGTTTTCTTCTATACCTTCCACTATGTTAAGCGAAAGACCCGTTTCCTGGCGCACCCTGTCCACAAAGACATCCCTGTTTTTGGCAGCACGCAGCGCGCTTGTAGCAATGGCATGAATGTCCTCGTCCTTTATATTCCAGCTTCGAAGGAATTCCCTGAAGTTTTTTATCAATGAAATACATTCCAGAAAAGATTCCCGCGATACCTGCCCCGACGTAAAAACATCCCTTCCCAGGGCGAGGGGTTTACTTGCCCTGTCCAGGGCCTGCCAGCGGCCGTCGGGGAAAATTTCTGCTAATACTAACCTGATCCCTGTGGAGCCGATCTCCAGCACGGCGGTAAAACGATTCTGTACTTCCATATATTTATAACTTGTCTATAAGCATGGAACACTTGCCCGAAGGAATGGGCAGTGTTTTTTTCTTTTTCCCCAAAATGTTTATGGTAAAGTAGTAAAGTTTTTCGCTCTCCATCTGAATCTCCCAGCCCCTGGAACTCTTCTGCGAAAGGATGGTAATAAGATTCTTCTTAAGCGAAAGATTTTCTATTCCCATAATTTCAAGATTGGGAATAATCCAGTCCACAGTCTTTCTGGGAAGAGAAATCGAAAGCCCTACTATGTTTTCTATGGTGAGGCAGATTGTAGAAAGAGCTGCGTATGTCAGATACTGCGGCCGGGGAAAGTCCTGCTTCCCCGGCCATGAAGCAGGTCCCTCTTTCAGGGGAAGGTATGCCTCCCAGAGCTTCCCCTTGCCCTGGCTGCCTTCGGGTCCCATGGAATCCAGGATGAAGTAAAGGTGCCTTATCGCACATTCCCTGGCAAGTTCCCACCTCTGGTAGCGTTCCAGCCCCTTAATCACCATAAAGGTAAGGTGGGGAAACACGGAGCCCCTGTAAGCACCGCCGCTCTCGTCAAAGGCTTTATCCGAAACGGAAAGCGAAGGAAAAGGATGCGGCGATCCAAAATGCTTCGGATCGGAGAGTCTTTTTACAATGGATTCAGCCTTGTCGTCGTTTGGAATTTCGGCTAACAAAGGCCAGTAAGAGGCGATTGTTTTTACAGGAAGCCTCTTCTCGCTTTTGTCGATATCGTAGTAAAAACCGTCCTCGTTATTCCACATAAGGGAATTAATTCTGGTTTTCAGGGCAAAGTACTGCTTTTTGTACTGGAAACTCGCTTCCTTGTCGTTAAGGATATCAGCCAGGGCGGAAAGGTAAAGCACATTCACCGCCATCATGGTATTAAAGTCCAGGGGATAGGCAGTCTTCTCCCTGGGAGAATTAAACATTCCGGTTGCGCATAACGGCACCCGGTAAAGGCCATTGGGCTGCTTGAAAACCGAATCTATCCACTCATTGTACCTGTGAAGGACGGGGATTACATCCTTAACCCGTTTTTTATTCCCTGACTTGTGATAAAGGTTATACTCCGCCCAGGCAAAGAGCGGCAGCCCCAGCCCCTCAGGGTTGTCAACCTCCACTATGGGAAGCCCCGTTTCGATATTATAGGTCGATCTGATTGCCCCATTGGGCTCCTGACGCTGGTAAAAAATGTCCAAAGTAGGGTTTGCCTGGTAAATCCGGTTGGAATAAACCAAAAAGAAGGAGGAAAATATCGCATCTGCCTGCTGAATCACCGGGCTGGCAGGGTATGAGAAGAATTTGCCGTCAATAACACTGGTTTCGCTTCCCGTATTCCAGTAATCCTGTATCCATGCCCAGGTTTTATCATAAATATCCACAAAATCCTGATCATAGAAGTGGATTTTAGGGAAATCTCGTTTTATCACATTTTCTCCTTGGTAATATGTATCCTTTGGACACAAGTATATTATAAGCCAATACCGGAAAATTTGCAAATTTTGGGAAAATTTGGCTATATTCTGATGATATTTTGACCCTCACAGCCAACCATTCTACCTTACGAAACGCGGGTGTTCTACTTATATTTTCGCGGGCAGCCTACTTGTAAAAACGCGGTCAGTCTACTTGTATTTTCGCGGTCACTCTACTTATAAAAACGCTGGCTTATCAAAAATTAAATAATTATTCCGTCTCTTTTTTTTCGTCTCTTGACAAAAGGAACATAAATGTTATTATTATTAATTATTAGTTTATTAATACAGGAGAGTCAATATTAATGGATAAAGCATTACATATTCCTATAGAAAGAATAGACTTTAATATCAGTAATACAATACCAATTTTACAACGTAAACAAACAGGTAGTTTTTACACTTCAAACGAACTTACAACCATTATGATGAACGAGTTGATAGAAAATATGCCTATTGAGAAAAAACTTCATTTATATGATTTAAAGTTTCTTGAACCTTGTGTTGGCGAGGGTAGCTTCGTCTTTGCTTACCTTGCTGCTGCTTCTAACCTGGGTTTCACAAAAAAACAATATATAAAAATGTTTGAAAATTTATATGTATGTGATATTAATAAAAATGCACTTCAAATTTATAAAAACCGGCTAAGTAAAACTGCTATGGACTATTTTGATATATACCTTGACGATTCATATTTTTCCAACCATATTGGAGGTGGACTTCTTTTTAATCTTGAGTCAAATAAACCATATTACATACCAATTGAAGATATTTTTGGCACTAGATTTACAAGAGGATTCGATATAGTTTCAACCAATCCTCCATATAAAAATTTAAAAGCTGAACGAGTTCATTATCCTTCTGTCGAGATGTATAATAATGATAAAGAAAGATATTCTATAATAAAAAACCAAGCATCAAATTATTTAAGCTATTCATTAAATAAAGTAAACAACATTTATAGATTTTTTGTTGAAGAAATAATTGAAAAGTATTCAACAAAAGATGGTATAATATCTTTATTAATTCCATCATCAATTTTAACAGATAAAACCTGCGAACAACTTCGAACACGTATATTATCAATAGGTTCTATTTTGTCAATAAAAATGATTTCAGAAGATAGCAGATACGTTGATGCTCATCAAGCACTTTGTGCTTTACTTATACAAAAAAATATAAAAACAAAAAAAATAGAGATATATCAAAATTATGGTTCTCAAAATTCAAAAAAAATAATAATTGATACAGATAAGTCAATCGATGTAAATCGAGGAAATTCTATTCTTGCATTAGAGCCATCAGAATATCGTAAACTTCAAAAAATCAAGAAATTCCCGGTAATAAAAGATTTACCATTTATTGTTAACATGAGAGGTGAACTTGATCTTTCTTCAAATAAAAGCAGCATAATTACCAAGAAAACCAGATATTCATTAGTTAGAGGACGCAATATTAGTTATTATCGTCTAACTAATCATCCTTCTAATGATTATGTTACACAGGAATTTGTTTCAAAATGTCCAAAAAAATTTTATATTCAAAATGAGCGTTTAATTTGTCAACAAATCGCAAACATGTCAAAAGAACGTCGTTTAACATTCGCTATAGCTCCTAAAAATGTTGTATTGGGAAATTCGTGTAATTTTATAACAATTAAACCAAATAATTATGAAATAGACATCTACTTTTTACTTGGTATATTAAATTCAGGTATATTAAATTGGTTTTTTAAACTTCAAAGCAGTAACAATCATATTAATAACTATGAAATAGATAATTTCCCAATTCCAATATCTTATAATAAAAAAAATGAAATATCAGAATTAGTTCGTGAATATTTAAAAGACCAAAGCAGAAATCTTCTCCTTGACAGAATTGAAGAACTAGTATGTTCTGCCTATGATATAAATGGAAATAGAAAAAATTATGATACATCTTTTTTAGCAGACACAACAAACTTTGAAAAAAAAGTCTTAAGAAAAATATCTGAAAAACAAGAAAAGATAAATAATATGGAAGTTTTAAATCATACAACTTTTAAATTAAGTGATCTAGATTTAGAAATGGTCATAGCAATTCCACAAGGAGGTAATTGGAAAAACATTCCTGCTAAAACAGTGGCAAAATCAAAAAGGTTGGTAAGAATAACTGAAACCGGCGGACGTACTACACTATATGGCAGAATTGATTATGATAAACCCAGTTATACAATTACTACTTATTTTAATCGTCCAGGTAATGGTACATATATTCATCCTATACATAATAGAGTCTTATCTGTACGAGAAGCTGCAAGATTTCAATCATTTCCTGATAATTATTATTTTTTGGGTAATAAAAAGCAATTATTAAATCTTGTTGGAAATGCTCTACCACCTTTTTTTACCTATCAAATAGCAAAAGAAACGATTAATAAAATGAATTGTAAATATTCTATAGATTTATTTTGTGGAGCAGGCGGGATGACTCTTGGGTTTAAACAAGCTGGGATAAAATCTATTTTAAGTACAGATATTGAAGAAACAGCTTGTTTGACATTAAAAATAAATAATCCTGAAATTCCGGTTCTGTGCGGAGATATTACAAAAAATGATACAAAGAAAAAAATAATTGAATATGCAAATAAAGAAGACATAGATATAATATGTGGAGGTCCACCATGCCAAGGGTTCTCAATGGCTGGACATAGATTATCTGACGATCCTCGTAATCAATTATTTAAAGATTTTATAACCATAGTTGAGTATATAAAACCTAAAGTAGTTGTATTTGAAAATGTAGAAGGTCTCCTGACATTTGAAGGAGGTACCACATACAAAGTAATACATGATTTATTTAATGAAACTGGATACTATACTGAAGGCAAACTTTTACAAACTAATTTATATGGGATTCCGCAAAAACGAAAGCGTGTTATAATTATATGTGTACGAAAAGATTTAAAAATACTGCCAGTTAATCTATTTCCTTTACCAATTACAAAAGATGAGCCTTCCCAAATAACTGCTCGAATGGCAATTTCTGATTTGGAAAATATTGAATGTGGAGATAATGTAAAATATAATAATTCAGAAATTTCTGATTATGTAGCAATGCTTAAAGGAGATATAACAATTGACGATTTCTTTAATTATTTATCTAAAAAATCTGTAATTAAAACAACTAGCGTGCCAATTCAGAAATTACTGTTTTGATAAGCCTTTTTTCAATAGTTATAACCAGCATTTTGAGCTGTTCAAGGCATTTTTTAAAATCATACTTTTTACCAGTATTTAAAACATCAAAACTATCTTCCTCAGGCTCTGCAGCATATAAAAACTGATTGTTTTTTTGGTTTCTAACCATGGTAATATTTTTACAAAGATTTGACAATTCCAATTTTTCATCAGAAGTCAAATTATGCATAATGTTACGATTATTTTTTTCATTAAAAGTCTTTACTGATTCAAAAGCAATACGAGTAAATCTAATAATCTCTTTATTATTACGCTCTGTAAACCTTCTGGATAATTGCTTAATTATTCTACCTAAATCATCTAACTCATAGCTGTAGAGAAAACATTCATATTTGGGCAGAATGAATTCTTCAAATAAAAAAATCTTCCCCAACGATAGCTTAAGAAGTTCATTAAGAATAAACATAAAATTTACTATATTTTGCTTTAATATATCTCTATAATGAGAAGAAACAAAATTAGGATTTTTTTTATAATTACTCTTAATAAAGTCCGAAATATCAGCAGAGTACCATGACATAGGATATACACCAGTAGATTCTTCTACTTCCAATATTGCTTCTATATCCTCAATAAGTAATCGATCACGTTTTGTTGAATTATCACTATTTAACATCGGACGAAGATAACAAGGATCATGAACAAAACCTAATGAAATGGGACCGATATGATCAGCACTTTTTCCAATAAAGTATTTTCCGCCAATAAATGTATTAGCAGCATGAATATTTCCATCACTCCAATACTCATATGCACGACGATCTTTTGTGTAGCTTTTCAAGTTCTCTCTTGAGCGCCCTTTATCCTGTGCTGCTCGGCAACAGCGGTTATATGTGTGAAAACCATCAAAACGATCCGGAAAATTAGACATTGTGCCTGGACTAAGAAATGATTTTCCATTTTCACGGCATTGTTTCTCACACATTTCAAGGACTTCGCTTTTTTCTTTTCCATTGACATCTGGTAATTTAAATACTGATTTAAAGAAATTTCGTAATGTGTCATCATTTGCACCATTGTCCAGAAGCTGATCCCATATATAACCAATATGATCACAGATAGAAAATTCTAAATTAAATCTATTTTTTATTAATTTAAGAAAATTTATACTGGGGTAATAATAGAAAATTGACATGTTAGAGCCGCAAATTTGGCAAACATGAAATTTTGTAGGATGTATTTCTCGCATTACTCGTGCATATACACCAGGCTGTAAAGGGAAACCAAGTTCAAAAGCTTTTTTTTCAGCCCATTTTTTACGGGCCTTTCCAACATCTCCATTTGTAAAAACAATCCACGCAAGCGATCCATCTTTCTTACGTTTAATAGGCAATCCATGATAGTTCGGATGTTTAGAAATATTTTCTATATAAATCAAAAAATTATTACACCATACTCTTTCTTTTTTAGTCATATTCAATTCCTTTTATAACCATTAGTCTAAAGTCCTTGAAATAACTCTGATAAGGACACGTGAAGTCCGATAGCTATTTTTTCAATATTGATAAGAGAAACATTTCTTTTACCTGATTCAATTGAAGCAAAATAAGTCCTATCCATACCAATATTAATTGCAAATTTTTCTTGACTAAAACCAGTATTTTTTCGTAATAATTTGATTCTATTTCCAAGCGATTCACAGATCATAAAATATCATTACCTTAGATTAATTTCGTAATATTCGGCATATAAGATAACGGTATATAAGCAACAATTTAGAAAAAATGTAAAATCTCCGAAAAAATACAGATCTTAAGTTATCTAACCTTCTTCCTCATTCTCTCCCGCATTCTTCGTCTGGCACGCCTGACAATTCTTCTCATGATCCTTACCTCCTCCATACTATCCAGCTGAACGGCAAGGAGGCTGCCTTTTCTTTCTATGGCCTTAAATGCAGCAGTATTCATACCCAATAAAATTTTCTGACTATATTCTCCCAAATCACCATTTATTATTACTGCCCTCTGCCCTTCCTGCATAAATATGTTCCCGGTGAGTTCCCAGAAGGGAAAACCTTCGGGAGGCGGCTGTTTTATTGTTTTGGCTAGATCAGTAAATTCTTGATAGTTCAATATTTTTAATTTATTCATAATCTCATCTTTGTTCCCCTTCGCCAAGGCTCTTTCAAGGAAAAGGAGTTTTGTTAAACCATCCTCACTGCTAAAGCCAATACTTTCCAGATCAGCCTGGTACTCAGTAAATATTGTTCCTGCCTTAAGCCAGTTATAAAGAGTACTGCGGGAAACAGAAGATTTATCATTTAGATCATCCATGTATTGAGTAAAATTTTCAAAACCAAGCCTTTTAAAAAGTTTCTCATTTCTGATTCTTACAAGGGCATACCCAACAGCCAGACCAGAAATCTGTACACCAATAATAGTTTCTCTGATCCCCCGATCAAGAACGGCAGGGTTCTGAGAATTTACAAAATCCAGAGAGAATTCTTGCAGCTTAATTATATCGCTCATATATATAATATACTATATATTTTGGAGATATACAAGTATTTTTTGTATTTTATTATATTTTCAACTTTTAGTCCAAATTTGGACTGAAAGCCCGAAGGGACTGAAAGCCCGCAGGGACTACTATCCTGAATTTCATGAATTCCATATTACCTTCTCTATTTCTGGTTCCAGATCCCCGCCAATAGCTTGAAAACTTGACTGCGCATACTAAAATTAGTATCTTTTAATTGAGGTAAAAAAATGCGAGTCGGGTTATTTGTTATAGTTTTCATAACCACTCTAGTGCCATATATCTTTGCTGAGAATCCAGCTGCTTCACGCATGGATAGTGGAAATACCATATATTACAACACCCTGCATGATGCCCTTGCTGCTGCATATGCTGCTTCAGCTTTAACGGCGATTCCGGGAAGCGGCTACTCAATATACAATCCTGATGAGATAACCTTGCTCGCTGATATTACCGTACAAGACCCAATTATAATTGCAGACGGGGTGCATATAAGGCTGACTGCGGGAGGCAGTGACAGAACCATTACACGGGGGAGTGAACTCCTGGACTTTCCTGTTATATGGGTGAGGGGGGAAAATGCCAGCCTTACCCTGGGTCTGAGTGCAGGTATGCAGTACAGGCTCATCATTGACGGCGGTTATATACATGGCTCTGATCCAGGTACTCCGCCTTCACCCGGAAGCAGACAGAGTGTGATCGCCAATGGCCCTGCGGCAGCTGTTTCCGGGCCGGACTCCCGCCTTATCATGTACGATAATGTTTACATACAAAACAATCACAATATGGCGAGGCCGCCGGGGATTAGTTTTTATGAACACGGGGGTGGTGTCTTTGTCCGTACCGAAGGCGACGATCAGGACAGGCTTGCTGAGTTCATCATGAGGGGCGGGGTGATTCAGGGAAATATAAACAATGTGCAGACCGATGTATCTTCCGGGGGTGCTGTACTTCTGGCAGGTTTTGGGCTTTTTACTATGGAAGGCGGGGTCATTCAGAATAATACTGCCAGGCGCGCAGGCGGAGGGATAAACGCCGGCAGCAGGGCTTCGTTCAGAAAAACAGGCGGTACTATATATGGCAGCAATGCAGCGGAAGGCTTAAGAAATACTGCCGGCGGTGCAGGGACTCAGCCTAATATCTTTGGTTATGCGGTTAATGTTTTTCTTCCCGGTAATCCGGTTGCACAGTACAGAAACAATACTGTAGGAGAAAATGACAATTTAAGTTATATAGGTCATCCAAACCAGAGAGGGATCTTTGGAGAGGGAGAGAGATGGGATAGCCTCGAAAAAGAATTTCGGCGCAGGCTGATGATTATTATTGCCGCAGCTCTGGTACCTGCAATTTTTACCTTCTTTATTATCCGGGTTAAAATAAGGCAAAGGCCTTCATCTCAAATAAATATTTCGGTAAAGGGTCTTTCTTTACAGGAGATCATTGAAAAGGCAGAACTAACCGAACATGAGAAAAAAGTGTTTGACCTTTTATTGACAGACCTTCCCATCAAGCAAATTGCCGACAGGCTGGAAATTACCTATGATGGGGTGATGTTTCACAGCCGTAAAATTTACAAAAAATTCGGCGTTCATAACCGCACGGAACTTTTGGCAAATAGCAAATAGCAAATAATAAATAATAAATAACAAAGAATAAATAACAAAGAGGAGATTTATTTTTGTTTAAGTGGTTTGTGATTTTGCTAATATTAATATCGCAGGGCTTGGGGGCGGAGGAAGGCATACCGGCTGCGGGCCGCATAGTAAACGGAACTATTTTTTTTTACAATTCCCTGCATGAAGCAATAGCAGATGCCAATGGAACTTCTCCTGAGGCCCCGGATGAAATCACCCTGTTAAGTGACATTACAGTATATGCCCCAATAATAATCGAAGACAATCAGCATATTGCCCTTATTGCAGGCGGCGGCGATAGGACTATAATGCGGGGTGCGGATTTTTTGGAATATCCTGTTATCTGGATCAGGGGAGAGAACTCCAGCCTCACTCTTGGATCAGCCGGCGGCGGTACAGGGTTGGAAGTTCAGGGTACAGCTTCCGGCATATATGAGCTTGTCATTGACGGCGGGTTTTCCCACGGTATAGAAGCTCACTCACCCTTGGTTGCAATTAACGGGCCGGATTCTAGCTTGATTATGCATGACAATGTATTTTTGCAAAACAACTTCAATTCCGGTCCAGGTCTGGCTCCCGGGAGTTACTTTAATAATGGCGCAGGTGTATATCTTAGGACAAGCCAGGATAATTTATCACGCCCGGTGCAATTTATCATGAAGGGCGGAACCATCCGAGGCAATACCAATAATGTTCAGCATACTCTTTCTTATGGCGGCGGGGTGCGTGTCAGTTCGGGCATTTTTACAATGGAAGGCGGAAAGATAATGGGCAATTCAGCAAATATTCAGGGAGGCGGTGTAGATATAACCAACAGTGCTGTCTTTAAAAAAACAGGCGGGATTATTTATGGAATTAATGCAGCCGAAGATCAACGTAATATTGCAGTTTATTTTCAGGGTGCAAACCCCCGCGGACATGCCATAATGATAGGCGACATAGGCTCCTCAGTTTTCCGGTTTAGAAATGACACAGTTGGTGAAAATGAAACTTTGACATTTACAGGTTTACCCACAGGTGATGGTTTTTTTGGCAGAGGAGAAAAATGGCAGGATCGGTATACGGCACTGCGGCGCAATCTTTTTGCTGCCGGTGTTTTGCTGGTAATGGCAGCAGGGGTTTTTATTTTTGTCTTTATGAGAAAAAGAGCGGCAGCTGCCGTAACAGCTCAGGGGGAAACCGCAGTTCAGAATAAACAGGCACTCACTGACATTCACTTCTCCCCCCGCGAAAAGGAAGTTCTGGATCTACTGTTAAAGGGACTTTCTTTCCGCGACATTTCCAACGAACTTCACCTGTCCATATCCGGAGTAAAGCACCACAGCCAGCACATATACCGCAAACTGGGCATACAAAGCCGCACAGAGCTCCTGGTGAAGTTTAAGTAGAACATAAAGAAATGTAACAATCTTTCAGTATAAACAAGATTTTTTATTTAAAGGTGAAATCAATATGGTCTTCAGCTGGAGGTATTCTGAAAGAGAAAACAGTTTGATTTTTTGCATTTGTCAATGACATATCTCCCAAGCGTAGAATATTCATTCCAATAATAAAATCAAAATTATCGCTTCCATAAAATTCAGAAACTTCCATATTATTAAATATTATAGAATCAGGTAATAAAACATCAACTGTATAAATTGGAACAGTTGCGACACCATGGGCACCTTGAACCTGTCCCATCATAAAAGGATTTAATTGTGCAGACTGTGCAAAACGGCGGCTTATACATGACCCTGTTGCACCTGTATCAATTAATGCTTTAGATTCTAATAATATTCGTTTGCTTTGCGGATAGCCACCTACATAAACAGGAACTCCAATTTGAATTTCCAGTGTAACGAACAACTTCTTCCTGTTCGGGACAAAGATAGTAATTGCTTTATACTCCAAAGCTAACCGCCTGACCATGATAGATCATTGTGTCATCTTCTTCAGTAATACAGTGTTGAACAAGAAAGTCACCTATAGAAAAACCATTTTTTTGAGCAGCTGAAAGTGCGGCTTCGGCATTAGAATAATAACCGATAACAGAATTATCCTTAATAAGGACACATTCATCTTCATGGTTATTTATTATGAAAGTTCTGTTTTCGTTAAACCATTTATATAAATCCACTAAATTTGACATACTCTCCCCTATTTTCATTATATGTGAATTTTCCAGGTATATCAACACTCTTATAAAATAGAGGCAGTAAAATCCATTTTAAATATTCCATACAGGAACTGCAATTACATCTTTTTCCCTCTGCAGTGCATAAATTCCCAAAACTACAGAAATGTACAGGGTAAAAAGGCATAAAAACCATAGAAACTACAGAATTGTCCAAGTTGGCAGAGTGTCAAATAAAAGTTTTTATGATCCATAGTATGTGATGATTAGGAGTATTCATGAAAACCAGAAGTAAAACAATTATCTTAATTGCCATCGCGGCAATTTTGGTTATTGGAATAACTGCCTGCACAGACCCTGCTGGGAATGGCAGAAGAGTTCCTGTAAGAATGGCTGCAAGGGATAATCAAGGTATAAACATAAACCCTTCGATAAGTATGGCGCGTAATTTGTTACCGTCAATGAACATAAATATCGATGAAGATAGCTTTTTAACGTACAACGATATTTACAGCAGTTTCGGCGGCAGAGTTGACTTTAATACTGGAAGCACCGCTGTAACAAAAACCGGTTATACCCCGGATAAATTTACCATGGCAATGCTCATTCAATTTGTCTTAAGCGATGGCAGTATGATTCTAGGGGGAGCAGGATTTTTTGATTTTACCAACCCCCAAATATTTACAATAGATCAAGAACTGGAAGAGGATATAACTGTTGCCGGAGTAATACTTGGTCTTGCTACAGCGGGAATACAATTCAGCGGAAGCACAGAAACCATGTGGAGCGAAGTACAATTTAATTGGACTGGAAACCCTGATTTATCTCAACATATTATTCAGGCATCAACAGAAGGCGGATATTTAACTCCCTATGACATAACTCGTACTGGGGAACCGGGCGTACAAATAGTTGATGACAAGATATCGATACAATTTACAAGTCTGGAACCCGGCTGGGTAAATTATGCATATAATAGACATTTAATCCCCGCCAACCCTACTGAAGCAGAACAGGAAGAATATTTACAAAATGAATTGCTGCAAATAATCTATGGCGGTGACACGCTTAGATTATTACAGGGGCAAGTCCCAATGGATACGATTATTCCGGAGACATCAACAGATCAGATTGGGAATATGCGAACTTCCATAGTCGTTCCTTTTACACCCATAACCATTCCATCAGGCGCAAACTCTATTACTTTCGAAGTTAGCTGGGATCTAACCAATTTAATTGAGCGTTATGCAGGGCATTCTGACAGCCTTTATGACGATGTCTTTGTTTTTAAAAACGAATGGTGGGAAGGCTTGCGTATTACCGCCAGTGTTCAGTAAAACAGAATTAAAACCAAGCCTCGTTGAGGTAAATAAATATTTGGGGAGGATAAGGAAAACATGAAAGACATTTTTAAAACAAAGAGGATATGGCGCATGACGGTTTTTACTGCCATTGCGATGGTGCTGGGGTTTGTGCTGATAGCGTGTCCGTCATCGGGACCTGGGGGTACCACAAACGGTGATACGCCGCTGCCGGAGGGAACTGCGTTTTCTGTTTCGGGGTCGTTTACAAAGGCAGGCGGAGGGGATGTACAGTTTAACCTTTCCGATACGGCGTCTGCGGGTAGGTTTGCAAGATCGGTAACTGCAGACAGTTATGCTGTGAGCGGAGAACTGGAAGACGGCGGGATAATATTCAGGCTTTCGGGAACTTATGATCCTGTATCGAGGAGTTATACTGCATCTTCTGCCTCTTCTTTTATCCGTTACTCGATCAACGGGGCATTTAACTCCGCGGGGCAATCACTGGGTTCTACTGCCACCCTGCTGGTCAGGAATCCTTCTGAGCTTGATGAATGGCTGGCATTTTCCTATGTAATCGAAGAAGCGGCAGCAGCAATTCAATTATCCGGTGAAGAAACTACAGATAACGCAGGCGGCGGTATTCCTGCCTTTGCAAGGGGCTGGTGGAGTTTTACAGACAGCCATGACGGCTACACTTATGATGCCAATGTTCTTCTTTCCGAGTGGACCATAACCCAGGATAGTGTACAAACCGATCCACAGGGCGGAAAGGAATTTGAATCATTCAGTGCATCTGTTATAGAAGTATCACAGGCAGGAAGTGTCTACAATGTAATTATGGGCTTCCCTGTTTATTTTGCTGATAAGGCAACTGCTGAAGCTGCCGCATTGCAATTTAAAACAGCACAGGGTCTGAGTGCCGTATTGCTGCCTGAGGATCCGTATGCCGGAATTGGTACCGGTTATTACTGGTATGTTGAGCAGGGTGATGGTTTCCTTAGTTATGGATTTTTATTACCTGAGGAATACATGGGCGGCGGCGGCGGTCCCGGTCCTGTAGGTGATTTTATTTCAGCATTTGAAATGGTATTTATAGGGGATCATGACCGCCTTCCATTAAAACATGAAATTGTTCCTGCCATTCGGGATTTTATTAATGAATTAATAGCAGGTTATGAAAAGCCTATTGTGGTGGAAGAGCTGGATGGACCGCCGCAAGATCCTGTAATTCCTGACTCTCTTGTTTACTGGTATAACGAGGAAGGGAATGACATTATCTGGGCTTACTTCATGGGTTTTACCGGAGTT
>Ga0099364_10005821_pt1 | contig 18157 bp, 18 predicted proteins | sample TergutTh196P3_FD_73070 | JGI IMG/M metagenome (GOLD analysis project Ga0099364, IMG submission 73070) | Microcerotermes parvus P3 segment gut microbial communities from Pointe-Noire, Republic of the Congo - Th196 P3 | ecosystem: Host-associated > Arthropoda: Insects > Digestive system > Gut ...
TGGTATTTTTCTGCTGTATTAATCTGTGCCAATATAGCATTGTAGAAAGATGGGCCGTCACTTTGTAAAATGGCAAGATATCCTTCTCCAGATGACATCGAGATGATTTCCCGATCAATTTCCACTTCTCCTCGTATTCGTCCTGTTTTGTCCAAGGTCATCAATCTACCTTTGTATCCCAAATTATCATCAAGGATAAGCAAGGCAAGAAATTCACCATCAAGCAAAAAACCTCCAAGACGCTGATCAGAGTAGTTGAGCAGCAGTTCAAGTTCATTTCTTTGGTTTATGAGGAAGAGAGACTGTGTAGAAATTGCAAGCACTTCGTTATTTGCTAAATACCGTATGTCGTAAATCAGTTCGCCCGTCAATTCGAATGTTCTGTCGACTTCTACGTTGTCTAAACGATAAAACGTGACATTGCTTCCATGATCCCCGATGTTGAGTACAGCAACCGTGCCGTTGTCAGGAGACAGCACAGCAGACAATACATATGCAGACGCCATGTTAATTTTATAATAGGGTTTGCCACGGTTGTCATAAACAGTAACATTGCCCTTGTATGTATTGCTTTCTTGAGTGCAAACGCATATCCATCCGTTTCGGTTTATCGAAACTGAATTGATGGCACCGGTGGCATCAAATGCCGTGATAATTCCACTCTCATCGAAAACCCGTACAGCGTTGCCTCCGATATCAAATGCCACAGCTCTTCCATTCTCAGCTTTGATTGCAGGATTCGACATCCGGTACGAATCTCTAATCGATTCACTCCCATCGGAGTTTAGTACTTGTATGCCCAGAGTTCCTGCAGCAGCTATGGAATCGCCAATACCCGCGAAGACTCTGTTGCGTCCTACATCGAAAAGGTATTCATCAGCGATTTGAGAAGTTCGGCGATTGGAAAATCCACCAAAAACACGGAGCAACTCAGATTGCCGTCCGGTGACAAATGCCGCAACAATACATATCAGCGCAGCTATTGCAATCAGCGAAAATGCTTTTTTAACAAGTCCGCGTTTTTTTTTGGGTTTTCCTCCGTTTGCCATAGCATCACCAGATGTCAATCTTTTTGAGCATTGTATACGCAATCAGCAATGTCGATATCATGTATACCAAATAATGATTGTGCAACGGTTATTATACCATGCTTTTAATTAAAAAGATATAGATTTTACGTAAACAATTCGCCGGCTGCACCATCATACCATAGCCGCGTCAGGTATAGTCCCTCAGGCGGGACTGTGGGACCTGCTAATCGGCGATCCTTTTGCTCAAGCAGCCAGGGTATGTCCACCGGTTTTATCTTACCTTCGGATACGTATAGAAGCGTCCCCGCCATTGCCCGTGCCATATTGTACAAAAAACCACTAGCACAAACGCTCAGTTCTGTTATTCGATCTTTTACTTCAATCTCGTACCAATGCACTGTTCTCACAGCTGATTTTGTCTGTGTCCCAACAGAGCGCATGGATGAAAAATCGTGGGTACCAACAAAATGCTTTGCAGCGATGCGCATAGCGTAAACATCAAGTTCCTTTGCATAGAAATATGCCCTATTGGTATAAAAAGGATTGCGTATTCTGGAATTATAAATCCTATATGTATACTCTTTTTTAACGCATGATAAGTTCGCATCAAAATCATTTGGCACATAGATTGCCCTTTGCATAACTATATCATAGGGCAAAAGCGTGTTGAGCGCAAGGGGAATGCGTTCCACCGGTATGTTTGAATATGTGCTGAAATTGAAGCAATACTGCTCTGCATGAACACCGGCGTCGGTTCTTCCGCATCCATGTGCTTTTACCGGATGTCCACACATACGGCTCAATGCGGATTCCAGAGTTCCTGCAATAGTCGTCTCGCTTTTTTGCACTTGCCAACCATGGTACTTCGTGCCGTCATATGCAAGCCTGCCCGCTATATTTCTCATATCAGCCATAAATTTGTCCGCCTGAGAAGCACAACGGCAACAACGATGACCGCTGCAAACAGCAACGCCGCATAATCTCTGCCTTGGGCTTTGAGTTCTTTCATCCTTGTTCTGCCTTCGCCGCCATGATAGCATCGGCTCTCCATAGCAATGGCTAATTCATCGGCACGGCGAAATGCACTAACGAACAATGGAATGATGATTGGTAAAATCGCCTTTGCCTTCTTAATCAGTCCACCGGTTTCAAAATCCGCTCCCCTGGATTTCTGCGCATTTATGATTTTGTCGGTTTCTTCGATTAGAGTAGGAATAAACCTGAGCGCTATACTCATCATCATAGCAAGCTCATGCACCGGCACTTTGATTTTTTTCAATGGATTCAGCAATTTCTCAATGCCATCTGTAAGGGCAATAGGCGATGTCGTGTATGTAAGGAGAAAAGAACCCGTAATAAGCATAATCAAGCGTGTCGTCATATAAAACGCTCTCAATATGCCCTCGCGCGTAATCGCAACCTTGCCAAAAGCAAGCAAAACAGTTTCGCCGCCATAAAAAAGGATATTCAGCAAGGACATGAATACCAAAATTACCAGAACCGGCCTTAAGCCCCGCAGCGCAGTTTTTGGCTTGATTTTCGACAAGCCAAGGCATACAGCCAGCACAACCAGCATCAAAGCAAACGCAGGAAGAACCGTCGCCATAAAAAGTGCCATAATATATACAATGGTAAGTATCAGCTTCGTGCGTGGATCAAGCCTGTGGACTACGGTATCCCCCGGGAAATATTGACCAAGCGTGATATCCTTAAGCAATGCTAGCCACCACCTTTACCAATGAATAATAAGTATTTATAAGCAAGCGCTAAAATAATCATCAAATGCAGGTTATTCGCCAAATAGCGAGGCGCGGCAACACATGACAAGCGTATGGTCGATTGTGGGTTATTGTTCATTCCGCTTGTTGCGCAAGGTGTTGATGGCTGTTCTGAGCTGTGTGATTGTGTAAATGCTGCCATCTAGTTCTAAGCCCATCTCTCCTAGCTTTTGTGCTATCAACGTAGCTTGAGGAGCAGATAGATTCATTTCATTAAGTAGATCGCTTTTAGCAAAAACCTCGCTGGGTGTACCATCCATAGCAATGTTGCCTTGTTCGAAGATGACGATTCTGTCGGCGTTTTTCGCCGCTTCCTCCATGCTGTGCGTCACCATGATAATAGTTGCGCCATGCGCTTGTCGATATTCATTGATGTTGTTGATGATTTCCGCTTTTCCCCGAGGGTCGAGACCGGCAGTTGGTTCATCCAGTATCAGTACTTGGGGGTGCATGGCAATTACACCCGCTATCGCAGCGCGTCTTTTTAACCCTCCAGAAAGCTCAAAGGGAGATTTGTTCAACAGCGTTTCGTCGATACGAGCGAAACCTGCTGCTTCGATGACACGTTCATGGATCAGCGATTCGTGTAGTCCCATGTTTTTCGGGCCGAACGCGATGTCTTCATATAGCGTGTTTTCAAAAAGCTGATATTCCGGATACTGAAACACTATACCCACGTGAAAACGTATTTGGCGTTTCCATTCTTTGGATTCTTGAATATCTCGATCATTATAGAAGACTTTCCCTGACGTTGGTGTCAAAAGCCCGTTCAAATGTTGTATAAATGTCGATTTTCCAGACCCTGTATGGCCGATTATAGCAAGATATTCGCCTTTCTCTACATCAAAATCAACATCACGTAAGGCGACGCGTTCGAAAGGTGTGCCAACACTGTATATGTGTGTAAGTTTTTCGGTCTTGATTATAGGCAATTTGATGCATCTCCTTCTCCCAACCCATTAACTCAGTATTGCAGCAAAAATCGCCTTAGCACATTCATCGACAGTCAAAGTATCAAGGGGGAGATTGAATCCGTCCGCCCTCAATTCATGTGAAATGAGCACTGTCTCGGGGACATTTAGCCCCGCTTGCTGCAAGGTGCCAACGTTGAGAAATACCTCTCGGGGAGAGCCGTCCATGATAATCATCCCATCCGACATGACGATTACCCGATCAGCGTCAATTGCTTCTTCCATATGATGCGTGATAAGAACAACAGTGACTTTATGCAAGTCGCGCAGATCACGTATCACATTTACAATGCTCTGTCTACCCTGCGGGTCGAGCATGGCGGTTGGTTCGTCAAAAACAATGCACTCCGGCTCCATAGCAAGCACCCCGGCAATCGCCACGCGCTGCTTTTGTCCACCTGAAAGGAGGTGAGGCGCATGTTCGCGGTATTCGTACATGTTCACTATTTTCAGTGCCTCGTCAACCCTGCGCCTGATCTCTTCGGAAGGGTATCCAAGGTTTTCAGGCGCAAAAGCAACATCCTCCTCGACAACTGTGGCAACAATCTGGTTATCCGGGTTCTGAAACACCATACCTATCTGCTTTCGTATTTCTATAAGATAGTCCTCATTTGCTGTGTCTTTCCCGCTGATATAGACACGACCGCCTTGGGGTAGCAAAAGAGCATTGAAGTGTTTAGCCAGTGTGGACTTGCCTGAACCGTTGTGTCCTAAAATCGCAACAAATGTACCTCTATCTATCGCTAAATCAATTCCATCCAACACCATGTCAGGCTGCTCATTTTCGCTGGTTTCGTATGAAAAAAAGAGTTTCTCAGTCTTGATTATCGGCTCCATGCACTTAATACCTACCTAGTATATAATGAAATATCCTCTTCGTTTTCTGTTTTATAGCTGATAGTCGGCTTACTACCTAAGTTGCTTGTCTCGGTAAGCTATCTTTTTGTAATATTCCTGTTCCATAATATACCGACTATTACGGTTCCCATCTGCAAGCTGCTCCGCAGGGTAAAGACAGACCGCTAGATACAACCGGTATCCCTAATTCTTGGCTTTGTGCATTCCCGCCGTACAACTCTTGAAGCATATACGTGAGCGTTGATGGCGAAAGACCTGTTGTATAGGAATTAATCAAGACAAACAAAGGACGGTCTGATAACACTAGGCTGCATAGTTTGAGGAATCCATATAAATCATCTTCAAGCTTCCAGACTTCACCTGTTGGTCCTCTGCCGTAGGATGGCGGATCCATTATTAACGCATCGTATTTCCTGTTACGATTGATTTCCCGTTGAACAAATTTTTTGCAATCGTCTACAATCCACCGGATGGGTTTCTCTGCTAAACCCGAGATTTGCGCATTTTCTTTACCTCGAGAAACCATCCCTCTGGCAGCATCCACATGGCAAACTCTGGCACCTGCTTCTGCTGCTGCGAGGGTTGCACCACCTGTGTAAGCAAAAAGGTTGAGTACATTGACTTCTCGATTAGCTGTGCGGATTTTTTCTCTGATATATTCCCAATTTGTCGCTTGTTCCGGGAATAGCCCTGTATGTTTGAAGTTCATTAAGCTTACATTAAATGAGATTTCACGATAATTTATCTGCCACTTTTGCGGCATTTCATTTTCGTTCCACTTTCCCCCGCCTGTTTGCGAACGCCGATAATATGCGCTTACATTGTACCAACCGGGGTGTTCTCTAGGTGTTTCCCAAATCACCTGGGGATCCGGTCTGACTAGTATATAATCTCCCCAACGCTCCAATCTATCTCCGCCGGAGCAGTCTAGAAGCTCATATTCAGACCATTTATCAGATACCCACATCCCGAACTCTCCCACTGTGCATCGTGTTGTATGTAAACTCTAATATTATAGCAATTTGACTCTATCAAGTCAAATTTGATTCTCCCCTGGTTTGACAGCGACTGTGATTATTGTTGCTGATCATAGGTGAATGCCATTAAATTATGCGCAAACCTCATGCTTCTGTCATGGATGTTGCGCTTGGTAGGCGTTAATTGCATAGTAATACTCAAACTCATCATTGACGTATTACTTATTCCTGACTAACTTGTTTTTTTCGACATAATATGTTACTATATCTTTATTATTACCACACGAAAGTCAGATAGAGTCACTAATGACAAATCTTTTAGTTGTCTTCATCTATGCAGTATTAGTCGCTATTGTTGCGCTTACCATATTATTCGCCTATATCAGAGACAGAAACAAATTAGTCACAAAATACTTAATTCGCCTGTGCATAATAACAATTGGTTGGCAAGTTTTCGCTGCTCTGCATTTTTTTGTTAATGACGAGGCTTTTTCGTTGTGGGCATTCGATGCCAAGTTGGTGTTTGTTGCCTTTGCGCCGGTGCAATTGCTATTGCTTAGCTACAAGTTTTATAGCGCAAAATCATCGCGCAGAATTACACAGCTCTTTGGTGTTTTATCTGTGCTCCCGATTATCACATCAGTATTGGCACTCACATCACCATTCCACCGCTTATTGCGAGCGGAATTATTCTTTGTGCAGTTTGTACCCTTGCGCATATTGCACAATGTGCGCGGGCCTTGGTTTTGGGTTCACTCTTTCTACTCTTATATAATGATGCTATCGTCCATCTTTACTATTCTTTATTACCACACAAAGCTTCCCAGAGGCTTTCGCGTACCTTCAATGTTAGTGGCTATCGGTAGCGCGATAGCGCTTTTTAGCAACATCTTCGTAGTATTCACATCATTCTCTCAAAACATCGATTTAACTTTGGTCGGTCTGAGTATTGCTCTTGTCATTACTTATGCCGGCATTACGATATCTGATGAGAGCAGCCTGCTTGTGCAGGCTTTTGACAATATTTTCTCATATCTCGAAGATTATATCTTTATTTTCAACAACAAGCGAATAATTGTTGAAATGAATCCAGCAGCGCGCAGTTGGATGGAACTTTTGGGCATTCGCGAGCATATCATGTCTTTCGATGATCTGTTGCAAAGCCTTGTGCTGAATACTACTGACATTTCTCGTGTTTTCGGCACAGGCGAGCAGGATTTTCACCTGATGATTGATCAGCAGGTATCGCACTATAACCTCAACGAACGACCAATCACCGATCAATCCGGCAGAAAAATCGGTACATTCGCGATATTCACAGACATCACACGATACAGGCTTCTAATCGAGCGAATTGAAGAGTCGGCTGGTATAGATCCGCTAACAAATCTCGGTAATAGGCGTAGTTATGAATTGGCACTAAAAAGCTTGGACGAACCATCCTCATTGCCTTTTTCTGTAATTTTGGGTGATGTCAATGGTCTGAAATTCGTCAACGATAGCATGGGACACGCATCAGGAGACAATCTTCTCAAGACAATCGCTCAAATTCTCAGCGATGCTTGCCCATATGGTATGCATGCATATCGTATAGGTGGTGATGAGTTTGTTGTTCTCATGCCTAACACTTCTACTGCTCAAGCCGCAGTGTATGTTGCTGCAATCCGTTTGGTCGTCGCAGAGAAAAACAAAGGTGAGACACCGTTTAAAATCTCTGTTGCTCTCGGTATCGCAACAAAGGACAACGAAGATCAGGACATCTTGGAATGTATTGCAATAGCCGATAAAAACATGTACCTGGACAAAGAAAATGATAGACGCACCAGATAAACCATGCAACCCGTATCTCTAACCGGAACAGCCGTAGCTTAAGCTGCAACAAACACAGAAGCATCCCCTAGCTAATATCAGGAATTATCTATATTTACAGCATTTAAAACAGGAATTAACCACTATGTTGCCATAACTTTAATATGACAATTATTCGAAAGGAATTATCTATAGTATGTCAAGAGAAAAAGAATTGCACCAAGCTTTGTCCGATGCGGTACTCGACATGGACGAAGACTTAACAGAAGAACTTGCCAAACAAGTCATCGCTGAAGGTTTTGATGCATATACAGCAATCGATTCGGGGCTTGCAGACGGTATGGAACGCGCCGGAGTGCTATTTGAGGACGGAGAGTATTTCGTTCCTGAACTCATCTTATGCGCCGATGCTATGTACAAAGGTTTGGATGTTCTGAAACCCCACATTAAGGTTGAAGAGCAAGGACGCAAACCAAGAGCAATAATTGGCGTTGTTGAAGGCGATACCCATGACATTGGCAAAAACTTAGTCCGCATAATGTCTGAGGCAGGCGGTTTCGAGATAATCGACATCGGCCGCGATGTGCCTCCCGGTATGTTCATTGACCGAGCATTGGAAGAAAACGCTGAGATAATAATGATTTCCACGCTTATGACAACTACTATGTCAAACATGGCAAAAGTTATCGAGTTGCTCAATGAACGAGGTATACGCGACAATTTCAAGGTCATGGTTGGCGGAGGTCCCATCTCCCAAGCCTATGCAGACAGAATAGGTGCTGACGGATATTCAAAGAATGCTGCCGAAGCAGTGAGACTAGCAAAAACTCTTGCAGGAATGGAGGAAGGCAAATGAGCGCCACGCCCCGCGAGGTTATGTCCGCTGTTCTGAGCAGAACTCCGCCTGAGAGGTATCCTACGACTGCAAGCGTTTTTTCGGTGAGTTCGCGAGCAGCCGGGTATACATACGAGCAGTTTGCCAATCTGGACCCTTATGAACAGGCGCAGTTTGAATATAATGTCGTCCGGAAATATGGCACCGACCATTTAAGCGGCAGCATGAGCGGAACGCTCCTCCCCGAGGCTCTCGGTGGGAAAATCAAGTTCCGCGACCACGGTTCGCCGGATGTTGATGAACCGCTAATCGAAAGCATATCGGATCTAGACAAAATCGATATTACGCAGATTCGCAAGTACCACCATTATCAGAAGTCATTGAGCGCTACTCAATATCTTTTTGATTTAGGCAATGGTGTGTACAACAATTATGTGCACACTTGGGGAGTATTTACTCAAGCGGGCTTGTTCTTCGGAGAAGAACACCTGATGAGAGCTTGTTTGCGAGATAAACCTGCTGTTAACGCTCTGCTAGACTTCACTTTTGAAGTATTTAAATATACCCAAGAAGAGTTCATTACCGCAGGTGCAACCATAGGTAGCTGCGCCGACCCCACAGCTTCCGGCGACATGATTTCCAAGCGCATCTTTGAAGAATTCGCCGCTCCTTATTTACAAAAAGTTTATGATTGGTACAAATCAAAGGGCATGAATACTTCTCTACACATCTGCGGAAACATCGATGACCGCATCGACCTAATACCTCATACCCATGTGGATATCATTTCTGTCGATCATAAGGTAGATATTATTCGCGCAGCAGAAATACTTGATGGCCGCGTGATAATCGGCGGAAATGCAGATCCGGTGAGCATAATCATGGATTTAAGACCAGCTGATATACGCGCTTATTATGAAAATCTCATTGAACGGCTAGACGGTTATCCATATGCTATTATGCCCGGATGCAGCGTTCCTACCAGCACACCAATCGAAAATGTCTTAGCGATGGTCGAGGTTGCTCACGCTCACCAACCGGGCAAATACAGATAAACATTATTAGCTACTTTTGACGCATAGCGTCCTGGATTTAGTATGAAACTGAAAATTATAGCATGCAAAGTGTTTTGGAGAGAATTGTCTCTGATTAGCGCTAATTCTCCGCACTATTGCGATATCACTTATCTTCAACAAGGTCTACACACAAAACCTGAACGGCTTCGACAAGCGATTCTTGCTGAGATTGATGCAGTGGAATCCGGATATGATGTTCATACAAGCTATCCTAATAATGTTCATCTCGGCTCGGATTCAGCTTCTTTTGACGCTATATTGCTTTTGTATGCACTTTGCTCCGGGAGCATAGAAGGTTTGCGAGCGCAAAATCATTCTATAGTCGTACCGCGCGCCCATGATTGCATCTCATTGCTTCTTGGTTCAAAAGAGCGATACAACGATTATTTTTTCAAGTACAAAGGTACTTTTTGGAACAGCGTCGGTTGGTCCGAATGCGGATTTTTACCTGACGAATCATACGTGGAGCGCAACTATACGAGATTTGCGGAAAAACACGGTATTGAAATAGCCAACAAACTCAGTGTAGCCGATGAAAGCTGGAAAGGTAACTATAGTAGATTGACCTTTATACAATGGGATGAAATCGATTGTGCCCAAAGCTTGGAAAGCTGCCGCAAATGCGCAGCGTTCAATGGATGGGACTTTGATTTGATTCGCGGCGACAGCTCTTTCATGCGTCGATTTATCAACGGTGATTGGGATGAGGATGATTTTCTGACTGTGCCACCCGGCAACACAATAATACAATCGTATGATGAAAGGATTGTGGAATCAATAAGCATTCGGGAGTCTTGTGCCAAGTGAATGCGCTGGCACAAATGCAAAAACCCGAAGCGTACTCATTTACACATTAACGAAAGGACTATACACAATGTCTAACGATATTTACTCACCAAAAGAGCGTTTACTCTCGAAACTGCGCGGAGACAGCATAGATAGACCACCGGTTATTTGCCCTGGAGGCATGTTGAATGCAGCTATCGTAGAAGTGATGGAACACACAGGGCATAAATTGCCCGACGGGCATTCCGATGCAGAATTGATGGCAAATCTAGCGCGAGACATCTCCCATCTCACCGGATTTGAAAACTTTGGCGTTCCTTTTTGCATGACAGTGGAAGCCGAGGCTCTCGGAAGCAGCATCGATTTAGGATCTCTCATCTGTGAACCAAAGATACTTAAGGAACGGTTCGCCTGTGTTTCAGATGCGCTGATAGCTTTGCCTGACACAGCAGGATCAAATGCAAGAGTCGCTGTTACTGCATCAGCAGTGCATAAGCTTTCCGGCGGCGATGTCCCTGTTATCGGTAGCCTCACAGGTCCTATTTCCACTGCTGCATCTCTTGTTGATCCGATGACTTTTCTCAAAGAACTGCGGAAAGACAAAGAAAATGCGCACCGGGTATTGGCTTCGGTCACCGATTGGTTAATAAGCTACGCATTGATACTACGGGATAGCGGTGCTGATGTGATCTGCATAGCCGACCCAACCGCAACAGGTGAAATACTGGGTCCCAGGTTTTTCGAGGAGTATGCCGTGACCTATATCAACCGTTTGGTAGAAGCAATCAGGAGTACAGGAACTCCTGTTATTGTCCATATTTGCGGACAACTGTCCAGTGTTGCAGATCATGTATCAAAGCTAAGTGGCAATGCCATCAGCACAGATGCAATGGTGAGCTTGCGCAATTTGAAAAGCAAATACCCAAATCTAACCACAATGGGTAACCTTAGCACTGTCAGGCTTGAGCAAGGTGAACCTGATGGCATAATAAGAAATACGGATATACTGCTCAAAAGCGGCATTGACATCCTCGCTCCGGCATGTGGTCTTGGAACTGCCACGCCTTTAAGGAATATCGCAGCTTTCACGAAACGCGCAAAATCCGGAATTGCCCAGCATTGAGCCACCGCTCATTTCATCAACGTTAATCATTTTCTGGAGGTTAATTTGGTTAAAGCTAAATTTATAAGAGAGGGTATCGAGATACTTGTACCGGTAGATACTTCTGTATTGGAGGCTGCCAGGATTTGCGGGGTCTATCTTGAATCACCATGCAACGGGAATGGGACATGCGGGAAATGCAACGTAATAATCAATGGAGAGACTGTCCACGCTTGTGAAACTTTCCTCGCTGACGATACCGTGATTACCACCCTAATAAACCAATCCGCAAACCGTACCTTACAAATCCTATCTGGTGGAATTAGTTTTGAATACCCATTAAAGCCAAAGTATCCTTATGGATATGGGCTTGTTGTCGATATTGGCACAACCACATTGGCTGTGTCATTGATAAATCTATCCACAGGCGAAGAAGAGGTGATAGAGAACCTTCTGAATCCTCAGACCCAATATGCACAGGACGTGCTATCCAGAATTCAGTTTTGCGAAGAAGCGGATGGTCTTGAGATACTTTATGCCTCAATAACAGAGGCACTTAATGAGGTTGTCTTGCGTCTCACTGCGAATATAGGAATCTCGCCAACTGACATCAAAGAGGCTGTATACAGTGGAAACACTACAATGTTGCACATAGCTGCCCGCACAGACCCCACCTCTCTCGGGAAATACCCGTACACCCCGGAGCTATCCGGCGGTGGGTACTACTCCGCAGGTTTACTCAGCATCGGAGGCGAGATATATTTGCCACCCATTATTTCAGCTTTTGTAGGAGCTGATGTGACATCCGGGATTCTCGCTTCCGGCCTATCGCAGGCTCCTGCTACTACGCTTTTTATCGATATTGGCACAAACGGTGAAATGGTTCTCGCCAAGGACGGAAAATTGATAGCAACAAGCACAGCAGCCGGGCCTGCTTTTGAAGGCATGAACATATCTCAAGGTATGCGCGCTTCCAATGGAGCGGTTGATCGCTTTCATTTCAACGATGACGGGACATTTTCATTTTCCACAATCGGAGGTGCTCCCGCTGTTGGCATTTGCGGGAGCGGGTTAATGGATATCACTGCTGAACTTGTTCGTACAGGGCGCATTGGCAAAACCGGTCGTTTTGCAGGGAAAGAACGTGAATTTCGCATCACTGACAATGTTGCGATATCTCAGCACGATATTCGTCAGCTCCAGTTGGCAAAAGGAGCTGTACGTACCGGTATAGATGCAATGTTGGAAAACCGCGGCTTAGTCCCTGAAAACATCGACCGCATTGAGATTGCAGGTTCCTTTGGCTACCACCTGAGCGAACGCAGCTTGCTTGACCTAAAAATGCTACCGGAGGCTTTTGCAGGAAAAGTGAGTTTCGTTGGCAACACATCCCAATCCGGTGGCATAGCTTTCCTCCTGAACACCGACTTGCGGATTGAAATGGAGAGCTTGGTCAAATCGGTTGAAGTAATAGAATTGGCAGAAGATGAAGGTTTTCAAGCATTGTTCCTGCGTTCCCTTGGTTTTTAGCAGACTCGAAAGCATTGCAAAATAAACAGGCTTGATTTTTCATGGGGCTTGTCTCACGAAGTAACGTGTGGCAGCCCCATTGCTATGCGGTATTGTCAGTTCTCTGATAACTTACCAAGAAGCAGCGCAGAGTGTCTGATTATTTATTCCTATCTTTCAATGGCGTATCCATATGTCAATTCGCGCGCGCCACCGTCCTGGGTTTTCTTTGTCGGAACTAAAAATAGGACAACTCTGCGCTGCCTTCCTGTCAGTCTGCTTTCTATGCATATATCATTAAACCGCTATGAACTTCGCAGCGAGCAGCACTAGAGCAAAAAACACTCCAATCGAAACGCAAATAGACCGGAATCCAAGGTCAATACCTCGCACACGCATAAAAAATCCGCTTTTCTGGACATAAAATCTATAAACAAGAACCCCTGTTAGTACGCTAGCAGCGAAAAAAGCAACTTTTTGCATATATCCAGCGGCATCCACGCTTACTCTTACATTGAACAATAATTCTATGAATACCTCCCCAAAAATCCCACCAAATAAACACAGCAATCCCAAGAAGAACACTGATAGCTGCTTGCTAAGGTCGATTTTTTCCGTCGGAACTTTTGTTTTTGGTTCTCCAAAAAGAATCGAAGAATACTTTATAAATGATACGATAGTCCCTAGGTTTAGCAAAGTGAAAGCTGAACTATGCAACAAGTTGGCTCCGGACATAATGAAATACTTTGAGATGCTACCATTAAACAATGGTGCTCCGGTAATTCCCATAATTGCCATCATAGTTGCCGCTCCAACAAGGGGATACCTTTTGAGTACGCCTTGTATTTCGTATATATTACGTGTACCATAACTTTTAATAATGACTCCGGCGCTTAGGAACAATGCCGCCTTGAATAAGGCATGATTAACGCAATGATATAATCCTCCTATATAAGAGTAACTATCACCTAAGTTCAAGCTAGCAATTATCATTCCAACTTGTGATATCGTGTGGTAAGCCAAAATAAGCTTTATATCCGATTGCGAAATCGCAAAAATAAAACCGGCTATCCCTGTAATAATGCCAATCCAAAGGAAAAAACCTGAAAGGTCTATCCCCTGGAAAATTGGCACTATCCGCATGAAAAGATAAACCCCGCTCTTTATGTGCACTCCCGAGAGCAGTGCAGATACTGCCGATGGAGCACCAGGGGTGCCATGGGCTTTGGGCAGCCAACTAAACAGCGGCACCAGAGCGCATTTTAATCCAACAGCAACCATAATCAGAGCATATGGCAGTATTAGCGATGAATTGTCAACCTGAGCAAGTATTCCAGAGGCTGCTTCCATATCCAAAACTCCTGTGAGCTTATATATATAGCCAACTCCAAAGAGATAAAACTGCATTGCCACAATGTTAACCATCAAGTAAAGCATACCGTCATACATGGAGCGGTTGTCGCGGTTGTACATAATGAGTATTGCAACAACCACCATAGCGACTTCCATCAAGACAAATACATTGAACAAGTCACGTGTTAAAAAAATGCCGATCAGCAATGCTTCCCAAAAGAACAACATAAGCCAGAACAACTTATCGTTTCTTTCATTTATGCTATAAAATACGGCTATTAGAAAAATAAACGCAGTTAATACAACAAAAACCGACGATAGAGTGTCTGCTTTCATTGCGATACCGAGTACATTCTCATAGCCACCTATATTTGATATTATGTCCCCTTCTTTGCACAATAAAAACAAGTTTATTGCGAATCCCACAAGCAAGCTTTGAGCGAAAAAAGCAAAAACCCTTGCCGCTTTTGCAGACGAAAAGATATATAGAAAGACTGCCACTAATAGCGGTCCGATTACTAAATAAGCAAGCATGTCCATTCACTCCACAGTTTGCTCTAATCGAGAAACATTACTTAGAAAATCCCATTCTGTTGCATTGTACTGCCGACTCAATGAAATGAGCATAGTCAAGTTAACAGATGTGAGTGCAACGCCTATGATAATCGCGGTTATGACAAGCGCTTGAGGCAAGGGATCTGCAGCGTTCACAATTTCCTGTCCTATCGGTGGTTTCATCCCCGGTTTGAAACCGATGCTCAAGAAAAATACCACCAAAGATACTTCCATCACCGAAATCGAGACAATGGACTTTATGACGCCTTTGCTAGATATGATGCCATAAAAACCGACAAAAAACAAAACAACTGAAAATAATTCAACTAAAGTATCGTTCAACATCTATCTCCTTTCAAATGCTATATATCTGTAAAAAATAACCATAAATCCACAAGCAACTTTCATCCCTATCAATGTGTTCATCGCTAATAGGTACAGCGTTCTCATTTCAGGGAAATAAACGTGCAACCCTAGAAGGATAAAGCAGGCTGCAAGGGCAACAATTGACGCAAACACTAATTTTTCCACAATAGCAATGGTCTTGAAACGTACATCTCCGATATTATATATTAAATATCTACAAATGAAAAAAGCTGCGATGGCAACACCGCCTTGGAATCCTCCCCCTGGTGAGATATGACCATTTAAAATAAGATAGATACCAAACAACAATATAATGGGACACACAATTCGAATCGTGTAAATTGCGATTTTATCAGTTTCGCCTACTCCACGGATAAGCTCTGTTCCCTCGATGTCATCGCTGTACCATGACATATGCGAAACCGCAGCGACACTGACAAGGAGCATTAAAGCTTCAAATAGAGTATCATATATCCGATATCCTAGATAAACAGCTGTAACGGAATTCTCTCCTCCAACATCGTTTTTAAAGCGTTCGATATACATTTCTCTAGCAACGCTGGCAGTAGGCGATTTCGGCATGAAATACATAAAAAGCGCCAATAGCGACACGGTAAACACCAATGCAACTTTGCGGTTTTTAAGTTTAGCTGCAATGATACTTATTTGGGATGGTTCATTTGACATGGGTTTACCTAGGCTAAAGTATTTCTCAAAACATACAACTAGAAATATCGTTGAGAATGTGCTCACCGCAGCCTCTGCCATTGCTACATCCGGTGCTCCTAAATATAAGAAGCATACTGAAGAGACAACCGAAAATATGCCGAGATAAACAATCATCCCTACAATCCGGCGCTCTTTTATCACTAGTACTGCGCTGAATATCCAAAAAGAAAGAAGCACATAAATCATTTATTGTCTCCAAAAGCTATGCCAAATTATACTAGTGAGCGGATATATTTACGAAATGAGTGGGTAGCATTTATTTCGCCCAATATTTTCGCTAGCTAGTATTCATCAAAGAAGATACCAGTATACAGATAACGCACACCATTGCTTTATATCCTGATTTTAGGACTAATATCAAATCCCGCCTTTACCATCATCATATTCATCCTCGGAGCCGATATCGCTTACAAATGCACAACGCGCAATGATATGTCCGGTCAAGGGGTTTAAAAGCAGTAGCAGCAACAAAATCATAACAAGTTTTAATGAAAAAAAGCTTATCCCATGCTTGATTATCAGTCCAATAATCAAAGTGATAGCCCCCACTGTGTCTATTTTTGACGTGACAAGAATTCTCGGGAAAAACCTTTTAAATTTGAATAAGCCAATTATACCAAAGAGGATAAATATTAATCCTGTAACAATAATCATATTTACTGCAAAAGTCAATGTTTATTCCTCCAGATGCTCTATGGAATGCAGTTTCGAGGCAACAATGAAGCTATCACCTTTTCGTGGGATATTCCTGCTATCCCTATATCCTAACATCGACTCCGCATCCTCTTTTAAGGCATCATGTTCCGGTACTTTTCTCCTGTCCAGAATAAATATTGAAATGAAGTAAATACTAATGAACCCAAATATGGTATATATAATCGCAAAATCTAAAATATACGCTGTATTCTCCATTGAAGCGTATATTATGATTAAAAGCGTTAGTTTTGTTGAAACAAGCGCCATACCAAGAAGCCGATCCCAAACAGATGAGCTTTTTATTGTTCTAATAATCAGCATCAGCAAATATAATAATATGACCCAGAGTGCATACATGAAGATTTCCTCACTTTTGCGCTTTTAGGAGCTGTTTTTCCAACTTCCCCTTTATTATCTCATCTGCATCTTCCAACTCCAACGGGTCTGCATCCACTTCTCTGAGCCAAAGCACTGAGATTTCGTTTCCTGTTATCTCCAGTGAAATAGTTCCGGGAGTCAGCGTTATGGAGTTTGCCAGCAAAACAATAAATAAATCATTTTCAGCAATAGTTCTCACTTTGACTATATCTACAGCTGCACCTTTGATTACCAGTATTATTGCCTTTATCCCAGCAACATATATCTGGCCAATAAGGTAAAACAGATATAATAAAAGCCTCCATAGATTTATGTTTGCAAACTTCCCCAAATCAAAAAATCTATAGAAGCATATTACGCAGATAATGCTGGCAGCGAACCCAATAGCAATCTGTACTATAGAAATGCTTTCTACTAAAATTAACCAAGCCACAGTAAGGAGCATTACCAAATAGACCGTGTTTTTGCTCAATGAATTTCTCCTCATTTAATTCATATGGTACTCAAAAACAAGGGTACTTACTCGCAAAAAGCAAATAAATACCCCTATAGTCTATTTATCGGATATATCGCTGCGTAACATTATATATTTAGCATCATCAATTATTCTATTTAGCTGTCTTGCGTTATACGTGCTTTCTCTGACAAAAGTGAAGCCGCACTTTTCGATTACTCGTTTGGATTGGTAGTTGTCCCTGAAGTGCGCCACAGTAATAGCGTCAATATCCATGTGGGAAAAACTCCAGTCTATCAATGCTTTCGCTGCTTCAGGTGTCAGCCCCTGCCCCCAGTAGTCTTTTGAAATCGTATATCCGATATCTTTTGCTTTCAGGTGTCTATATTCAGGATCGTCATTTGCCCATGAACTATGAAAGCCAATTGAGCCTATTACTTTGTTGTTTTCCTGAACCTCTATGGCGAATACGCTTTTTCCTTCAATAAACAATTGCAAGACTTGTTTTGTTGTCCTTTTAAACTTGTGGTGAGGCCACCCAGCCATTTCACCTACCCCCGGCACCGAGGCATAAGCATAAAAATCGTTCAAATCGCTTTTTTGCCAGGGACGCAGAATAAGGCGTTGCGTTACTATATATACATTTGATATGTCCACTGCAATATCCATAATACTAATCCAACCTATCTAAATTGTCTTGACTCCTTCATTATACCAGACAGACATTCGATGGTCAATTTGATGCAATATCTAAATTCTGTCTGGCGTTATGATGTTGTTACTGGTCACGCTCTTGCGCTCGGAAGGCTATTTTTGTGACCCTATCGCTACGAGGGCGCATCCGTGCGCCCACTCGCGAGCGCTCCACCGTCCTTGGTTGCGCTTACGGGTCAC
>Ga0099364_10005822_pt1 | contig 18155 bp, 16 predicted proteins | sample TergutTh196P3_FD_73070 | JGI IMG/M metagenome (GOLD analysis project Ga0099364, IMG submission 73070) | Microcerotermes parvus P3 segment gut microbial communities from Pointe-Noire, Republic of the Congo - Th196 P3 | ecosystem: Host-associated > Arthropoda: Insects > Digestive system > Gut ...
TTTTACTGGATATTATCAATAAAGTCTTTTTTTGAAATTTGGGAATATAGCTGATTGCTTCGCGCTTGTTTTTCATGTACAATATATTCTGTAGAGAGTCACGGGCGGCAGAGGCCGCATAATTTGTTAGGAGGTAAATTATGGCGAATCTATCCCTGCGCAGCATTTACAAGAGATACCCGGGTGGCGTAACGGCGGTCACAGACTTTTGTCTCGAGATTGCAGACAAAGAGTTCATCATTCTGGTCGGACCTTCCGGCTGCGGAAAATCCACAACGCTTAGAATGATCGCGGGTCTCGAAGAAATTTCCGAAGGCGAACTTTATATCGGTGACGTACTCGTCAACGACGTGGCTCCGAAAGACAGGGACATCGCGATGGTGTTCCAAAACTATGCTCTCTACCCGCATATGACCGTTTTCGATAACATGGCGTTCGGCTTAAAGCTTCGCAAGACGCCCAAAGACGAAATCAAACGCCGCGTGGACGAAGCCGCGCAAATCCTTGACATCACGCATCTTCTCGACCGCAAGCCGAAAGCGCTTTCAGGCGGCCAGCGCCAGCGCGTAGCCCTTGGCCGCGCGATTGTTCGCGAACCGAAGGTCTTCCTTCTTGACGAGCCGCTTTCGAACCTTGACGCAAAGCTAAGGGCACAAATGCGCACCGAGCTTTCAAAGCTGCATAACCGCCTTGGCACGACGTTCATCTACGTCACGCACGACCAGGTTGAAGCGATGACGATGGGCGACCGTATTGTCGTTATGAAGGACGGCTTCATCCAGCAGGTGGATTCCCCCGCGAACCTGTATGCCAACCCCTGCAATACATTTGTCGCAGGCTTCATGGGCTCCCCTCAGATGAACTTCATAGAAGCAAAGGTCATAAAGAACGGCGATGCTTATTCTGTGGAATTCGGCGAGGAAGGCAAAAAGGTCCTGGTCGAGCTGCCTGATCCAAAAATTGAGGCCGCAAAGCCCTATGTCGGCAAGGACGTTGTCATGGGTATCCGCCCTGAGCATCTGCACAACGAGGAGATGTTCCTTTCCGTAGCGAAAACCGGAATAATCGACGCTAAGGTTGAGGTCAGCGAAATGATGGGCGCCGAGACATACCTGTATTTCACAAGCGCCGGTCAAAACTGGATCGCAAGGGTTTCCCCGAGAAACGTGATTAAAGCGAACGACGAGCTTAAAATCGCGATTGACCCGTCAAAAATCCATTTGTTCGACAAGGAAACCGAAAAAACGATTATAAACTAAGAACCTGTTCCTATAGGCTCTAAAGAATCAATCCAAGAGCGCCCGGTTTGAAACCGGGCGCTCTTTTCCCGTTTTTCACGCATGTCTTGCGATGCTTTCATAGGGCTTTTTGAAGCAGAAAGACTATATGTTAAAGATTTATCAAAATATTTGTTGACATTTGTCAAATAAAAATATAAGATATATTTACAATTTACTTCGATTTTACTGGGCTAAGGCTGTCGCTATGCAGGTAAAACGTTAGGGTTTATGTGGAAACGCATATGCCTTCCATGTGAAAAGGAGTATAACAGGGCTTGCCGCCGGCAGGTTTTGTACGTCCTTCAGGGCGTTTTTTTATTGACAAAAAATAATTGGGAGTGAGCATTGTGAAGTTAAGCGCAAGAAATCAGTTAAAGGGTAAAGTCACCGGGATTAAAGAGGGCGCTGTAAACGCTGTCGTAACAATCGACATCGGCGGCGGGAACCAAATCACCCCGGTCGTCACCATGGATTCCGTAAAAGCCCTTGGGCTTAACGTCGGATCGGTTGCTTATGCCGTTATTAAGGCGTCGTCAGTAATGATCGCAGTAGATTGACACAGGAAAAAAAGAGGAGAGAAAAACAAAATGAAAAAGACGAAAAAACTATCAACCTTGCTGCTAACAGCTTTGCTTGTTCTGGCGCTGGGGTTGACCGCCTGCGGCAATCCGGCCCCTGTCCCCGCCGCTCCGGAGCCTCAGGCCGCGGCGCCTGCCCCGGAGCCTGAACCCGAGCCGGCTCCTGCGCCCGAAAACCCTGTAATCCGGCTTTCCACGACCACTTCAGTCAACGACTCCGGCTTGTTGTCATATTTGCAGCCTGAATTTGAAAAGGATACCGGATTTAAACTGGAAATCACTTCAGCAGGCTCGGGCGCCGCGATTGAAAAGGGTCGTACCGGCGACGCAGACTGCCTTTTGACACACTCTCCCGCAGCCGAAAAGGATTTCATCGAGGAAGGCTTCGGCGAGGAACGAGCCGTGTTCATGTATAACTTTTTTGTAATCGTCGGGCCTTCAGATGATCCGGCGGGAGTTCGCGGCTGCACCGACGCGTCAGAGGCTTTTAAGAAAATCGCGGAAACACCGGGCGCAACCTTTGTCTCGCGCGGGGATGAATCCGGCACCCACTCCGCGGAAATGAGGATTTGGGGTATCGCCGAAATGGAACCCGGGGGGAATGATTGGTACGTAAGCACAGGCCAGGGCATGGGGGCGTCCCTTAATATAGCAAGCGAGACGGGCGGGTATATCTTAACCGATAAATCCACATACTTAGCGCATGAGCTTCGCGGTACGATGGAAATACTCCTTGAGAAATCCGAAGAAATGCAGAACACCTATTCTATCATCGCCATATCAGAGCAGCGCTGGGAGAATACAAACAAAGCCGGCGCCAACGCTTTCGTCGAATGGATGACCTCCAAAAAAGGGCTTGACATGATTAATGAATACGGCATGGCAGAGTACGGCGAGCAATTATTCTTCGCTATGGATTGATGTATGCAAGCAGTCAACGACGTCGTCGGGCTTTTATTCGGGCCCGACGGCGAGCTTCGGCAAATCATATGGCTTACATTGAAGATGTCGTTTTTCTCTGTGCTGATTTCATCAGCCGCGGGGATTGTTTTCGGCGTGATTTTAGGATGCGTGAAATTCCCGGGGCGTGGGATCATTATACGCGTAACAACCACTTTGATGGGCTTGCCTCCCGTGGTTGGAGGCCTCGTTGTATTCCTTGTCCTGTCAAACAGCGGCCCGCTTGGACACCTAAGGCTGCTTTATTCCTTAGAAGCTATGGTTATCGCCCAGGTAATACTGATTACGCCTGTCATCACGGGGCTTACAGCCAACACGGTGAGCGTGCGTTATAAGCAGGTCGCTGAAACGGCGCGGGGCATCGGGCTTTCATCTTTATTGCGGCTTAGCTATACGCTTTTCGAATGCAGGCGACAGATGATTGCCGTTTTGCTCACAGGCTTTGGACGCGCCATTGCGGAGGTTGGCGCCGTGCAGATTGTGGGCGGCAACATACAACACAAAACGCGCGTTATGACCACTACAATCATGATGGCTACGAATATGGGGCGTTTTAATACAGCGGTCGCCCTTGGAGTGGTTTTGCTGCTGATTGCCTTTTTGATAAACGGCTTCGCGCACTTCTTTTCAAGGGAGGAAGACGCATGATTGAGATTTCAGGCGTCAGGATAGAATATGCGGGCCGCTGCGTGCTGGACATTCACAAGCTGCGCTTTGAACAGGGAAAAAGGTATGCGCTTTTAGGCGCGAACGGCTCCGGCAAAAGCACCTTGCTCAAAATTCTTGCGGGGATTATACAGCCTGCGAGCGGCACGGTTCAATCGGACGCCACCGGAAAAAAGGCGGTCGGTTATATGCCGCAAAAGCCTTATGGATTTTCTTTTTCCGTGCTTCGGAATGTAACGATGGCGATAGATGGCTGCCCAAACCTCAAAGAAATCGCAAAGGCCGCAATAGAAGCGGTAGGCATGGGCGCCCTTATTAACGCCGACGCATCAAAGCTTTCGGGCGGTGAAACGCAAAGAATCGCATTCGCAAGAATCATATCTATTCAAAGGAAGCTCCTTCTTTTGGACGAGCCGACGGCGGCCACCGACTTAAACGGGATAGAGCTTTTAGAAAAGGCCCTTCTTGATTATTGCGGAGAAACCGGCTGCACTGTCATTTTCGCGACGCACTCACCAGCGCAGGCCATGCGCCTTGCCGATGAAGTGATTTTTCTGCAACAGGGCTTAATCGCGGAGCACGGCAAATCAAAGCAGGTGTTACACGAGCCTCAAAGCAAAGCTGCCCAAGCCTTTTTAAATCATTGGAGGCTGTGATTGACGGTAGCGGAAATAATCAAAACCACCGGTTAAACTGGTGGTTTTGATTGTATATCGCAATTTATTTTGCCAGCTTATAGATTTCGAAAACGTCTTTCCAGTACAGCTTCTTGAGCCCGCCGATTGGCTGTTCGCGCCCAAACTCCGCTCCGGTCGCTTTTTTCGCCATCAGCTCAAGCTTGCTTTCGTCAATACCGAGCTCCTGCAAAGTGGACGGCAACCCAAGCTTTTTGAAGAACTCGCTTAGGCGGTCGATGCCCTCAAGCGCAATGGCCTCCTGTTCGCGGAAGCTTCCCTTAACGCCCATGACGTTTACCGCGAACTGCACGAACATGCCAAGGTTATCCCTGTAAACATATTTCATCCATGCGGGGGTTACCACGGCAAGCCCCGCGCCGTGCGCGACGTCGTAAATAGCGCTGAGCTCGTGTTCCATTGTATGGCAGCCCCAGTCCTGATCGCGGCCCATGCCCAACAGGCCGTTATGGGCAACGGTGCCACCAAACCCGACTTCGCTCCACGCGTCGTAGTCCTGCATATTTTTATTTACAAGCAAAGCGTTTTTCATCACGGTTTTAAGCGTTGCTTCGCACAGTCCGTCAGTTAAATCGGTGCTGGTCGTGTTTGTGAAATATCGCTCAAAAATATGGCTCATGATGTCTGCGACGCCGTAGCCGAGCTGTTCTTTCGGCAATGTATAAAACCGCTCCGGGTTCATAATGCTGACAAGCGGACGCAACCGTGGGCTGCCGTAGCCGAGCTTCAGCTCCTTTTCCTCGTTTGTGATTACCGTGTCGCCGCTCGCTTCGCTGCCTGCCGCGGGAATCGTTAAAATCGTCGCCACAGGCAAAGCCTTTTCGATAGGCTTCTGTTGCTCGTAGACTTCCCAGATATCGCCGTCGTAGTACACGCCCATCGCAATCGCCTTTGCGGAATCAATCGCGCTGCCGCCTCCTACCGCAAGGATTAGATCCACGTTTTCTTTTTTGCACAGCAAAACCCCTTCATGCACAAGGGAAAGCCGCGGGTTCGGCTTGACGCCGCCAAGCTCCACAAACGGTATTTCAGCATCTTTTAATGAGCTTATCACGATATCGTAAAGCCCGCTTTTTTTGATGCTGCCGCCTCCGTAATGCAACAGAACTTTTGAAGCATGAGGCTTTAAGAGCGCTCCAATCTCTTTTTCCGTGTCTTTTCCAAAGACAATGCGGGCAGGTGAATAAAAATCAAAATTCAACATGACAAGACCTCTTTCTTTATGCTATTAATACCCTCGAAAGCGCAACCTTTTAAAGCATATCACAGTCGCCGGGCTTTTGCAATGATTTGGCGGGAAAAAGCGATAAGCAACAAAGAAAAACTGACAAGTTTTTAATAAGCGCATCAGTTTCCGTCACAAAACAAATTTTAAGCTTCCGCGTCATGCAATTTAAAAGTTCGTCCAGAAACGGACGAATAATGGGAGTTTTAAGCCGCATATGGGGGAAGTACAATTGCAATATCTATAAAACAGTATAAACGCATACAAATTTTCGTGCAAAACGTTACGATCATTGTGCAATTTGAACAGTTTTTTGGCCTTTTATCCGAAGCAATGCATAATAGACATCGTTCGAGTTTATATGATATAATTAGTTGCAAGTTGGTTAAAAACTTATTTAAAAAAAGCAAACATACAATCCAAAATATTGGCACGCTCCATTCATCTTGCATTCCCCCCAAATTCTGACGACACCTATCGTGCTTATTTGTTGTCAAGATATGATACTTTGTTTGTAAGGATGAAGGGAGGATAAATATGAGTGATAAGCATGATTTTTTGCATACGTTAATGAGAGGTAATATTATGAAAAGAAAAACTATTAAATATGATGTTGAAATGGTAAAATTAATGATTGAAATGGCATATTCATTTGAAGAAGCTGATGATATCATAAAAGAATACAAAGAGTCTGACGACCCAAAGGAAAAACTTGGATTTTTGCAAGCTAATTTTAGAATAAACTTAATTGGTAGCGGCGTTGCTGAAGTTGACAAAGATTCAGAATCCTTAATAATGTATGAGGCTGTACTTAAAACAATCATTAGCAGAAAATGGAGATGACGCAGCTATCCATGGAAGCAAAAACACAAATTAAACATACCATGCCAAGCGACGAATCAACGGAAAAAGCAAAGGAAAAAGCAATCGAAATAAATGAGCTTTCATTGGACTGTCATTTATCTCATGCGACCTTTGCATGTAATGTTCTTCTTGAAAAGGACAGAGAGAGATTGCGCACGGAAATGACGAAAGAAATAGATGAGAAAATAAAAGTCGCAAAAGAAGAAGGTAATGCTCGTAAATTAAAAGGATTGCTGCAACAAAAAAAAGAAAAATACGATACTTGTCAAAAGCTTCGTATATATGTTGACTATTTGGAAAATACAATATGTACAGCGTTTACAGTATGTGATAGAACAAAAGGCATGCTAGTGATATGGCTACCAAAGAAACTTTTAGAAGAATCTAGAAAAAATGGCACATATACGGATAAAGTTACTGAGTTGCGTAAGCTTATGGCTCATGAATTAGGCCATGCAATCTTACATACAAAAGAATTGGTTGAAATGGAAGACTTTTGGGGAAGCAGAAATTTAAAAAAAGACAGCCCTGAAGAACATGAGGCAAAGGTTTTTGCAAAAAACTTATTGAAACTACGCCATGCAAGAAATAAAAAGTTGATTGAAGATGGAACCATAGACTATTTTTGAATAATTACCAATTATATCTCAAAACAATGCGGGTTGCTTAATAAAGCAATTTGCATTGTTTTTTCTCGTTTGCATTTTCTTGTGAGATTAGGGCGTGTTCCCACTACCGCTCAACGCCCTAAATACTCGCGGATATTAACCTGTATCGGATATCAATACCATCGTTCGCCACAAGCAACGGACAGAATATCTGCTAGAAATTATCCGCTTGTCAAATGTTATTGGTGATGTCCCGCTTCGCAAGCTGCTGGAAATACTGGCAGAATTACACAGTAAATTCGAGCATTATACTGTCCATGAGCTCTGCGACGCGATGGATGCGGCAAGAGGAAGTTTTTACAACCACATCTTCCGGGCTATAAAAAACTTAGCTAAAACTATTGACAGTCTCTATTCAATTGTGGTACAATATTGCTAACATATAAAGTAATCGATTAAATGAGTAGCGGTAAAAGGGTGGTATGATGGGGGCCAATATAAAAAAAGTAGCCAGCAGGGCGGGGGTTTCCACTGCAACTGTATCCCATGTGCTAAACGATACGCGCTATGTATTGCCGGAAACGGCTGAAAGAGTACATGCCGCTATACGGGAGCTCAATTATTTCCCCAGCTCTATCGCGAAAAGCCTGCGTGTACAGAAAACAAATACAATCGGCGTTTTGATGCCGGTTATGCTTCAAAATATTTCTGACGCATATAATATGCAGATTGCCCACGGAATCAGACAGGGCCTAAAACAGGCAAATTACAACTTAATACTCGGCTCCACCGAAAATTCTGTTGAAAGCGAGCTGCGGCAAATACAATCATTTATTGAGCAGCGTGTGGACGGTTTAATTGTCATCCCTTCTTCAAGCGTAATCGATTACTTATCTGATCTGCAAAACCTGAAATTGCCGATGGTTTTTGTAGACCGTAAAGTTAAAGGCTCCTATGGCGATTGCGTGCTTTGCGATGATTATAACGGCTCCTGCGAGGCGGTAAACGCGCTTATCTCAAAGGGGCACGGGAAAATTGGCGCTATATCGCTGAACTACAAGGTTACCACGGTAGAAGACCGTGTCAGAGGCTATAAAAGCGCGCTTCGAGACGCGGGAATTGAAATCGCGGAAAATCGGATTTTATACGGCGATTGCAATTTTGACGTTGGCGTGGAGCTTATGAAAAAAATGATTGAGCAGTGTGACGTCACGGCTGTTTTTGTCGCGGATAACCTCTTGGCTTTGGGCGCTTTGAGTTATATTCACCGCACAAGCATAACGATACCTGACGATTTGGCACTCATTGCTTTTGACGATATGGGCTGGGAAATGGCGATGAGGCCCACTGTCAGCACCGTCCGGCAGCCGGCCTTTGATTTGGGCGTAAAAGCCGCGCAGCTTATGCTTGAGCGCCTTGAAAATCCTGATAAGCCTTTTGAAACATGCTTGCTGTCGACGCAGCTGCTGCTCAGGGAATCGATATAATAGGAGGTATTGTCATGACATCACGCGAACGTGTCCGTATGGCGCTCCGGCATCAGGAGGCGGATATGGTCCCCATTGATTTTGGAGGAATGCGCTCCACCGGCATCAACGCCATTGCGTATAACCGCCTAAAAGATTATCTGGGGATTAAGGGCGAAACCAAAGTCTATGATATTTTTCAACAGCTTGCCAAACCGGAGCCTGAGGTTTTGCGTGCCATGGGCGGGGATGTGATTCAGCTTGACCGTCTGGCCCCGTCTTTCGGGATTAAAAATACCGCATGGAAATCCTCCGCGCTCATGGACGGTTCCCCGTGTTTGGTGCCGGAGGATTTTAACCCCGTGACAAACGGGAAGGGCGGCCTTGATATTTGCGGCGATGACGGAATACCTTTCGCGCGCAGACCCAAAGGCGGGCATTACTTCGATTTGGTTCGCCACCGCCTTGCCCATGTGGAGTCCATTGAAGATTTGGACGGATTGCAGGGGGATGAAATAAGCGACGAGGAACAAGCTTATTTGGCGGCAGAAGCTAAACATGCGTTTGACGTAACCGATTACGCGATACTCGGAGCATTTGGGGGCAACATTTTTGAAGCCGGTCAAATGGATTTTGGTTATGAAACATATTTCGCGTATCTTGCCATTGAGCCGGATATTATTCACGCTTACAACCGGATTATCACCGACGCTTACATGCGTTCGCTGAAAAAATACTTAGACGCCGTAGGGCGGTATATTGACGTCATTCAGTTCGGTGATGATTTGGGCACGCAGCAGTCGTCACAAATTTCCGTACCAATGTACCGGGAAATGATTAAGCCGTACCAGATGGAGCAATATCAGTTTGTCCGGAAAAACTACCCGGAGGTCAAGGTTTTCCTGCACTCCTGCGGCGCCATTAACAGCTTGATTCCAGATTTAATTGACGCCGGCGTCGAGGTGCTGAACCCTGTCCAGCTTTCGGCCCGGGGAATGGATGCGGCTAAACTAAAGGCGGAATATGGGGACGCCCTGACTTTTTGGGGCGGCGGCGTAAGCACGCAAACTACGCTGACAACCGGCAGTATTGCCGGGATTGAAAATGAGGTGCGCGAAAATATGCGTATTTTCGCCCCCGGGGGCGGCTTTGTTTTCACGCAGATACACAACATCCAGGCAAATATCCCGCCGGAAAAGATTATGGCGGGATATAACACGGCGGCCGGCTGCCGCCGGTACGCGAAGGGGGTATAACGGCAGCTTTTTCATACACCGGGCATCAAACGTCAAATAAACATTTAATGATCTGAAGGAGAAATGTAATGATGAAACGCGTTAAGATTTTTTCCATTGTAAGTGTTGCCCTTGCCTTGCTGCTCGTGGCGGGCGCCTGTACTTCAGGGGCTCCCGGGGCTGCCCCTCCGGACGCTTCGTCCGGGGCTGCCGCCGGTGAGCAGGCCGCTCCCTCACCCGAGGGGGGCGACGGGGCGGTAACCGTCACATTCAGCCGCTGGGCAAGCGGAACGGAACAAAACGACTTTGACAACTGGCTCCAGTCCTATACGGCGGAAAACCCGCATGTAACCATCGTATCCAACTATCTACCCTACCACGATTATTTTACAAAGCTCAGGGCGGATCTAATCGCCAACAACGCGGCGGACGTGATAGCCGTTGAATACTCAAACTGGTTCGGCATCGCGCGCAGCGACGTCTTTGAGGATTTAAGCTCGTTTTCCGGCGCGGATGGGGTAATCGCCTCGCTGGCGGCCTCGGGCGTTGAAGCCTATCAGGTGGACGGCAGGCAGGTGGGGCTTCCCATTGGCGTTGGTTCCAGAACGCTTTACTACAATGCGGATTTGTTCAATCAGGCGGGCGTCGGGCTTCCCTCCCAAACAGTGGCGATGACGACGACAGAGCTTGTAGAGAAAATGGAGCAGCTGAAGGACGCCCTGGGCGACGATTACATGTCGGCGCACCTTTACGCGTTTGAAATGATGCACGGTCTGGCCGCCACCGTGAACGCCCCGATTGTTTCCGGCGACGGAAAAACGGTTCTTGCCAACAACCCCGAAAGCATCAAAGCAATTACGGAATGGCAAAAAATTATGCAGGCAAGGGGCAAGGTTCCGATTGAGCAGGAATTAGAGGGCCCCTGGGCCAGCTTTGACGCGGCTCTCGCCACCGGAAGGGTAGCGATGAACTGGACAGGCAACTGGTCGCACCAGGGCATGGAGGACGCGGGCATCAACTATTTTTCCATACCCGCCCCCTATGTTCCGGGCGGCCGGCCGATGCAGGAAGCCTATATTAACGGGCTTTGCATACCGAAAACCTCGGCAGTGCAGGAAGCCGCATGGGATTTGATCCAATGGATGCTGTCGGAGGAGCCGCAGCTTGCTTTCGGTAAATTCTCCGACGCGCCCGCCAACACCGCCGCCTCCGCCCGGTTCCGGGAAGAACAAAACGCGGAAAATCCAAACGCCTTTGGCGGATATGTAGCGGTAACCGCGACAAATTCGTGGTTTATCCCCCCTACCGGCACGGAATTCACGGCGCTGATTCTTGGCTTGCAGTTTGAGCTTGAAGAAGGCGTAATCACGCCGGAGCAATTCGCGCAGCAGCTTGAGGAAAGAGGGCAGCCTCTGCTCGACGATTTCCAGGCCAACCTGAGCTAACGCCAAAACAAAAGAGCCAATTTGAGCGGGAACGCAACCCCGCTCAAATTGACTGCAATCAAGCGCCCCGCAGCAAGCTAACGGGGTATGGCCCACCTGGTTACACGAACGCCGCAAGCGGCGGGGAATGAAACCCACGAGTGGGATTCAAAATGAAACGGGGGAGTGTGAGATGAAAGGCAAGAAAAATATATCCGTACATCGGGAAGCGAGAAACGGTTATATGTTTATCGCGCCATGGTTAATCGGTTTTGTTGCGCTGACGGCGATACCTATGGTTGTTTCTTTTATCCTGATGTTTTTAAGGTGGGATTTCCTGTCACCCCCAAGATGGGTGGGGCTTGCCAATTTCCACTCTATATTCAGCTCCGCCATCACGCCTATCGCTTTTAAAAATACAATGATTTTTACGGTTTTTTCAACGATTATAGGCATTACCCTGCAAATCTCCGTCGCAAACCTTCTCGCAAAAGGAATACGCGGGCACAATGTATTCAGGGTCATTATTTACATCCCGTCGCTTGTTATCGGCGTTGCTTTGGGCATGATGATGTGGCCGGTATTCGGCAACGGTGAGTTCGGGCTTCTCAATCAAATCCTCAATATTTTAGGGCTTCCGAACACAACGAACTTTTTAGCCCCCGGCGTGGCGGTTTGGACGATGGTGTTGATCACAATATGGACAATCGGCGGCGGTATGATTATTTTCCTTGCCGGCATCAAAAGCATTGACCCGTCCTTTTACGAGGCCGCCTCAATCGACGGCGCCGGCGGTACGCGGCAATTCTTTTCGATTACGCTGCCTTTATGTATGCCGGTAATTGCCTTCCAGACGATTATGACCATGATTGGCGGCATTCAGGTGTTTGACTACGCGATTGCGCTGAGCTTCAGGAATACAAGCACAATGGGAACCGGAAACGCCCTGGCGACGCTTGTCTATTTCCTGTACAGAAAGGCGTTTATGGATTTTAACATGGGGCAGGCGGCTGTGATTGGCTGGATTATTATGGTAATCAGTTTTGTTTTGTGTATGTTTATGTTCCGTGTGTTCAAACGTTACGATTATATGGAGGGATAAGAGCCGTGGGTAAGAAGAAAAATGCGTATCCTGGCGTTAAGATATTCAAATACGCCTTTCTCGTGATATTTTCCATCGTTATCATCATCCCTTTCTACTGGCTGATTGCTTCGTCGCTGAAAAATGACGGCCAGTTTTTCGCGGTTCCTCCCGTATGGGTTCCGGACCCGCCTTTGTGGGAAAACTATCCCTTTGTACTGCTGGAGCTTAAATACTGGCGCTTTATCGCGAACAGCATCTGGCTTGGCGCCGCCGTGGTTCTGCTGTGCGTTACGAGCTCTTCCTTTGTGGCGTACGGCTTTGCCCGCTTCAAATTCCCGGGCAAAAATATCCTGTTTGCGCTTCTGCTCTCCACCATGATGCTTCCGGTGCAGGTCACCATGATACCGCAGTTTATTTTATTCAGGCATCTTGGCTGGCTCAACACCTATCTGCCGCTGCTGGTGCCGCACTTGTTCGGCTCAGCCTATATTATCTTTCTTCTGCGGCAGTTTTTCGCGGGTATCCCCCGGGAAATGGATGAAGCCGCTAAAATTGACGGCTGCAACTCCCTCTTAATATGGCTGTGGATTATTTTGCCGCAATCAAAGCCCGCGCTGATTACCTCCGCGCTGTTCGTGTTTATGTATACATATAAAGACGTAATGGCGCCCTTGCTGTATCTGGGCAACCAGTCCCGGTATACCGTGGCGGTCGCGGTGCTTCTGTTTACATCGCCCAACTACACGAATTTCTCCCTGCAATTTGTAGGCGTGGCGCTGGCGCTTGTCCCTACCGTCATATTTTTCATCATTTCGCAGAAATTCACGGATTCCGGCATCCAAATCGCAAGCTTGAAGTAAAACAGACCGCTTGCAGAGAAAATAACGGCTCGCCAATGAAAGGAAAACAAAGAGATGAGACTTGACTTGAACGGACACTGGAAGCTATTATACCGTAACCTGGACTTTGCCGCGGAGCAGATCGCCGGGATAGAAAGCGCGGACGATTTCATTGACGCGGGCGCTTTGCCATGTGATGTGCGCATGCCGCTTATCCGCGACGGCGTGATTAAAGATCCGGTTGCATCCGACTGGTGCTATGAAAGCGAATGGGTGGAAAACAAATCGTGGTGGTTTCAAAAAGAATTTTCGCTTGCAAAAAGCGATATGGACGCGGACAGTATTTGCCTTGTTTTGGAAAGCCTTGATTTATCTGCGGATATATTCCTCAACGGGCGGCAAATCGGTACGCATCAAAGCTGCCATTACCCCTTTGAAGCGGAGGTTTTGCCTTATGCGCGCGAAGGGGGCAATCTCCTTACAGTGCGCTTGACCGACGGGCAGGAAGCTGTTTCGGCAGAAGAGCTTCAGCCGCTGGAGGAATATATCTGTACCGAGGCCTCTATCAGACAGAGCGACAGGGGAAATACGCGCCGGGCTTTCCTGCGAAAGCCCCAGTATGTCTATGGATGGGACTGGGCGCCCCGCATCGCTACCATCGGCATTATGAAAGACGCGTACCTCGTTATCGGCCGCGCGTTTGACGTTAAGCGGATACATCCCGTGACGTTGGAAGCCGGCGCGGAAACAGGGCGCGCCAAAATGAGCTTTCAAATAACCTTTGAGAGCTTTCGCCCCATAGCCACCGCCGACGCGCTTGTGCGGCTGGAGCTGCTTGACGGGGAGACCCGGGTGCTCGCGCTGGAAAAAGAGGTGCTTGCCCAGTCCGGCACAAACTTTATCAACTTTGACGCGGAGATTGAAAACGCCAGGCTCTGGTGGCCCAATGGCGCGGGGGAACAGCCGCTTTACACTGTCCGGGCCGTAGTCGCCGCCGATGGGCGCGAGTATGACGCCGCTGTCCAAACCGGTATCCGTACAATCGAGCTGAATCAGGAAAAAATAGGGGACGGGCGGCGTAAATTTGCCGTCAAGGTCAACGGCGTGGATATTTTTTGCAAGGGCGGCAACTGGATTCCCGCCGACAGTTTATACGCCCGTGTTACGCCTGAAAAATACGAAACGCTGATCCGCGAAGCGAAGGAATGTAATTTCAACATGCTCCGGGTCTGGGGCGGCGGCAGCTATGAGCGGGATGAATTCTACGATTTATGCGACCGGAACGGAATTTTGGTTTGGCATGATTTTATGTTTGCCTGCGCGCTGTATCCCGAAGAAAATGAACGCTTTCAGCTTGAAGTGCGGCGGGAAATGGACTACCAGACCAAACGGCTGCGGCATCATCCCTGTATCGCCTTGTGGTGCGGGAACAACGAATGCCAATGGATATATGAAAGCAGGTTTACCCATACCGGCGATGCCACGCCCTCGGGAAGCTTCGCAATCTACAACAGGCTGGCGCCGGAAATCATCCGCGCCAACTGCCCGGAAACCCCTTACTGGCGCTCATCCCCCTACGGCGGAGGGGAACCGAACGCAAATGAGGCCGGCGACCGCCACCACTGGCACGACTGCACAATGAACGGGGATATGCAAAAACGGGTTGCGCCGGAGGAATACGATAAAGTAACGTCCGCGTTTGTGTCGGAATACGGCCACATCGGCCCTTGTTCCGATGAAAGCATTCAAAAATATTTTGAGGGCGAGCCGGTTGTCCGCGGCAGCCGCGTGTGGAACCTGCACAATAACACATTTGAAAAAGAAACGGTCGCGGCGGGTATCCGCAAGCATTACACCGATCCGGATATGCTGAATTTACCGGATTATTTGCAATATGCCAGGCTGGTACAAGGGCAGATGTATGCCTACTCGCTGGAATCCATCCGCTTTTATGAGCACAGCTCCGGGAGCCTGTTTTGGATGTACAACGACGCATGGGGTGAAATCGGCTGGAGTATCATTGACTATTACCTTGACCGCAAACCGTCTTATTATTACGTCAAGCGGGCATTTGCGCCGGTCAAGCTGATCATGCGGCCCGGAAAAGATGGCAAGGATGGATATGTGCAGGTAACGGGCGTCAACGATACGCCGGACACGGTGCGCTTGAATGTGGAATACGGCTATGCGGGTTTTGACGGAAAGTATGATAGCCAATGCGCAGGAATTTCGCTTCCTGCTTTCTCCAGGGGAATCGCGCTGATATTCCCCCTTCCGGATAAGGATTTGCGAAAGGGCGTGGTATTCGCCAGAAGTGAAGGCATACCGCCGGCGTTGTTGCGCACAGCAGACTTCAAAGAATATATCCTGCCGGAAAGCGCTAAGGCAATGCCCGTAGTAGAAAAGGTGGAAGCCGCCGGCAGCGATTATCGCGTTACCATAAAAAGCGTCGGGTACAGCCACGCCGTATCCTTTGGGACGCCTGCTTCCATCCGGTGCAGCGACGCGTATTTCGATATGCTGCCGGGTGAACGCAAAACCGTCATACTCTATGATGCGGCAAAAACAGTGAACGCGAAAGAAATACAGGCGTATTCTGTTTGCCTTGAGAAAGATGTTGTGGTGCTATGAACCTCCTAATGTACGGCGCGGGCAGCATCGGGCGCGGGTTTATCGGCCCCCTGTTTGCGCAGGCGGGGTACGAAGCCGTGTTCGTGGACGTGGACCGGCGGATTATCGGCGCGCTGAACAGCCGCCGGGCATACCGTTACACGGTCGTCACGCGCGAAAAATTCTATGACGTCGAGGTTTTTGGCGTGCGCGGGGTGGACGGCACGGATGAAGCGGCTGTGATAGACGAAATCGCGTCCTGTGACATCATGGCAACCTCTTTAGGCGCGTCGGCGTTACAAAAGGTCGCGCCGGTTATCGCGCGCGGATTTTCACAGCGGATGCAAAAAAGCGGGCAGCCGCTCAACCTGCTGATTTGCGAAAACTTGAAAGATTCCGCGCATACCCTGCGGGGATGGCTGGAAAGAGCCCTGCCGGAAGACGGGCGCGCGCTCTTAAAAGAAAAATGCGGGCTGGTTGAAGCGGCTATCGGCCGGATGGTTCCGGCGGCGCCTGAAAATGCGGGCGACCCGCTGCATATCACGGTGGAGGAATACGGTTTTTTGCCCGTGGACAAGGATGCTTTTGTCTGTAATCCGCCGGATATTCCAATGCTGGTCCCCTATTCTCCGTTTTCGTTCTACGAGGAACGCAAGCTTTACCTCCATAATATGGGCCACGCTGTCTGCGCGTATTTAGGTATGCTTTGCGGGTTTGAAACCATCGCCGAAGCCATCGCCAACTCCGCCGTAAGGCTGCTGACGCAAAGCGCTATGACGGAGTCCGCCGCAATGCTGTCTGTCAAATACAAGATTCCGTTTCCACAGATATTCGACCATGCGGAGGATTTGCTGATGCGGTTCGGCAACGCCGCGCTGGGCGATACATGCGAGCGCGTGGGGCGCGACCCCATGCGAAAAATCGCGGCCGGCGACCGCCTTGCGGGGGCGCTTTGCCAGTGCGCGGCGCATGGTATCCGCCCCGTTTATATCGCGCTCGGTTACGCGGCGGCGCTCCGCGATCTCACGGGTGACGCCGTCCGCGCCGGTGAAATCGCGCGGGATACCGGAAAACTCGGTGAAGGACAGGCAAAGCTTGCGGCGGAGCTGTTCATGCTCCTTGATTCACCGATGCCGGGGATTTTGGAACAGGCGGAGCGGATCAAGAAAAAACTGCGCGGAGATATTGTATAGGAGGATGACATGAAAAAAGGGATTGCCGTAGCCGGAAATATCATTGTCGATCATATCAAATATATTGAAAGCTACCCCGCGGAACAGGCGCTTACCACAATTACGGAAATGACAAGCTCGACCGGCGGGCTTTGCTGCAACTGCGTGCTTGCGCTTGCAAGGCTTGACCCTGCCCTGCCGGTCAAGGCAATCGGCATCGTCGGCGGGGATGAGGCGGGGGATTATATCCTGCGGCAGTTTGCGGGATACCCTTCTGTCGATACGTCGCGCATACGGCGGCAGGGCCATACATCCTATACCGACGTCATGACGGAAAGCTCCACGGGAAAGCGCACATTTTTCCATTACCGCGGCGCGAACGCGCTGCTTTCGCCGGAACATTTTGATTTTGAAAAGCTTGACGCGGATATTCTGCATATCGGCTATATATTGCTGCTGGACAGCCTTGACGCGCCGGACCCGGAATATCCAACCGCCATGTGCCGCGTTTTGGACGCCGCGCAAAAAGCGGGCGTCCGAACCTCTATCGACGTTGTAAGCGAAGACGGCGCACGCTTTTCAAAGCTTGTGCCGCCCGCGCTAAGATATACGGATTACTGTATCATAAACGAATTGGAGGCTTCCCGCACCACGGGCGTGCCCTTGCGCGGCGGCGATAAGCTGCTGGAGGAAAACCTGCCAGCCGCCTGCCAAAAACTGATGGATATGGGCGTCGGCAAATGGGTGATCATCCACACGCCGGAGCTTTCCTGCGGCATGGAGCGGGGCGGCGGGTATTTGCGGGAGCGGTCGTGGGAAATCCCGGAGGGCTTTAAGAAATCGTCTGTCGGCGCGGGGGACGCTTTCGCGTCCGGTATTTTATACGGCGCATACCATGGCCGGGGCTTGGAAGCATCCCTGCATACGGCGGGGGCGGTCGCGGCATACAGCCTGTCCGGTGCGGGGGCTTGCGACGCAATCAGGCCGCTGCCGGAGCTATTAAAGGAAATGGAGGGCTATCAGTGAAACGCCCGGAGGTTAACAGCGCGGTGCGCTATGCGCTCAAGATGCTGGAGGATAACCATTTGCGCCTGCCCGCGTTCGCGTACTGGACGATGGCGGAGTGGAAAAAACACAAAAACGAGATTGGCAATCTGAAAGCCGCCGGATTGGGCTGGGACGTCACCGATTTCGGCACGGGAGATTTCGGGCGCGTGGGCTCGGTGCTGTTCACAGTCAGAAACGGCAGCCTTGACGACCCGGAAACCGGTACGCCTTACGCGGAAAAAATAATCTTCCAGCGGCACGAAACAGAGCAGGAAATCCCGTTTCATTTTCATAAAATGAAAACTGAGGACATCATCAACCGCGGCGGCGGCGTCCTGATGCTTGAACTTTACAACTCCACACCTGACGGCGGCCTGGACGAAGAAAGGGAAATCCGCGTCA
>Ga0099364_10005823_pt1 | contig 18145 bp, 13 predicted proteins | sample TergutTh196P3_FD_73070 | JGI IMG/M metagenome (GOLD analysis project Ga0099364, IMG submission 73070) | Microcerotermes parvus P3 segment gut microbial communities from Pointe-Noire, Republic of the Congo - Th196 P3 | ecosystem: Host-associated > Arthropoda: Insects > Digestive system > Gut ...
GTCGGGCTTGAACTTCGTTCTGTATAACAACTCATTGGAGGTGGTTGAAGAGAACACCGGCTATCTGCCCGTTGACGACCGAATAAACGCCATACAGACACTTGCCACCGATAGAATGATTATGAAACAGGCGGGGTTTATTGAGGTTTTTGTAAATAATGAAAGTAATTCGCCGGTTTATTATGATAATATGACGGTTAACCACAGAGGCGGCGCCAACAGCGATGTGCTTGAGGTTAACGCATATTACCCCCACGGAGCTTTAATTCCCGATCTTAGTCTGCAAAATTATGCGTTATTTTCTTCACCCTTAAATTTTTTCAAATTTTCGGCTAAAGAACTCCAAGCAGAGCTGGAACTCAACTGGCTGGATTTTCATGCACGCACTTACAGCCCTTTGAAAGGACGCTTTTTGCAGCCCGACCCCCACGCTGAAAACTATTTTTCGACCTCGCCGTATGCGTATGCCTTGAACAACCCATTGCGATATGTTGATCCGGACGGGCGAGATGTGTGGGAGATGGATTATTACGGTGAAGTTACATGGCGTAGCAGAAGCGAAGAACATACCATGTATGCGTTAAACGCAAAAGGCGCAAGAACAGGACAGTCAATAACATTAAATGACAGATCTATTTTTGAGGGTTTAGAGTTTTCCGGCAGGGAAAGTGGTTATGGAACTTCATATTTTGTTGGAAATAAAGGTTCTAAAAATGAAATGATGAAAGTTTTTAAATTTGCGGCAGATAATACAGGCGTTGAATGGCGGATAGATAAATTTAATAAAGATGGAGAAACCCAGTTTGCCCTTGGAACTGCACATAAGATTAATAAAGCAATTACATCGGAAGAAATGGGACATGCAACAAGTTCTGTTACAGCATTTATTCATTCGCACCCAACGGCAACTTCAAGCGGTGAATTAGGCAGTATGGGATGGAGTGAGATAGGAAGAGGATACATTAGTAATAGAGATAATGATATTAACCTAAAAACAAATAATGTGCACTACCAAAATGCTGTTTATCAGACTTATTTCCCAAAATCAGGTAATCTTTGGAATGTTGGAGCAGGTGCTAAACCAAATTTTATCCGAAAGGTAAATTCATATAGTGATTTTAGATTTTAAACTTTAAGTATGAAAAACATATTATTAACCTTGCTATTAGTTGTTTCTGTTTTCTCTTGTTTACAAAGAAAACAGGCAGTTATACCTAATAATCCATTGTATTCATACATAGACAGTATTGTAAATGAAACTTCACAATATAGACACCCTATTGAAAAAATAGAAAATTATTGTTTGAAATTTATAAAAACAAATTTGGATGATACACTTTTTATTTTTTCTTATTGTTCATCTAATTTTCCTAATGAGCAAATAGCAGTTGGATATAAGGGAATTATAAAAATAAATGACCTCAATATTTTTATTTTTGATGAACACGAATTGGGAATAAAATTCTATGGCGACAGTTTGCAAATAAAAGAACTGCCTGTTTTTAAAAGCTATGAATATGCTAATTGGTTAATATTGGGATATTTAGATAATAATAATTTTAGAGATGATATGGAACTATATGATATAGATGAAAAAGGGTGGTGGGAATATTTTGAATAGTAATACTCGTTAAATATGAAAAATATAGCTTTAACATTGTTTATCGTTTGTTGCTTCTCTTGCTTACAAAGAAAACAAGTCGTTATGTCCTACAATTCATTGTATTCATACATAGACAGTATTGTAAATGAAACTTCACCTGCAACTCCCGCCGTAAAATCAAAAAACTAGGGTTGAATATTTAGAAAATCAACTCATCACGGCACACAAAAAGGGTTAATTTTTCTGTTCATATGCCTTTATATTATATAGCGCATTAAAAAAAGAAATTTGATACATATAATAGTAAGGTATGGTTCTGTCGGGTTCGCTGTCATCGGTCGGCGGTAGTTCCTTTGCAGTTCTGCGGCGATTTTGATGTTCCCAAGTGGGAACATGCAAAAAAACGCTGTTGCAGGCAGACGGCAAATTTAAATTAGTAAATTTGCCCTGCAAAACAGTTCCAATATGACGGCAGACAGGCAACTGACAAAAGAAATAATCACGCTTTACGATGTGATTAATAAAATCATTGAAGATGCACGCAATACGGTTTATCGTACCGTAAACTTTACTATGGTCAAAACCTACTGGAATATTGGCAAGGCAATAGTAAACGAAGAACAAAACGGCAGTGAACGCGCCGAATATGGTGCGGAACTGATAAAGCGGCTGGCTAAAAAACTGACCAAAGCGCACGGCAAAGGTTTTACCGAAACCAACCTTAAATATATGCGTCAGTTTTACCGTTCTTTTGAAAAAAGTCACTCACTGCGTGACGAATTGAGTTGGACGCATTACCGCCTGCTTTTAAGGGTCGAAAGCGAACAGGCGAGGCAATTTTACATGCAGGAAACGGCAGATTGTAATTGGAGTACGAGAACGCTTGAACGTCAAATCGGCAACCTTTATTACCAAAGAATGCTGATGAGCAGAAACGACCAAACCGTTAAGGAAGAAGCCGCCGAAAAGCAAATAATCCAAGAGCCGAAAGACATTATCAAAGACCCTTATGTTTTGGAATTTTTAGGATTAAAAGACCATGCCGATTTTAGAGAAAGCCGACTTGAACAAGCCATTATAGACAAACTGCACTATTTTTTACTGGAGTTGGGCAAAGGTTTTGCCTTTGTGAGCAGGCAGTACCGCCTGACTACCGAAACAGGCAAACACTTTTACGCCGACTTGGTATTTTACAACTACATACTTAAATGTTTTTTAATCATTGACTTAAAGGCAACGCCTCTTACCCATCAGGACATCGGGCAAATGGATATGTACGTGCGTTACTTTGAGGATAAAGTAAGGCAGGATACGGATAACCCGACTATTGGATTAATCTTGTGCGCCGAAAAAGACAAAACCATAGCCAGATACAGTTTGTTGAACGACAGCAGCCAAATTTTTGCATCTAAATATATGCTCTACCTTCCTACCGAACAGGAACTTAAACAGGAAATTGAGCGGGAACGCCTGCAAATAGAACAGGAACAAAAACTTAATCCATAGAACAAAACCGCGCCGACAAACAACTAAATGCCTGCAAAGCAGGCAAAAAGGGGGGGCAAAAACAAAAAACAGCCGAAGGCTGACCGCTAAAAAACTAACCATTAACCCCACACCAAAGGCAGGCAGTAGCAAAACCACCGCTAAAAACAATACAACAAAAACCATGCCAAAACCGCACGAAAAACGACAAAAAAACACCACAAAAAGAAACAAAAACAGCCAACCACAAAAAACCGAAAAAAGCGACAAAAAGGACAAAAACCGCCCCAAAAGAAAACCGCCAAAACCAACCACCAAAAACAACAAAACCACAACTCCCCAAAAGCCCTCTCCAACCCGCTGAAAAGCCTATGGGGAAAGGGGGTGCGCCTTTTTCCCTGTTAATATTTCTTTTAGTTTTTCCCTTTTTTACCCCCTTATTTTGTGGTTGATTTTTTACATAAAAAACCGTTTTATGAAGAACTTGAAAATACATAATCCGCACTTCATCACCTACGCCGATGAGCAGTTTACGATTGACGTTTTGGGCGGGGTGGAGGTTCTGCAAATTGAAAGAATGATTTGCACCCTGCGGGTAACGTACAAAAATTACCCGCCGTTGCGCTATACGCTTGATTTTTACAGCGACAGCCAAAGCGATAAATTGATACGTACCCTTTGCGATAAATGGGGTATTCAGTTATTGGACGTTTCAAAATCGGTTCATGCCTGTATCTGCCAATTGGAGAGTTACAAATTAGAGCGGTTGCGCTACCCGCAGGGCGAGCGGGAAAAAGATTTTGAGCCAAGCGAAGAAGAAGAACAGGAAGCGAAGAAGTATTTGACCGATAAAAACTTAATTTCCAATCTGCAAAAAGATTTACAGCATATCGGGATTTTGGGCGAAGACGAAAACGCCCTTATTCTGTTCTTGGCTATGGCATCGCACAAAAGCGAAACGCCCTTTTCCGTTCTCTGCTTGGCAAAATCGGGGATAGGTAAAAGTTACCTTTTGCAAAAACTTTCCGAGTGTATGCCGAAAAACAGTTTTAGTTTTCATACCCAAATAAGCGAAAACGCCCTTTATTACTTTGACAGCAGGCAGATTGACGGCAAAACGCTTTTTATTGAAGACTTGGAATGGACAAATCAAATGTTAATGCCGTTGGCAACCCTTCAAACACAGGGCAAATTAATCAAAACAAGGGCAACCAAAAACAAAGACGGTATGTTACACTCTACCACCTTTGAAGTAACGGCAAAACTCTGTTTAATCGCCTGTGCCTATTCTGAAAAAAACTACGAGCAATTAAGTTTACCGTTCCTTTGCCTGCACTTAAATCATTCTCACTTGCAGGATATTAACGTAATGGAGTATCAAAAAAAGCGCAAAGCGGGACTGATAAACCAAACAGAAATAAACCAGATACAACGGCGTTTGCAGTGCGTCATTGCGTTGCTCAAAAATACAGGCATCATAAATCCTTTTGCGCCTCTTATAAACCTGCCCGATGACGTTCCCCACCCAAGAAAAACGCTTTTACTTTTGCTCAACTTCATTGATACGATTACCTTTTTCCGCCAATACCAAAGGGAAGAAGCAACAGACGAAAGCACAGGCGAGATACTGATAAAAACCCACCCCGAAGACATTGAACTTTCTTTTGCCTTATTAAAAAACTGTCTGTTCCGCAGGGCTGACGAGTTAAGCACATCGGCGCGGGGCTTTTATATTTGGCTGCAAAAATTTTTGAAAGAGGCAAAGACAAATCAATTTACCGCCCTTGACATAAGAAAGGCAAAACGGATACACCCCCGAACACTGAACCGATACTTGCAGGAACTTACCCTTTTTCACTATATCCAAGTTACAGGCGGGAACAAGTACCGCGAGGGCTACCGATACAAAATAACCAATATCAATGAAGATAATACGTTGAATAAGAGCATAGAAAACGCTTTACAAACCACTTTAAAAAACGTTTGGAACGCATATAATAACCACACGACCGACACAGAAACGGAAGAACAGCCGATACCGCAACCCCAAAGCCCAAAAAATGAACAGAAAAACATACAAGCCGAACAAAAAACAAAACGGACAAGAATAGAAGAGGGGGAAGAGCACACTTTTAAGCTGCTGCTTGAACTTGAAGCCGAGCAATCGCAACGAACATATTTACCCGAAGACTTTACTGCCATTACAGGAAGAAGTTACACATCGGAAGCCCGATATTTAAAAACCCTTTGGGAACAGGGCAGGTTAGAGCGCGAATGGAAAGACCGCAAATACTTTTACGCACTTGCAGCGACAGGCAGCGGGACAGTAAGCCAAACACCGCCGACTAACTATTAAAAGCCTGTAAAACAGAAAAAAACAGGTAAGACGACACAAAACAGTTAAAAATTAAGAATTACGAATTAAAAATTAATAAAAGCATGGACAAAACAGGATTTATAGGTTATTTAGAGGGAAAAGCCCTTGCACCGCTTACCATTGCCTGCTATATCAGAAGCGTGGAAGTATTTTTCAAACATGTAAAAAAAGAAGAAATCGAAGTAAGCAAGCCCGATGTATTAAAGTTTCTGGAGTATCTGAAAAACAGCCGAGCGCAACAAAACATCACCCGCCGAAACAATCTTATAGCCCTAAATCATTATTTTACATTCCTTTACCAAAGCGGACAAATACATACAAACCCCTGTATTTTCCTAAAAATACGTGGAGCAAACAAAAAGAAACTCTATAAAATCTATACTGCTGAAGAACTTGACCAACTTTTTGACGCATATTATCAACTTTTTGTACGTTGTTTTGACGATAGCCATATCCCCAAAAATACTCGGAAACAGTCGGCTTTAAGCAAGGAAAGAAATGCTTTGATATTGAGCATTTTAGTTAATCAGGGAGTTATAACGAGCGAAATTGAAAAAATAGAACTTGACGACATTGATTTAATGAAAGCGACCATAAAAATACGGGGCGGCAAAAACAGGCTGAAAGAAAGAGTTTTACCGCTCAAAGCCTCACAAATAGGCTTAATGATGAACTATTTACAAAACATACGCCCTAAACTGGAAGAATACCACACCGCAGAGAGCAACAAACTGTTTTTGGCATTACCCGCAAGCGGTAAAAAGAAAACAAGCAGCGATATGATGAGCGATGTTTGCCGTACAATCACGACCATAATAAAAACCATTGACAAACAGTTTTTTAATTTTGTACAGGTGCGGACTTCGGTAATTACCCAATGGATAAAAACGCAGGGCTTACGCAAGGCACAATACATGGCGGGACATGGCTCGGTTACTGCTACCGAATTGTATGTAGTCAACAATATAGAAGGATTAACGGACGACATCAACAAACTGCACCCTTTTTGAATATGAACGCAAATTACACGGCAATATCTGAAGAATACGTTAAATGGCTTGAAACGCTCGGCTTCTCCGGCAGCACCGTATATAACTGCAAGCTATACATAAAGGACTTTTTTGAATGGCTTGAAGAGAGGCAAATCAAAAACATTACCCAACTGACCGGCAGGAATATAATGGAATATCATAACCATCTGGAAACACGCCCTCACAAAATACACAAAGAGCGTTTATTGAGCATCGGGCTGCTGAATCAAAATTTTGTAGCCATTGACAAACTTTTGGAGTTCCTGCATCAGTACGGCATGACAGGCGCACCTGTTCCCGCCAGTCGCCGAATGAAAGTAGATAAACAGGAACGAATAAACAAAATAGAAGTATTTACACAACAGGAAATTAAAACGTTATACAACTGCATAACCGACACGTACCTTAATTTTCCTTTTGAAGAAAGGCAGGTAAAACAGTACGAATTAAAGTTGATTTTTGCCCTTTGCTACGGTTGCGGGTTAAGGCGTTCGGAAAGTTACAATATGTGCATACAGGACGTTGATTTTGACCGCAAAACTGTTTTTGTACGGCAGGGAAAAAACTATAAAGACCGAATTATACCGATGAGCGCAGGCGTTTACAGCGAATTGCAGGATTATATTTATAACTTTCGACACAGGCTTAAATTAAACCACAATCGCCTGTTTATATCCCAAAGGTGTATGTTGCATGAACGGCTTAAATACCTGCAAAACACCTGCAATGACGAAAACATAAGAGCCAAACGCCTTACATTGCACATACTCCGCCATTCCATTGCTACCCACTTGTTGCAAAACGGAATGAGCATTGAAAACATCGCCCTGTTTTTAGGGCATGGTTGCCTCGAATCTACACAAATTTATACGCACTTAATTTAGGTTATTCTTTTTAAAGAGGATAAAAAACCTCTTTTTTTGTGCGAACATGAACAAACTTTATTAATTTTACAGTATAATTTTTAAGGATATGAGATATTTATTATTCTTTTTAACGTTTTTATTACAGGCAAATGCAGCGGCAGGCTATAACGTTCACAGCCCGCAAAAGGTCAATCTGCAAAAATTACTGACCTCGAATTATAGCGCTGAAAACGTGCGTAGTACGAACCGTTACCGATACAGCGGGAAAGAGTTGCAGCAGGAGCTTGGTTTGCAGCTATACGACTTTGGGGCACGTATGTACAATTACTCTTTCGGGCGGTGGATAGCACCCGACCCGCTGGCTGAAAAATACTATAACACAAGCCATTACGTATTTGCTCTGAACAACCCATTGCGTTTTGTCGATCCGGACGGGCGAGATGTGTGGGAAATTAATGAAAATGGTAGAATAATGAACCATTATAGAGACAGAACTCAAGATGCGTTTTATATGGTTGATGCAAACAAAGAAAGAATTGATGGACAATCAATACATTTTGATAAGGGAACTATTTCAGGCTTTACAAAGAAAACCCCTTTTAATAGCGCTACAAGTTATTCAGTAACAAACGAAAGAGATGGAGCCGACCTGTTTAAGTTCTTTGCAGACTATACAAAGAATACAGAATTTGGTTTAATAAATACTGCTGAACATGGCTCTACTGTTATGACAAACCATTTGGAAAGAAAGGTTTATATGGATCCATTTACTGACAAGATGAACGCTGCCGGACAAACCATTACTTCCGTTGTGCATAATCACCCAAGGAACGGAGACCCTTCAAGTGACGACAGGAGTGCAGCAGGAAATTTAACAACAACTCTTAACTATTCTGTTCAGGAATATGTGTATAGATATAAGAGTTTAGTTCCATTTAATGCGAATACAACAGGTAATCCGGTGCCTTGGAGTAGCGTTTTTACTAATACACAATATAAATGAGAACAAGCAGTATAATACTCGGCATTGCATTTGTGATTTGCAGTTTTACTTTGCCCCAAGCACGGAGCAATATCGTTTTATCCGATTTTACCAAGGAGTTGATATATCTGTTCATAAATGAGCCTGACGAATATGATTATTATTCTAAAAAAGCTAAGGACAGAAAATATGAAATAATAATTTTAACTTATACAGATACATCTAACTATTATCTTGATATTTACTTTAACGATGTTAAGTCCCATAAATGCTGGTTAGATAATTTTGTTGGAAAAACTTCGCACTTAGGGCAGCGTGTTATGGTATATGGCGATAAGGAATCTTTTTTTTATATTGTAGAAAAAGAACCTAAGCCTCAAAAACCATGCAGAAAAGTTAAATATATAAGATATAGCCCAGATACTTGGAGAGTTGCACTTAACAAAGACCTGTCGTTTTGCAAAGATAAAACCTACAAAGTAGCAAGAGAGGACGATATTTCTATAATTGAGAATTTGGCAGAGAAATATTTTAAAATACCAGACGATACAAATGAAAACTATTAGTATAATATTCAGCACTGCATTTATAACTTGCAGTCTTATTTCCTGTCAAACAAAGAGTAATGTTGCTTTATCAGGTTTTACCAAAGAGTTAATTTTATTATACATGAACGACTATAATAGATTTTTTGAAGCCAACAAAAAAGAGGAAATAATTGTTTATACTCTTACAGACACATTAAATTATTATCTTCGTATTCACTCCCACAGTGGCAAGTTATACAAATATTGCGAGGATAATCTTGTGGGAAAAACTTCGTATTTAGGATATAGCGTTAAAGTCTATGGGGATATCGAATCAGTTTTTTATTCCGTAGAAGAAAAAATTAGTCGTCAAAAACCATGCAAGATGCCCAATTGGGAATATGACCCGCCAACTTGGGTAATAGCTCTAAACAAAGACCTATCGTTTTGTAAGGATAGAACATACAAAGTAAGAGATGATGCCGATATTTCTTCAATACAGAATCTGGCAGCGAAGTATTTTAAAATACCAGACGACCTGCAAATAACGCCGTAAAAACAACCCATTACGGCATACAAAAGAGAATTAATTTTTCTGTTCCTATACCTTTATTTATATAGCGCATTAAAAAAAGAAAATTGATACATATAATAATAAGGTATGGTTCTGTCGGGTTCGCCGTCATCGGTCGGCGGTAGTTCCTTTGCAGTTCTGCGGCGATTTTGATGTTACCATTCGGGAACATTGTCGTTTTTGTCCGTTTTTACCTCATTTTTGCCTCTAAAATACCGTTTTTAAAAAAAGTTATTAACAATTGCCTTTTTTGCCGCTCCGCCCCGCCCCTCCTTGCTTTCCGCCGTTTTGCCTCTTGTTTTCGCTTGCTTTTCCACCCCCTTTCCCCATAGGCTTTTCAGCGGGTTGGAGAGGGCTTTAAACCACCGAAAAAACCAACCAAAACCAAACGAAAAAACGAAACAAAAACCAACCAGAAAAACCGAAAAAGCAAACCGAAAAAAGCGACAAAAAGGACAAAATAAACCACCGAAAAAGAGGCAAAAAACTGACCAAAACAGGACAAAAACGACAATGTTTCCAAGTGGTAACATGCAAAAAAACGCTGTTGCAGGCAGACGGCAAATTTAAATTAGTAAATTTGCCCTGCAAAACAGTTCCAATATGACGGCAGACAGGCAACTGACAAAAGAAATAATCACGCTTTACGATGTGATTAATAAAATCATTGAAGATGCACGCAATACGGTTTATCGTACCGTAAACTTTACTATGGTCAAAACCTACTGGAATATTGGCAAGGCAATAGTAAACGAAGAACAAAACGGCAGTGAACGCGCCGAATATGGTGCGGAACTGATAAAGCGGCTGGCTAAAAAACTGACCAAAGCGCACGGCAAAGGTTTTACCGAAACCAACCTTAAATATATGCGTCAGTTTTACCGTTCTTTTGAAAAAAGTCACTCACTGCGTGACGAATTGAGTTGGACGCATTACCGCCTGCTTTTAAGGGTCGAAAGCGAACAGGCGAGGCAATTTTACATGCAGGAAACGGCAGATTGTAATTGGAGTACGAGAACGCTTGAACGTCAAATCGGCAACCTTTATTACCAAAGAATGCTGATGAGCAGAAACGACCAAACCGTTAAGGAAGAAGCCGCCGAAAAGCAAATAATCCAAGAGCCGAAAGACATTATCAAAGACCCTTATGTTTTGGAATTTTTAGGATTAAAAGACCATGCCGATTTTAGAGAAAGCCGACTTGAACAAGCCATTATAGACAAACTGCACTATTTTTTACTGGAGTTGGGCAAAGGTTTTGCCTTTGTGAGCAGGCAGTACCGCCTGACTACCGAAACAGGCAAACACTTTTACGCCGACTTGGTATTTTACAACTACATACTTAAATGTTTTTTAATCATTGACTTAAAGGCAACGCCTCTTACCCATCAGGACATCGGGCAAATGGATATGTACGTGCGTTACTTTGAGGATAAAGTAAGGCAGGATACGGATAACCCGACTATTGGATTAATCTTGTGCGCCGAAAAAGACAAAACCATAGCCAGATACAGTTTGTTGAACGACAGCAGCCAAATTTTTGCATCTAAATATATGCTCTACCTTCCTACCGAACAGGAACTTAAACAGGAAATTGAGCGGGAACGCCTGCAAATAGAACAGGAACAAAAACTTAATCCATAGAACAAAACCGCGCCGACAAACAACTAAATGCCTGCAAAGCAGGCAAAAAGGGGGGGCAAAAACAAAAAACAGCCGAAGGCTGACCGCTAAAAAACTAACCATTAACCCCACACCAAAGGCAGGCAGTAGCAAAACCACCGCTAAAAACAATACAACAAAAACCATGCCAAAACCGCACGAAAAACGACAAAAAAACACCACAAAAAGAAACAAAAACAGCCAACCACAAAAAACCGAAAAAAGCGACAAAAAGGACAAAAACCGCCCCAAAAGAAAACCGCCAAAACCAACCACCAAAAACAACAAAACCACAACTCCCCAAAAGCCCTCTCCAACCCGCTGAAAAGCCTATGGGGAAAGGGGGTGCGCCTTTTTCCCTGTTAATATTTCTTTTAGTTTTTCCCTTTTTTACCCCCTTATTTTGTGGTTGATTTTTTACATAAAAAACCGTTTTATGAAGAACTTGAAAATACATAATCCGCACTTCATCACCTACGCCGATGAGCAGTTTACGATTGACGTTTTGGGCGGGGTGGAGGTTCTGCAAATTGAAAGAATGATTTGCACCCTGCGGGTAACGTACAAAAATTACCCGCCGTTGCGCTATACGCTTGATTTTTACAGCGACAGCCAAAGCGATAAATTGATACGTACCCTTTGCGATAAATGGGGTATTCAGTTATTGGACGTTTCAAAATCGGTTCATGCCTGTATCTGCCAATTGGAGAGTTACAAATTAGAGCGGTTGCGCTACCCGCAGGGCGAGCGGGAAAAAGATTTTGAGCCAAGCGAAGAAGAAGAACAGGAAGCGAAGAAGTATTTGACCGATAAAAACTTAATTTCCAATCTGCAAAAAGATTTACAGCATATCGGGATTTTGGGCGAAGACGAAAACGCCCTTATTCTGTTCTTGGCTATGGCATCGCACAAAAGCGAAACGCCCTTTTCCGTTCTCTGCTTGGCAAAATCGGGGATAGGTAAAAGTTACCTTTTGCAAAAACTTTCCGAGTGTATGCCGAAAAACAGTTTTAGTTTTCATACCCAAATAAGCGAAAACGCCCTTTATTACTTTGACAGCAGGCAGATTGACGGCAAAACGCTTTTTATTGAAGACTTGGAATGGACAAATCAAATGTTAATGCCGTTGGCAACCCTTCAAACACAGGGCAAATTAATCAAAACAAGGGCAACCAAAAACAAAGACGGTATGTTACACTCTACCACCTTTGAAGTAACGGCAAAACTCTGTTTAATCGCCTGTGCCTATTCTGAAAAAAACTACGAGCAATTAAGTTTACCGTTCCTTTGCCTGCACTTAAATCATTCTCACTTGCAGGATATTAACGTAATGGAGTATCAAAAAAAGCGCAAAGCGGGACTGATAAACCAAACAGAAATAAACCAGATACAACGGCGTTTGCAGTGCGTCATTGCGTTGCTCAAAAATACAGGCATCATAAATCCTTTTGCGCCTCTTATAAACCTGCCCGATGACGTTCCCCACCCAAGAAAAACGCTTTTACTTTTGCTCAACTTCATTGATACGATTACCTTTTTCCGCCAATACCAAAGGGAAGAAGCAACAGACGAAAGCACAGGCGAGATACTGATAAAAACCCACCCCGAAGACATTGAACTTTCTTTTGCCTTATTAAAAAACTGTCTGTTCCGCAGGGCTGACGAGTTAAGCACATCGGCGCGGGGCTTTTATATTTGGCTGCAAAAATTTTTGAAAGAGGCAAAGACAAATCAATTTACCGCCCTTGACATAAGAAAGGCAAAACGGATACACCCCCGAACACTGAACCGATACTTGCAGGAACTTACCCTTTTTCACTATATCCAAGTTACAGGCGGGAACAAGTACCGCGAGGGCTACCGATACAAAATAACCAATATCAATGAAGATAATACGTTGAATAAGAGCATAGAAAACGCTTTACAAACCACTTTAAAAAACGTTTGGAACGCATATAATAACCACACGACCGACACAGAAACGGAAGAACAGCCGATACCGCAACCCCAAAGCCCAAAAAATGAACAGAAAAACATACAAGCCGAACAAAAAACAAAACGGACAAGAATAGAAGAGGGGGAAGAGCACACTTTTAAGCTGCTGCTTGAACTTGAAGCCGAGCAATCGCAACGAACATATTTACCCGAAGACTTTACTGCCATTACAGGAAGAAGTTACACATCGGAAGCCCGATATTTAAAAACCCTTTGGGAACAGGGCAGGTTAGAGCGCGAATGGAAAGACCGCAAATACTTTTACGCACTTGCAGCGACAGGCAGCGGGACAGTAAGCCAAACACCGCCGACTAACTATTAAAAGCCTGTAAAACAGAAAAAAACAGGTAAGACGACACAAAACAGTTAAAAATTAAGAATTACGAATTAAAAATTAATAAAAGCATGGACAAAACAGGATTTATAGGTTATTTAGAGGGAAAAGCCCTTGCACCGCTTACCATTGCCTGCTATATCAGAAGCGTGGAAGTATTTTTCAAACATGTAAAAAAAGAAGAAATCGAAGTAAGCAAGCCCGATGTATTAAAGTTTCTGGAGTATCTGAAAAACAGCCGAGCGCAACAAAACATCACCCGCCGAAACAATCTTATAGCCCTAAATCATTATTTTACATTCCTTTACCAAAGCGGACAAATACATACAAACCCCTGTATTTTCCTAAAAATACGTGGAGCAAACAAAAAGAAACTCTATAAAATCTATACTGCTGAAGAACTTGACCAACTTTTTGACGCATATTATCAACTTTTTGTACGTTGTTTTGACGATAGCCATATCCCCAAAAATACTCGGAAACAGTCGGCTTTAAGCAAGGAAAGAAATGCTTTGATATTGAGCATTTTAGTTAATCAGGGAGTTATAACGAGCGAAATTGAAAAAATAGAACTTGACGACATTGATTTAATGAAAGCGACCATAAAAATACGGGGCGGCAAAAACAGGCTGAAAGAAAGAGTTTTACCGCTCAAAGCCTCACAAATAGGCTTAATGATGAACTATTTACAAAACATACGCCCTAAACTGGAAGAATACCACACCGCAGAGAGCAACAAACTGTTTTTGGCATTACCCGCAAGCGGTAAAAAGAAAACAAGCAGCGATATGATGAGCGATGTTTGCCGTACAATCACGACCATAATAAAAACCATTGACAAACAGTTTTTTAATTTTGTACAGGTGCGGACTTCGGTAATTACCCAATGGATAAAAACGCAGGGCTTACGCAAGGCACAATACATGGCGGGACATGGCTCGGTTACTGCTACCGAATTGTATGTAGTCAACAATATAGAAGGATTAACGGACGACATCAACAAACTGCACCCTTTTTGAATATGAACGCAAATTACACGGCAATATCTGAAGAATACGTTAAATGGCTTGAAACGCTCGGCTTCTCCGGCAGCACCGTATATAACTGCAAGCTATACATAAAGGACTTTTTTGAATGGCTTGAAGAGAGGCAAATCAAAAACATTACCCAACTGACCGGCAGGAATATAATGGAATATCATAACCATCTGGAAACACGCCCTCACAAAATACACAAAGAGCGTTTATTGAGCATCGGGCTGCTGAATCAAAATTTTGTAGCCATTGACAAACTTTTGGAGTTCCTGCATCAGTACGGCATGACAGGCGCACCTGTTCCCGCCAGTCGCCGAATGAAAGTAGATAAACAGGAACGAATAAACAAAATAGAAGTATTTACACAACAGGAAATTAAAACGTTATACAACTGCATAACCGACACGTACCTTAATTTTCCTTTTGAAGAAAGGCAGGTAAAACAGTACGAATTAAAGTTGATTTTTGCCCTTTGCTACGGTTGCGGGTTAAGGCGTTCGGAAAGTTACAATATGTGCATACAGGACGTTGATTTTGACCGCAAAACTGTTTTTGTACGGCAGGGAAAAAACTATAAAGACCGAATTATACCGATGAGCGCAGGCGTTTACAGCGAATTGCAGGATTATATTTATAACTTTCGACACAGGCTTAAATTAAACCACAATCGCCTGTTTATATCCCAAAGGTGTATGTTGCATGAACGGCTTAAATACCTGCAAAACACCTGCAATGACGAAAACATAAGAGCCAAACGCCTTACATTGCACATACTCCGCCATTCCATTGCTACCCACTTGTTGCAAAACGGAATGAGCATTGAAAACATCGCCCTGTTTTTAGGGCATGGTTGCCTCGAATCTACACAAATTTATACGCACTTAATTTAGGTTATTCTTTTTAAAGAGGATAAAAAACCTCTTTTTTTGTGCGAACATGAACAAACTTTATTAATTTTACAGTATAATTTTTAAGGATATGAGATATTTATTATTCTTTTTAACGTTTTTATTACAGGCAAATGCAGCGGCAGGCTATAACGTTCACAGCCCGCAAAAGGTCAATCTGCAAAAATTACTGACCTCGAATTATAGCGCTGAAAACGTGCGTAGTACGAACCGTTTCAAATTTTCGGCTAAAGAACTCCAAACCGAACTGGAACTCAACTGGCTGGATTTTCATGCACGCACTTACAGCCCTTTGAAAGGACGCTTTTTGCAGCCCGACCCGCTTGCTGATTTGCGCCCTTGGGAATCGCCGTACAGCTATACAGGCGGGAACCCTCTCAACAGGGTTGATCCGACAGGATTATATTGGGACGACACTCATTTGGACGATGAAGGTAAAGAAGCTTGGCAAAAAATAGTACAATATGCGCTTGAAAATAAGGATTCATTTTTTTACAAAATGTATAACCAGCTTGACAAATCTGAAACAAAGTATCTTATTAAAATTGACGATAGTATAGATACCCCCGGTCAGTTCAAAGATGGCGTGTTAACTTTTCAAGACAGCAAATTTACAATGCAAGATGCCAATACATACATTGAAGAGATATTCCATGCCTACCAAGCCGACAATAAAAGTTTATACAGCGGCGCTGAGTTTAATTACGAATTTGAAGCTAAAGTAGCTAAACAGTTAATGTTATATCAAATGGGAGAGCAACCTGGTAGATTCCCTAATACACAGGAATTTATGACAAATTTTATGGAATGGAGGTATGGACATCGTGGAATCCCAACACAAAGCCAAATCAATTCAGACATCTTCAGACAAGGTTATCAGATAGGCGCAGATATTTTTATGAATTATAATATAGCTACTAAATATGGAAACATACACTATCAAAGGGCAACAATGCAAAGTCCACAATCGTTATTACGTTTGTATGGCAGGTAACAGGTACATCTACCTGTGCGTAGCTATGCTGTTTTTTACTGTTCATTCTTTTGGGCAGGGAAATTATCTTGGGTATCAACTCAAATGTGCCAATATTGTTGGTGACCAGATAATAAATTGTTTAAAAGAGGTAATAGGCGAGGAAAGGTACGCGGAATTGTTAAAGATTGAACTAAAAAAATGGGGAGATTTAAAAATTGGTATTGATTCATTGGGACAAGTAGTTACCTATTCCATTTATGACCCACATTCACTTTTAACAGATAAAGAAAATCAAGAATTAGGCAAAAAATTAGCAGCTAAATATATTGATTTTTGTACAGGTGATTGGTGGGCAATATATTATCATATAGACGGAGATGACTCTCCGCTAAAAGAAAGAACAAAAGAGGAAGTATTTAAACTGCTTTTTTATTATGGCACATTAGAATTTTCCACTCCTTTTCCTTACATTCCACTCGATGAACGGTAAAAAGCATAATAGAGCTATTAATTATGGAAACATACACTATCAAAGGGCAACAAGGCAAAGTCCACAATCGTTATTACGTTTGTATGGCAGGTAACAAGTACATCTACCTATGCGTAGCTATGCTATTTTTTACTGTTCACTCTTTCGGACAGGGAAATTATCTTGGGTATCAACTCAAATGTGCCAATATTGTTGGTGACCAGATAATAAATTGTTTAAAAGAGGTAATAGGCGAACAAAGATATGCGGAATTATTAAAGGTTGAACAAAAAAAATGGGGATATTTAAAAATTGAAATTGATTCATTGGGAAGGGTAGCAACTTACACTATTTATGATGAACATTCACTTTTAACAGAGAAAGAAAAACAAGAATTAAGCAAAAAAATAACGGCTACATGTTTTGATTTTTGTACAGGTGATTGGTATTTTAGAGAAATAACAAAAGAGCAATTATTTAAACCGCCGTATAATAATTACGGAACAAAACAATTTTCCACTTTTTTTCCTTACATTCCACTCGATGAACGGTAAAAAGCATAATAGAGCTATTAATTATGGAAACATACACTATCAAAGAGCAACAAGGCAAAGTCCACTGAAATAACGCCGCAAAATCAAAAAAAGATTGAATGAAAGACTACAACGAAAACTATCAGTACGATACCGTACCCTCGACAAATATGGAAACAGGCGGCATTACCCGCACTCATATAAACGGCATTGAATATGAGGACGGTGTGTTGAAATATGTTTCGACTTCCTACGGACGCCTGCGCCGTAACGGCTTGAACGAATGGGTATACGACTATTTTATGAACGACCACCTTGGCAGCGTTAGGGCTGTTGTCAGCACCGACACCGACAACGCCGTTACCTACAGGGCTTCGATGGAAGAGAGCCGCTCGGCAGAAGAGAACACCTACTTTGCCAATGTAGACGCCACCCGCGCCGACCGACCGTTTAACTATCCCGATGTTAATCCGGCAAACGCCAAAGTATCGAAAGTGTCGGGCAAAAGCCGCGGGTTGAGCATCATGCTCAGGGTTATGGCAGGCGACACGATAGACATATCGGCACAGGCGTTTTACAACATAGACAATGCAATGCCCTCGCGGGGGATAGATGTAGTGCCGATTATAGGAAGCATGATTTCGAGCATCGCCAGTCCCGCAGGCACGATGGTTGGCGAAGCCTCGCGGGTGTCATCTGCCTCCGGAGCAACGGCAGGCAGCTCACTGGGGCTTTCAACGTTTCCGCAGCAGGATGCTGATATTAAGACAGTTCAGCCCAAGTCGGGCT
>Ga0099364_10005824_pt1 | contig 18143 bp, 13 predicted proteins | sample TergutTh196P3_FD_73070 | JGI IMG/M metagenome (GOLD analysis project Ga0099364, IMG submission 73070) | Microcerotermes parvus P3 segment gut microbial communities from Pointe-Noire, Republic of the Congo - Th196 P3 | ecosystem: Host-associated > Arthropoda: Insects > Digestive system > Gut ...
TGGGGGGGGGAGGGGGGGGGGAAAATTTAATACTCTCCACTATCCCGTTGCCAGACACATTAAAATTTGCCATGTTTTCTATCAACGGCAAGGATGCCATTGCTACATCATCCATAAGATGCAGTTTCCGTAGCCTCTGACCTGCTTTTACAAAATGCCAAAATTCATCAGCACTCTCTGGAAAAGGTATTCTCGGGAAATCGATTTTCAAAAACTCTTTGTATTTTTCACGATAATTAGGTGAATGCAGGCGACCATAGATATAATCAAAGATATTTAATGGTGTGAAATCATGGCTCTCTTCTGTGATAGAGATAGAGAAAAACCTAGCGTGGTCTATGTCTGGTAGTCCTATTCGTTTTGCTATTTCTTTTACTATGTCGATGTTTAGGTTTGGGTGGGAATAACCGTTGTTTGACTCTGGTTTTAGGTAGAGAGGTGCGACATAATCACCACCCTGCATACCAGAGCATGACCAACTTCTATAATCTGTGATTTTGTTGGTAATAAATATAGGTGGAGCTTGGTTTACAAACCCTCTTTTAAAAACAAAACCTACATTTGGACCATTCATAAAATGTCGCATAATGTTTTTTCTATCCCTGTCAACTATCTGTGGATTATAATAAATTTTTCTTGAGTCAAAAGGACAATAATTAATATCAAAAATAAAATCCTCATGATTGTGATTTCTTATTAAATGCCTCGCTTCACTCAATTTCCATTCTTTAGTATCACCTCTTGCATATTTTAACCTTGATTTATTAGGAAATAACCATTCTCTTATTTCGGTATCCCCTAAGTTTGGGTTACAAAATTTTTTTATCTTATTGATGAGAGTAGTTTTATCAATATCAATGACCAAATTGTCGCGTGCTGTAACAATCCCTGTAACATTATCTTTCATAAGCTCGTTAATTTGAAACCCTTTTTCGTATTCAGCTTTAAAATCTATTGATTTTGGAACAAAGAAATAAAAAGGTAGTTTAGGTTTTACTTTTTTAAATTTTACTGTAGATAGTTTATTTTTTAAGAGAAAAGCTAATTTGTCCTTTCTTTTTCCATATAAGTTGTAGTGATAGATTTCTGTAGGTAGCGTCAACTTTTTAGTTGACGAATTATCTCGAACTGGAAAGTTCGAGCTACTATTTTTCACAAAGATATTTATTGAGACACCTTGCTTTATATCAAAAACATTTTCATCCTTTGAGCCATCTGGAGCTGTTTCTTTTTTCAAGGTATTGCCATGAAGGTCAATGATATAGATTTTATCAAAACTCTGCATCAAATTCCAACGCATACCTCTAAAGGTCGGATTGTCAAGAAAACCATGATTAGTGATAAAAGCTATTACACCGACCTTGTTTTTTTCAATAAAATGCTGTGCAAAGCGTATAAATTTCACATAGTCATCATTTAGTGCTTTAGAATTTCTCTCTTTTAATTTTTCACCTGTTGCTTCTTTTTTATAATCACTCAACAGTCCATCCATCCATTCGCTTATATTTTGGCTTTCAGCACTATAAGGTGGATTTCCCAGCACCACCATCACAGGAGTATCAAGTTTTATCTTTCCAGCTCCATCTGCTTCTTGTGAGTAAAGTCTGCTTTGACCTCTTGCACCTTCTTTAAACTCTTCAAGAGAATTTGTGAGAAATATGTTCAGTCTTTTCTCGTTTTCATTTCTAAATCCTGTTTTTTCGAGTGTCCAGTTAAGATTGAGGTGTGCCATTGTGTAAGGTGCCATAAGTATTTCAAAGCCATTTAATCTGGGTAAAAGGTGTTCAGAAACATAATTTTGCCAGATACCTTGCTGACCTGCAAATTTTGAGTGTATTTGTTTTATAGTTTCTACGAGGAAAGTGCCTGTGCCAGTAGCGGGGTCGAGTATCTGGACTTTGTGTAGCGACTGTAACTCCGACTTTCCAGTCGGAGATTGAGTATTATTTTCTACCGACTGGAAAGTCGGAGTTACTTCCGTATTATCAGCTAATCCTTTCGTCAATCCAAAATCACTAACCAGTATGTCATCGACTGCTCTGACAATAAAATTCACAATTTCATAAGGTGTATAATATACACCACGACTTCTTCTGATATTAGGGTCATATTCTGAGAGAAAATACTCATAAAAATGGATGATAGGGTCTACTTCACCAAGCTCGCCCATGACAGCATTCATGTCAGTAACTCTAAAAGCTTCTGCTAAATCGTCAACTATCCATCTAAAACGAGTATCTAAATTGTAAACTGCAATAGCTTGAAAGAGCTTACTTAGGAAAGGATTTGAGCTTGGTATCAGCTCAGCTGCTATCCTTCTATCAAATTGTAGCGTCAACTTTCTAGTTGACGAATCATCTCGAACTGGAAAGTTCGAGCTACTTTGTAGTCTAGCAGCAAACATTCCATAAGTGATAGTTTGAGCATAAGTATCTGCAAAATCATGGTTTGAAATATTTTTTATAAGATGCTGTTGAAACTCTGCCTTTTCAATATGAAATGATATGTTTTCAGATTGAATATCCTCGCTACTATCAAGTATCTTTTCTATAACACCTGCCATGAGTTTTGCCTTTGCTGCCATGATTTGAGCGAGTTTGTGCGATTTTGTAATAGTTTGAGCTTCAGAGTTAGCAAAAGCAGTGATAAAATTGATAAATCTTGAGTATAATTGATTTCCCCCCGCAAGCACAGAGGCAAGCTCCGGCACTACATCAATGCGGCAAATAGTTCCATTTCGTAGCTCTGCAATCCTGATAGTTTCCACTTCTTCTTGCTTCTGGTAAAACTTAAAAACAAGATAATCTGTAATGATGACGGTATCAAGAGCATTTATATATCTATTAAACTGCTGCTTATTTGCTCTGCTATTTAAGTCAGCCTCAATATCTTTTGTCTCAATATAACAGACTGGTATATTGCTTTTTGTTATTATTAAATCAGGTGCACCGCATTCAATTCTGCGTGGCTCATTGATTATCTGTAATAGAGAACTCCTTTGTCCATCAACCATCAGGATATTTTCAATCAAAATCGCTAAAGCAGGTCTGTAGCTATGCTCAGTAGCATTTCCTGTATGATAGAGCTGATTTATTGTGTTTATGTAATCTTCAAAAAATTTCATTTCTACTCTCGTGTGTATTTTTATATTGAAATTAACCCCACCCATGAAGTATGAGTGGGATCAATATTTATCTGTATCGTCAATCGTCAAGATTGGCAGCATGATTATACTCCACATTAAGCGAGGTGATTGATATCTTAACTCCGAATTCCGAATTCCGAACTCTGAATTAAAAGAAACTACATCTTTGCAGTATCTATCCTTGTGATAGCTCTTTTCAAGGCGACTTCAGCTCTACGGAAATCTATTTTCACATTTCCAGTATCAGCTATCCTTTTTTCTGCTCTTTCTTTTGCTGCACAGGCTCTCGTTAAATCTATGTCATTTTTACACTCACAGTTTTCGCTCAAAACCACTATTTTGTTATTTTCTACCGTTACAAAGCCATCATGTAGTGCAAAATACTCATTTTCTTCACCTTTGTATACTTTCAATATACCAGGTCTCAGCCTTGTAATAAAGGCTGTATGACTATCCAATACTTCAAAATCACCCTCTATACCAGGCAATATTACTCTATCTACAAAATCATCAAGCTTTGTATCTTTGGGCATGATAAGCTGTATATGTATCTCATTCATTATTTTGTCCTCATTAAGAGTTACAAGTTACAAGTTACAAGTATTGATTTTCTATATACTCATAATTCTTAATTCTTAATTCTCAATTCTTAATTCCCTACTTATCCTTCCTGCATCAATTTCTTTGCTCTTTCTTCTGCTTCTTCGAGCTTACCTACATACATAAAGGATTGCTCTGGCCAAGTATCGCAGTCACCGCTGATGATAGCTTTGAAACCAGCGATGGTATCTTTTAGATGGACATATTTACCAGGTGTATTTGTAAACTCTTCTGCGACAAAGAAAGGCTGTGAGAAAAATCTTTCCAGCTTTCTTGCTCTGTTAACGACCAGCTTATCCTCTTCGGAAAGTTCATCCATACCGAGTATAGCAATAATGTCTTGTAAGTCTTTGTATTTTTGGATGATTCTCTGTGTCTCACGAGCTACAAAATAATGCTCCTCACCTACAACTTTTGGGTCGAGGATACGGCTTGTGGAAGCAAGGGGGTCTACTGCTGGATAAATACCAAGCTCGACAATCCTTCTTGAAAGCTGTGTAGAAGCATCGAGATGGGAAAATGTCGTTGCGGGAGCAGGGTCTGTAAAGTCGTCAGCGGGAACATAAATAGCTTGAACAGAAGTAATAGAGCCATTTTTAGTAGAAGTAATTCTTTCCTGCATTTCACCCATTTCAGTCGCAAGAGTAGGTTGATAGCCCACCGCAGAGGGCATTCTACCAAGCAAGGCTGAAACTTCAGAACCTGCCTGAGTGAAACGGAATATATTGTCGATAAAGAGTAATACATCCTTTTTGGCAACATCACGGAAATACTCAGCTATTGTCAATCCTGTCAGACCCACCCTCATACGAGCACCGGGTGGCTCGTTCATTTGACCAAAAATCATAGCAGTGTTTTTGATGACGCCTGATTGTTTCATTTCGAGCCAAAGGTCATTTCCCTCTCTTGTCCTCTCTCCAACTCCGCAGAAAACAGAATATCCACCATGCTCTGTAGCTATATTTCTGATAAGTTCCTGTATCAAGACAGTTTTACCCACACCAGCTCCACCAAAGAGACCTGTTTTTCCACCTTTTAGGTAAGGCTCTACGAGGTCTATCACTTTGATACCTGTTTCAAGTATCTCTTCTTGTGTATCAAGGTCTTCAAAGGCTGGTGATTGCCTATGGATGGGATAACGCTCCTCATGGACTACCTCACCACCCTCATCGATTGGCTCACCAACCACATTTAATATTCTGCCCAGCACATTCATACCGACTGGCACAGAGATTGGAGAGCCAGTATCCAAAACTTCTTCTCCACGCACAAGACCATCGGTAGAGTCCATAGATACTGCACGAACAGCATTGTCTCCGAGGTGCATCTGGACTTCAAGTATCAAGTCCTCCATTCCCTCTCTTTTTATATTTAAAGCGTTATGTATTTCAGGTAGATGCCCCTCTGGAAACTCAGCATCTATTACCGGTCCAATCACTTGGATTACTTTTCCTTTTATCATAAAATCCTCTTTTATTATATTTACTTAAAAAATCAACTTGTAGCACCAAGCTCCGATTGGCATTGTAAAACTAAGTCATTGATTTTCATTTTTCATTTTTTTTGATGATTCTTTTTTACCTTTACCAAGTAACACCATTTGAGGGGACAGATTTCCCTTCGCTGTAGACTGCAATTATAATATAAGTGCCTCTATTTTGTGTTGTCAGAGTGTTTGATGTCGTGGTTTGGTATCGTCTACCATCAAAATGAATCTCATACTCTATAAAGGAAGCATTTGTAGGTCTTGGAGACTCCCATGTTATTGTCCTATGTGTTGTTTCAGTAGCTCTTTGCAGCTTTAAATTTCTCGGTGGATTTAGCATAAATCCACTTGGATTAGAAAATTTATTTGCAGCACACCCTACAATGAAAAGGATTATCATGGAAATCAAAATGATGAAAGCTTTGTTTCTATTCATTTCTACTCCTTAGTTATTTATCGCCTCTGCTCCCGAAGCCACCTCAATGATTTGAGTGGTTATTTGAGCTTGTCGTTCTCTATTGTAAAGTAAAGATAAATCGTCTATCAAGTCCTCTGCATTTCCTGTAGCACTATCCATAGCGGTCATTCTTGCACCTTGCTCTGCTGCACTTGATTCCAGTAGTATTCGCCAAAGCTGCACATTTACATATCTTTTGCCAAGCTCCTCGATGATAGTCATTTCGTCAGGCTCATATACATAGTCAAGCATCGATACTTCAGCACCTTCATAGGGAACTATAGGAATAATCTGCTTTTTAACGAGGTTTTGCTGTATCGCAGATTTAAACTCGTTGAAAATCACAGAAACCTTTGAATACACACCCGAATTGTATAAATCAATGATATCTTTTCTTATCTCATGTAATTCAAGGAGTGAATTTATATCAGATAAGCCTGAATAGCTTGATACAATTGTATGTTTTGTATGTTTCCTAAAGAAATCAAATCCTTTTCTACCGAGTAAAATCAGTTCCGTATTAGGTTGGGTTAAAAGGTATTTCTGAGAAAATCTGATGATGTTGCTATTAAAAGAGCCACAAAGTCCCTTGTCAGCGGTTACGATAATCAAAAGCTCTTTTCCTTTTGGATTTATCGGTATCAGCAGAGGATGAGGTGTATAATTGTTTTTTTTCTGTAGTATTCTCAGCATTTGGTCTACATGATTTGCATAAGGTCTTGCTTTGAGCACAGCTTCTTGATTTTTACGCAGCTTTGATGCAGCTACCATTTTCATGGCATTAGTTATCTGCTTTATGCTCTTTACACTTGAAATGCGACCTTTTAAATCTCTCAGGTTTGCCATGAAGACTCCTTGTGATTATTTAGCATTATCCGACTGGGAAGTCGGAGCTACAACAAATCGAGCAATTGCTGTTTTACAGATTTCGTGCATTTTATCACGGATTTCGTCAGTGATTTTGTCCTCTTTTAATTTTTGAGTAAAATCTTTGTATTGGGAGTCGAGAAGTGTAAACAAATCTTGCTCTACTTCTTTTACCTTACGGATTTCTATATCATCAAGGTAGCCATTGTTTGCCATAAAGATGATAAAAATCTGTTTCTCTACGCTCAAAGGCACATTTTCATCCTGTTTTAGTATCTCTACCAGTCTTTCACCTCTTGTCAGCTGTGCTCTCGTTGCTTTATCGAGGTCAGAACCAAACTTAGCAAAGGCTTCAAGCTCATTGTATTGAGCAAGGTTTAGACGGAGCTGCCCTACGACTGATTTCATTGCCTTAATCTGAGCGTTACCACCCACACGAGAGACTGAAAGTCCAGCCACAATAGCAGGTCGGATACCAGAGTAGAAAAGTCTTGTAGAAAGATAAATCTGACCATCAGTAATAGAAATCACATTTGTTGGGATATATGCAGACATATCCTCTGCTTTGGTCTCAATGATAGGTAGAGCTGTCAAAGAGCCACCACCCTTTTCATCGCTGAGCTTTGAGGCTCTTTCCAAAAGTCTTGAATGCAGATAAAACACATCGCCAGGAAAGGCTTCACGACCTGGTGGTCTTCTTAAAAGTAGTGAAATTTCTCTATAAGCTGCTGCATGTTTTGACAAGTCATCATAAATGACGAGGGAATGCTTACCATTGTGACAAAAATACTCACCAATAGAGCAGCCAGAATAAGGTGCTATATAGAGCAAAGCAGGTGTTTCTGAAGCACTTGCACAGACGATGGTTGTATAAGACATTGCACCGTGTTTTTCGAGTGTTTTAACTATCTTTGCTACTGTTGATTTCTTTTGCCCGATAGCAACATAGATGCAATAAACATCCTTACCCTTTTGACTAATAATCGTGTCTATTGCGATTGCAGTCTTACCAGTCTGTCTATCTCCAATTATCAGCTCTCTTTGTCCTCTACCTATTGGTATCATTGCATCTATGGCTTTGATACCTGTCTGGAGAGGTTCTTTCACTGGCTGACGATGAACCACTCCAAGTGCTTTTTGCTCGATAGGGAGTGTAGAGCTTGTCTTGATTTCGCCTTTTCCATCGATAGGTTGACCGAGTGCGTTTACTACTCTACCAAGCATTGCTTCACCGACTGGAACTTCCAGTATCCTGCCTGTTCTTTTGACTACATCACCTTCTTTGATGTGAGTAGAATCACCAAAAATGATACAGCCGATATTTTCTTGCTCTAAGTTTAATGCCATTCCTATCGTATTTTTGGGAAATACGACCATTTCACCTGCCATGACATTTTCGAGCCCAAAGATACGGGCAATACCATCGCCTACCTGAACTACCTTTCCAGTCTCTGAAATATCCATATCATATTGAAAATTGTTTATTTTATCTTTTATGATAGCACTTATTTCTTCAGGCTGTAAATTCATAAATACCTCTTTATATTGACATTACGACAGACTATTTAGCCCATCGTTTTTGCTTTTGTAGAATGTAGTGCCAAACTCTGTTTGGCTTGTGTAGTTTTTTAATGTTTAAAGGCTACATTATCCGACTGGGAAGTCGGTGCTACAAAGTGTGTAAATCTATTAAGATTGCTACGGATTGAGGCATCTATAACTGTATTCTTGTCTATAGCTACAAAGCCTCCAATTAACTCTTTATCGACTTGAATATCGCATACTATATTTTTTTGCAATATTCTTTCTAATTCATTCTTTACTTTGTCGACTGTTTCGTCATCCTGAGCATTTGCAAAGGTGAGGATTATTTTCTTTTTATCCAAAGCATGATAAAGCATAATCTCAAACTCTATGAAAAATTGGTGCATTATCTGACTACGATTTTTCAAAACTAATAGGTTTAGTATTTTTTGCCAAAAATCTTGATTCTTTACGCCTTGGGTAAAATCTTTTATGAAATTTAGTTTATCCTCTTTTTTTACAAAAGCACTCAAAAGCATTTTCTTTATTTTCTCACTCTTTCCAAAAATTTCGACCATTAAATGGATTTGATTGAGGACTTCCTCATACTTATCTGGACTCAGTGATTGCATTGCTGCAGCTGCATATCGTTTAGCTATGATGATATTTTTCATCCTTTGCCTCTGTTTGCAAGTAGTCTGTTTATCAGCTCTCTATCTTTTACATCATCGATTTTTTCAGCTAATACCTTACCTGTCAAATCAGCCACGATTTCAGTAATCTGACTTTCAAAGTCCCGCATCGTTTGCTCACTCATGGTTTTTAGTTTATTTTCTGTTTGTGAGATGATATCCCTTTCATGTTCTTTAGCTGCTTTGATGATGTTTTCTGCTTGATTTTCTGCTTCAACTCGTATCGCTTCTTTGATGTTTCGAGCTTCTTCTATAGCATTTTTCAATTCGTATTCTCTTTGCTGAGCAAGGTTGTATGCCTTTTCTATTGATTTGCTAGCTTCCTCTATGTCGCTTTGAATCTTTTTTTGTCTATCTGACAAAAAACCTTTCAAAGGCTTATAGAGAATAGCATTCAATATTATCAAGAGCAATACGAAATTTAAAATCACTGCTACCAATGATATGTCTATTGTCATTTTTTCTCCTATTTTGAATTCAGATTACAGACTTCAAAACTATGATTAAACAGAAATGAAAATGCAGAAATATTTCTGCATTCTGCTTTCTTATTTCTTATTTCTTGATGTCTATACTGCAAACAGCAACAACAAAGCGATAACAAGTGCATAGATACCTGTAGATTCGTCTACTGCCATACCGATAAGCATTGTTCTTGTTAACAAGCCAGATTGCTCTGGTGCTCTACCGATAGCTTCAACAGCTTTTCCAGCTACATAACCTTCACCAAGTCCTGGTCCCAATGCACCAACACCCATACAAATACCTGCTCCTAAAAAGGAAGCAGCTCTTACGATTCCATCTGCTAATTCCATGTTAGTTCCTCCATTTATTCTTTTTTTTTATTTATCTATTGTATCTCTTTACAAGTTACAAGTTACAAGTTACAAGTTACAAGTTACAAGTTACAAGTTACAAGTTACAAGTAAATTTTTCTCATTTCTGCTTTATTTTCTGCATTCTGCATTCTCATTTCTGCTTTATAAAAACACTAATAACAGTGCCACTACAAGTGCATAAATAGCTGTAGATTGGGCGACTGCTGAGCTAAGAAACATTGTCCTCATCACGAGGGACTGTTGCTCTTTATACCGAGCAATCATTTTACTTGCCTGACCACTGATATAGCCTACACCAACGCCAGGTCCAATTGCTCCAATACCCATTGATAAAGCTGCTCCGAAATAAGCAAACATTCTTAATACTTGGTATCCTGCCTCTTGATTTTCTGACATTGAAGGGACAGTGTATATCAAGAGAAAGGAAATCACAAGGGCAAAAATAGCCGATGTCTGAGATAATGCCTGTCCTATCAGCATATTTGTCGTGATAGGTAAATTTTGACTTGGAGTCCTACCTATACCCTCTACGGATTCACTTCCTGCATAACCAGAACCTATGCTAGGTCCAAGACTCCCGATACCCATTGCTATCCCTGAGGCAAGTAATGCGGTCGCTTTTACTATGTCTAATGTGGCATTTAAATAACCGCCAAATATCAAAAGTAAACTCACTACAAGTGCAAATATTGCCCCGCTTTCTGTCAAAGCTTGACCTATCAGCATTGACCTTAATAAACCATCTTTTGCTCCAGGTTGACGCTCCATTGCTTTTAAGGTATAGCCTGCTATCTGTCCCTCACCAAGACCTGCTCCTATTGAAGCTAATCCTGTGCTGATAGCTGCACCCATAAAGATAAAAGCTCTTGCTATTTCTGGTGAAATCATCTATTTTTACTCCTTTTACAAGTTACAAGTTACAAGTTACAAGTAAATTATTCTCATTTCTGCTTTATTTTCTGCATTCTGCATTCTTATTTCTGCTTTCTTAACTCTCTTCTGCTACTTCCAAAGACAAATATGTCAAAGAAAGCATCGTAAACACAAACGCCTGTATTGTCCCAGCAAATAAAGTAAAAAACATTGTCAAGCCAACTGGCACAATCACAAACAAAGTCAAATTGCTAATGACAATAGCGATGATAGCTCCACCAAAGATATTTCCAAAGAGACGGAAAGAGATAGAGACCAGCTTGGATATTTCCCCTACTAAATTTAAGGGAAACATGACAAAAATAGGCTCACAAAAGCCTTTAAAATACTCTACAATTCCTTTCTTTTTGATAGCCATGATATTCACAAGACCTAATGACATGACAGCAAGTCCTAGAGGAACATTAAGGTTTTTTGTAGGTTCACTAATTCCTAAAAGGGGTATCATACCTGACCAGTTTGAAATCAAGATAAAGATAAATAAGGTTACAAAAAATGGCGTATAGCGAAAGTTTTTTGCCCCTAAAGTCTCTTTTACTAGGCTATCCAAAAAACCCCATAAAAACTCTACTACAATTTGAGCTTTACTTGGTATCATCCTCAGCTGCTTACGGAGGTAAAATGCCATTATAATCAAAAATACATTGATATATAGCATTGATTTCCACAGTCTGAAATTGGTAATCGTGCTTCGCTCCCCAAACCAATTTGTAGCTCCAGTCTGACCAAACAGCTTATTAAAAAAATCGTAAATCTTGCGACTTCCCCAAGTATACTGCTCTGGATTCTCGATATTGTTGTCATAAACATAGCGGTCTGGCTGTAGTTCTAATGCTATTGTATCCTGCATTGTTTCCTCTTTTTCCTCTAGCCAAATAGAAAATTTGCCCGTCTGGGCATCTCGCCCTATTATCAAGCTATCTTTCAAAAAGAACGCTAAAATAACATGAACTACAAAGAAAATTAAAATTATTTTCCCTAAACTCATCTTTTTCTTACTCATCTTCACCTCTAAAATATTTCTCAAACCTACCATATCTCAAAGAATAGTAAATCTGATAAAAGAAAATCATTATCTGAGCTGCAAGCAGACCCAAACAATAAGAAAGTAGCTCAGGTTTTATTAGAAAAAGGACAAGCAAAGACCAAACTATCAAAAACAGGAAACGAAAAGCAAACGATTTCACTGTCTTTACGACATTTACCTTGCCGACCTCTGAATTAAAACCCAATGTATTCAAAGCCATAAGAGTGAAATTTACTGCACTCCCAAAAGCTCCAAGTATCCATCCTATGCCACTTTTAAAATTGACAATAGACAAAATAACAGCCGGTAGACAAGTCAGGAAAATCAACTTCAAAATCATCATAACATATTGTCTATTGTCCATTTACACCTCTTTAACTCTTTCTTCATTGTCAAAAAACAATAAAAAAAAAAGAATTAATAACCATTTTTTTTAATTTGCCTTTTTTGTCAATTTTTTTTTAGAGAACTAAATTATAATTTATTTTATTTTTTTTCATAGTGATAATTAAAAGAAAAAAAAACCTATTCCTCTCCCCCACTCCGAGCTATATAATATAAGAGGGTCGAACTATCCAAGCGGTAACTTCAACTGGGAACGCAGGCATCTTGCCTGCAATCATTGATTATTCTGGTTTTTTTTGCAGGCAAGATGCCTGCGTTCCCAGTTGAAGTTACAAGTAAGTCCTAAAAATAGGAAAATTGTTGACAAAAATATTACTTAAAAAAAAATGTAACTTAAAATATGAAATAATTAAGAGGAGTAAAAAATGAAAAAAATTATTTTCTTTTCTTTAGTTTTATTGATAGTGGTAAATGTATCCACTACAGAAAGGTTTCAAAGCGGAATCCATTTTGACAACACCATTGTCGTAGGTTTTTCAGCAGAAGCCATCAATACTCGGACTGGTAACATCAGTATTCAGAGAAATACTAGAGGAATGGTGCAAATAGGTGTTCCCTCTTTTGATGAGATTGCGAGTGAATATAGTTTCACAGAGCTTGAGCGGATGTATTGGGTAGAAGACAAAGACTGGCACGATGAAAATGGTATTTACCCAATGAATATCTTTCGGGTCAAGTTGAGTGATAATAGTCGAATAGATAATGCGCTTGAAGCTTTGATGCAGGACAGCAATGTCATTTTTGCTGAGTTTGAGGGGATAAATCAATTGCACAGCATCCCCACAGACCCAGAAATAGAAAACCAATGGCATCTTGAAAAGATATTAGCACCAGAGCTGTGGAAATATTTTCAGGGCAATGAAAATATCATCATAGCTATCACAGATAGCGGTGTAAAATGGAATCATATCGATTTAAAAGATAATATTTACATCAGAGAATCTGAGTTAGAAGGTAGAGAGATAAACTGGGATAGAGGTATCATCGAGGGTTTACCCGGTGGTGGTAGTGCAGGCGAGTATCCTGGTAACTCAGTTTATGGAGATGTCATAGGCTGGAATTTTTATACTACTCCACAATCAAATAATTCCTATCAAGATTATGTTGGAAACATTCATGGCACACATGTCGCAGGTATAGCTGCTGCAGTAGGTGGAAACAATATCATGGGTTCTGGTGTTGCACCAATAGCCAAAATTCTCGTATCGAGACATTCCTCAAATACAAGCTATGACCCATATATGCGAAATCCTTATGCTGGGATATATTATTCAGCAGATAGAGGTGCTCATGTCATAAATGCTTCTTGGGGTAATGAACAAGGTGGCAATTCAAACCAGGCAAACACAGCCGTAAACTATGCCCAATCACAAGGTGCTGTAGTAGTAGCAGCTGCTGGAAATATGCCACTCGGAAATGTGCAACCCGGTAGTGGAAATTATCCGGCGAGTGCTGTCAATGTTATTTCAGTAGCAAATCTAAATCCACAGGATAGAAAGTCCCCCTCATCAAATTATGGCACACATTTGACGATAGCTGCACCCGGACAAGGCATTTATTCTACAACATATTTTGGAACTGGAGCAACTGCTATAGATGCTATGGAACATTTGTCAGGCACATCAATGGCATCACCAGTAGTAGCAGGTGTAGTGGGTATGGTAATGGCATTGAATCCAGATCTAACACCTGCTGAGGTCAGACAAAGGATAGTTTCTACAGCCGACCCTTTACCCGATGAGCCTCTATTCCATGAAGGTCTGATGGGTGCAGGTAGAGTAAATGCTTTTCGTGCAGTTATGTCTGGTCATCTACCGCGTCTGTCAGTTTCTGAGGAAATGATAGTAACAGAATATGAGGGAGATGGAGATGGTGTCCCAAATATTGGCGAGACTATTTCCGTAAAGATATTACTCGACAATGAAGCAGGCTGGGCTACTGCCCTTGAAACTACTGCAACCCTCAGCACAGATTTTCCAGGGGTTACAATACACCAAAACATTTTGGAATACGACTCTGAAATTGAATCAGGTAGCTATGGAACTCCAGTGAATGCTGCTATATTTAGTGTAGATGAGGCAATAGGCACTCTTGAAATACCCTTTAAACTTGTAGTAAAAAGTAACCAATCTGCCAAAAATCCATTTCCTTATACTGTAGAATTGGAAACCATAGTCAAAATTTCAATGTCAAAACAAAACTGGCCTCTTGTCTTGAATGCAGAATCACCAGCCTCTCCTATGGTTACTGATCTAGATGGCACAGGCAGAAAATTGGTTACTTATGCAGCAGGTATACTACATGTAGTAGATACTCAAAAAAATTATAGTCCAGGTTTTCCTCTGAATATAGGAGAGGCAATACCGGGTGAGTTTGCTATCGGAGATGTAGCTCGAAACGGAAATCAGCAGATAGTAATGGTAACACTAAATGGTAAACTACTCGTCATCAGTCATACTGGTGAAATACTCAATGAATATGATTTTGGGGCACAAGTGCGTAGCTCACCTATCATTGCAGATTTAAACAACGATGGCTATTATGAAATCATAGCTGCTACACAAAATGGGCTTTTGTATGTTTTCAATGGAAACGACCTCTCACTTTGGAGCAATTTTCCTATTACATTAGGTAGTAATATCATGGTCAATATGGCAGTAGGTGATGTAAATGGAGATGAAATCCAAGACATCGTCCTGAACTATACAGCAGCAGACAGCCAAGGCGTCATCGTCATAAACCCTATTACTGCTGAAAACATAACTGGATTTCCTTATGTAGGTTTTGGCTCTACTGTAGCAGGTGCAAGTCTCGCAAATTTCAGTGGTGGAAATGGTCTGGACATTATATTTGCAGGAACTTCCAGCACAAATTGCCCTATCACAATAGTCAGTTCAGATGGCACACTACTAAGGCAGACTACAATACCCTCAAGTATCAGGACGGAGCTTGCTATTATCGACCTCTTAAATGATGGTAACTTATACATAGTTTTTGGTGATACATCAGGAAATATCTGGGTAAAAGATAATAACCTCGATGATTTAGATAATTTCCCCATAAATGTAGGAGTTAGGATAGAATCCTCACCTGTCTTTGCTGATATGGATGGAGATGGACTTAGAGAAATTATATTTGGTGATGGTTCAGGTCGCCTACATATTTTGAAATCTAATGGTCAGTATATCCAAAATTATCCTCTAAAAATAAGCAATGCTCAGTTGCGAAGAGCACCTTGGGTAGGAAATTTTGATATAGGTCGCGGCGACATCATCGTAGTAGTGGAAAATGGGATTGACTATATAGATACCAAACTTTCAGCTATTTCACCGACTTGGAATACTCTAAGAGGAAATATTGGAAAGACTGCAAGCATAAATGACCCAAGAACTCCTATAGGAGAGCCAAATCCTACCCCATTTGTCAACAGGCTTGAGCAAAACTACCCCAATCCATTTAATCCTACCACGACTATATCCTTTGACCTTGCAGTAGACTCAATCGTCTCGATTGAAATCTTCAATATCAGAGGACAAAAAATCAGACAGCTAACGAACGACTTCTTTGAAATAGGTCATCATCAAGTTATCTGGAATGGAACAGACAATTTTGGAAACGCTGTGAGTAGTGGTATGTATTTTTATAGAATGACTACTGATGAGTTTTCTGCGGTGAAGAGAATGGTGCTGATGAAATGAGTTTAGGGGATAGGGGATAGGGGGAGGTGATAACTCAATTTGTAGGGAACGCCTTCAGCCGTTCCGAATGGTAATTCGATTTGTAGGGAACGCCTTCAGCAGTTCCGAAAAAGTTGTATCAATGACAAAAACGGAACGGCTAAAGGCGATCCCTACAAAATCAAGTTATAGACAAGTCTTGACAGAATATATTCTGTCGAAACAAAGCATCTGCCCCCCCTTACCCCCCCCATAAATTTGGGGGGAAACTCCCCCCACATTTATGTGGGGGGTAGGGGGGGGATAGATTTAAAGATTTTTAGATTACAGATTTATCCACAAAGCAGGACGAACTCCACAAAGAACTTCTGCGAAAATACCAACCATGTGGATTGTACCTTCGGGACTTATATAGCTAACATAATCATCATTGTAGCCAGGTGAGCGTAACCACCACACCCCAGGATTGTCATTAAAAGTCGCAATCCGATTTGAATTATACTGGTCATCAATTTGCCAGGCATCAGGATCAGGAGGTCTATTTTCCAGCTGCCCACTATCTCCAAAATACTTCACCATCTCGGCTATGCTCAAGAGAAATATCCTGTCATTTGTATCCACTCCACCCGGTGCACCATGCCATTGATTATCCAGATTTACATTGGTAACCTGAATTATGCGAGATCTATCTTCATTGGAAAAAGCAATCGAATTATAAAAATTATTATTTAGATAAGCCCGCAGACTACATTCTGCCCATGTAATATTAGTCCATGATGTATGATAAAACCTATCCTCGATTATATTTTCACTCACTATCAATACCTGTCCACCATTTCTATCTAACACTCTCCAAGTGTATGCTCCAAACTCGATAATATCTCCTATTTGAGGGTTAGTATCTATTAAATGCACAGCATGACTGACAGTGTGGGTTTGTACAGAAAGGTTCTCATCGATAAAGGGATGATAGCCACTATGACTGACTATCACAGAATAAGAACCGAAAGGAATATTATCGAGAATAACAGAGGAGCTGGTAGCTGTTTCTTGGTACTCACCACCAACATGATTTTGTAATACGACAGTCGCCCCGATGACAGAACCACCATCAGAGGTCGTGAGGTTAATGATGACTGTAGCTGTAGGGGCTGGGTTGACAGTAACATCGCAAATATCAGTAAAATCACCGTCTTGAGTTGTAACGGTGATAGTAGCTGAGCCTTGGGCTATAGCCGTTACAACACCTGTATCTGAGATAGATGCTATCGAGCTATTGCTACTAGTCCAAGATACATTTTGATTTGTAGCGTTTGCTGGTGTGATGGTAGCGATAAGGGTTTCTGTGGAGTCTATATCCAGACTAAGTGATGAATGATTAAGTGAGACACCTGTAACTGGGATATTAGGGTCAGTTACTATTACCTGACAAGTATCGGTAAAATCACCGTCCTGAGTAGTTACGGTGATAGTGGCTGTGCCTTGAGCTATAGCCGTTACAACACCTGTATCTGAGACAGATGCTATCGAGCTATTGCTACTGGTCCAAGATACATTTTGATTTGTAGCATTTGCTGGAATAATGGTAGCAATAAGGGTCTCTGAATAGCCTATGTCTATACTAAGCGTTGAATAGTTTAGTGAGACATCTGTAACAGGAATATCAGGGACGGTTACTATTACCTGACAAGTATCAGTAAAATCACCGTCATGAGTTCTAACTGTGATAGTAGCCGTGCCTTGAGCTAATGCTGTTACGACACCAGTGGTTGAAATGGTGGCTATATCGATGTTACTAACAACCCAGGTAACATTTTGATTTGTTGCATCAGGTGGAGTGATAGTAGCTATTAGAGTTTCTGAGGATCCTATATCTATACTAAGAGTTGAATGATTTAGTGAGACACCAGTAACTGGAATATTAGGGTCGGTTACTAATACCTGACAACTATCCGTAAAGCCACCATCCTGAGTAGTAACGGTAATAGTAGCAGAGCCTTGAGTTAGGGCTGTTACTAAACCAGTATCTGAGATAGATGCTATCGAGCTATTGCTACTAGACCAGATTACACCTTTGTTTGTGGCGTTTTCAGGTGTGATGATAGCAGTGAGGGTTCTAGTGTCTCCAATTTGCATTGAGAGGGTGGTTTGATTGAGGGATATGCCTGTAACGGGGTTTGGTTTTGTGGTGTTATTGTCGCAGCTGTTGAAAAGCAGTATAAGGCATGTAATCGTTATCATGAGTGTAATAATTTTTGATGTTTTCATAAGAACTCCATTATTTTGATTTTATACAAGAAAAATCAAGGTGGTGATTTTTGTCAAGCATTTTTTAAAATCGAGTGATTTGATAATTTAAATGGTAAAAATAGATAATTAATTATCATTCCTTACACATATCGAAGATATGTGACTCTTAATAGAAACGGATACAACCCCCCCCTCCCTCCCCCCCCCCCCCCCCCCCCCCCCCCCGCCGGGGGGGGGGGGG